>JAAUYK010065981.1_pt1 | contig 21587 bp, 20 predicted proteins | sample 7278021 | NCBI WGS metagenome assembly JAAUYK01 (sample SAMN14350223, study PRJNA611818) | marine sediment metagenome | isolation source: surface marine sediment (1.8m) | place: French Polynesia: Moorea | collected 2018-08
ATTTAGTTACCGGGTACCACCTGAGGGCTGGAAACCAAAAGGCTGGGAACCACCGCCAGAAGATGAACAGCATGCGATGGTATCGCGGCATCATGTTCACATCGACGAAGCCTTAAAAACACCGCAGTTTTACCAGTTATGGATAGTACTGTGTTTTAACGTGACCGCCGGCATTGGTGTACTCGCGGTTGCCAAAACCATGATGAATGAAATCTTTGGTACCACGCTACCTGATATTGTTGATTTTGGTTTTGCATCCACTTACGTGTTAATGATTAGCGTATTCAACATGTGCGGTCGTTTTGTCTGGGCCAGCGCATCTGACTACCTCGGCAGACGCAACACGTACTGGATATTTTTTACACTGGGCATCATTTTGTACTGCTCTATTCCATACACCGCTCAGCAGGTCAGCATTAGCCCATCAGTGGTTTGGCTGGTGTATTTTTACGCTGCCACGATGATTATCTTCACGATGTATGGTGGCGGTTTTGCGACAATACCCGCCTACCTTGCCGATATCTTTGGCACCAAGTTTGTTGGCGGTATACATGGTCGCCTGTTAACCGCCTGGTCCAGTGCCGGTGTATTTGGTCCGCTGGCGATTACGTCGCTACGTGAGTTGTCTGTCAAAAACGCCATCAATGACCTGGTCGCCCAGATTGATCCGGCGCGGTTCCAGGAAAAATTCGGGGCCAGTGTCGAGCAGTTGGACCAGTTGGTAGCCGCCAAGACCGTCACGATAAACAAGCTGATGGAAATTGCGCCGCCGGGCACGGTCGATCCGACATCAAGCCTGTACAATACAACGATGTACCTGATGGCAGTCATTCTATTTGTCGCACTGGTTGCCAATGCGCTGATGCGACCGGTCAACCCAAAACACCACATGAAGGAATAATCCGGGGGCTATTATGTCTATTACATTTTCCAGTGCCGCCGAGGTTTTCGTCTTCATTCTGCTAGGTTCGTTTTATGTCTGCAGTTGTCTATGGATGTATGGAGACGCAGCTACGCGGGATATGGGTATTAAAGGAGCCATTTTGCCCCTGGTTTTTATCATCGCCGCCGCCCTGTTCCTGACACTCGGGCTGGCATGGATCCTTATAATATGGCCTGTAGGCTACGTTGCCTGGTTTATTATCAGGCCCCGCTCTTCACACGTTATTGACAACTAGCAGCTGCATTTCCAGCCCGGCATTAATTTCGTTCAAGTCACGTTGAAAAACTATCAACCTGCTGGTTAAACAACAGGCCCGCGACCTGTTAAGCTACGCCCCTTTTGAAACTGCACCACGGAAATGACTGATAAAACAGCCCAAATTGAACAATTAATGCAGGAGCGCATCCTCGTACTGGATGGTGCTATGGGCACGATGATCCAGTCCTACAAACTTGAGGAAGATGACTACCGTGGCGAGCGCTTTGCCGATCACCCGTGCGACCTGAAAGGCAACAATGACCTGTTGTCGATTGTCCGGCCCGATATCATTAAATCAATCCACAAGGCCTACTTTGACGCCGGCGCAGATATTGTAGAAACAAACACCTTCAATGCGACATCCATTGCGATGGCCGACTACCAGATGGAAGACCTGGTTTATGAGTTAAACAAAAGCGGTGCGTCATTGGCGCGGGAAGTAGCCGATGAGATGGAGCAACAGGATCAAAAGCCCCGTTTTGTTGCCGGCGTGCTTGGGCCAACCAACCGGACCTGTTCTATCTCTCCGGATGTTAACAACCCGGGTTATCGCAATGTCACCTATATGGAACTGGTGGAATCCTATACCGAGGCGCTACAAGGCCTGGTGGATGGAGGCTCGGATCTAATCCTGGTCGAGACAGTTTTCGATACATTGAATGCGAAGGCAGCGTTGTTTGCGATAGACCAGTTCTTTGAAGACAACGGTATTCGCTTACCCATTATGATCTCTGGCACCATTACCGATGCATCAGGCAGAACACTGACAGGGCAAACGGCGGAGGCTTTCTGGAACTCTATCCGTCATTCCCGGCCATTAACGATTGGGCTGAACTGTGCACTCGGGCCCGGAGACTTACGTCAATACGTAGAAGAACTGTCTGACAAGGCAGATACGTACATTAGCGCACACCCCAATGCCGGGCTGCCTAACGAATTCGGTGAGTATGATCTCGATGCGGAACCAATGGCCGAACATATTAAGGAATGGGCGCAGTCAGGGCTTCTTAATATAGTGGGTGGCTGTTGTGGCACGTCACCGGCACACATCAAGGCTATCGCAGATAGTATTAGCGGCATAAAGCCAAGGAGCGTACCGGAACTTGAGAAGGTACAGCGATTGAGCGGACTTGAAGCCTTCAACATTACCGACAACACCAATTTCGTTAACGTTGGCGAACGTACCAATGTCGCCGGTTCACCCAAGTTCCTGCGTTTAATCAAGGAAGAAGAAGACCTTGAGGCAGCGCTTGAGGTCGCAAGGCAACAGGTTGAAAACGGCGCACAGGTAATTGATATCTGCATGGATGAAGGCATGCTTGATTCAGAGAGGCTCATGGCCGAGTTTCTTAACCTTGTTGCTTCAGAACCGGATATCAGCCGTGTGCCCGTGATGATCGACTCTTCCAAATGGAGCGTGATCGAAGCAGGCCTGCGCTGTATCCAGGGCAAAGGCATCGTTAATTCAATCAGCCTGAAGGAAGGCGAAGAATCATTCCTGGAACATGCCAGGCTGGTCAAACGCTATGGTGCTGCTGTTGTCGTTATGGCTTTCGATGAAAAGGGACAGGCAGACACTACCGACAGACGTTTCGAGGTTTGTAAACGTTCTTATGACCTGCTGGTAGAAAAGCTGGACTTCCCACCGGAAGATATCATTTTTGATCCAAACATCCTGACTGTTGCAACCGGCATGGAAGAACATAACAACTATGCTGTTTCATTCTTTGAAGCTACAAGGTTAATCAAGGACAAGCTACCGCATGCACTTATCAGCGGTGGCCTGAGTAATGTTTCGTTCTCTTTCCGGGGCAACAACCCGGTACGCGAAGCCATGCATGCGTCATTTCTCTATCACGGCATCAAGTCAGGTATGGACATGGGCATCGTCAATGCCGGGCAGTTGGGTATCTATGACGAGATCCCGGCTGACCTGCTCGAATATATTGAAGATGTGTTATTGAACCGACGCGATGATGCAACCGATCGACTTGTCGAATTCGCAGAGACAGTCAAATCCGGTGAAACAAAGGAAAAGAAGGTCGACCTCGCCTGGCGTGACGGTGACGTTCAGGAACGACTAACGCATTCACTGGTAAAAGGCATCGCCGATTATATTGTAGAAGACACAGAACAAGCACGACAGCAATTCGATAAACCACTACAGGTTATTGAAGGACCGTTGATGAACGGCATGAACGTGGTAGGTGACCTGTTTGGCGCTGGCAAAATGTTTTTACCGCAGGTTGTAAAAAGTGCGCGCGTCATGAAAAAAGCGGTTGCCTACTTAATTCCTTACATTGAGGAAGAGAAAAAACGATCCGGTGATACCGGAAGTAGTAAGGGCACGATCATTATGGCGACGGTCAAGGGCGACGTGCATGATATTGGCAAGAATATCGTCAGCGTTGTTCTGCAATGTAACAATTTCAGTGTTATCGATCTGGGCGTAATGTGTCCGGCGCAAAAGATCCTGGACGCCGCAAAAGAACACAATGCCGATATCATTGGCCTGAGCGGACTTATCACACCTTCACTCGATGAGATGGTACACGTTGCCAAGGAGATGCAACGCCAGGAATTCGACGTGCCATTGATGATAGGTGGAGCAACAACGTCACGGGCGCATACAGCAGTCAAGATTGATCAAAACTACGATCATGCCGTGGTACATGTAAAAGACGCCTCACGCGCTGTGGGAATATCAACGCGACTGGTAAGTGATGAACTGCGGGAAAAACTGGCGGTTGAAGTAACCGCCGAATACGATGACCTGCGCGAACGTCATAAAGGCAAACAGGCGAAAACAAACTGGCTTAAACTCGAACAGGCCAGGAACAATCGTTTTACATTCGATTGGGAAAACTACACGCCACCGGTACCAAAGAATACCGGCATAAAAGTATTTGACGACTATCCATTAGCTGAACTTGTTGAATATTTTGACTGGACACCCTTCTTTATGGCATGGGAACTCGCGGGCAAATTCCCTCGCATCCTGACAGACGAGATTGTTGGAAAAGAAGCAAGCCAGCTTTACGAAGATGCACAGAAAATGCTTGCCCGCATTGTTGAGGAAAAATGGTTTGAAGCAAGAGGCGTTATCGGCCTGTTCCCTGCCAATACGATTGGTCATGATGATATAGACGTTTATACAAACGAGAAACGTAATGGCCTGTTAACAACTTTACATACACTCCGACAACAAACACAAAAACCCCCGGGCCAGCCCAACTTTGCACTGGCTGACTTTGTTGCGCCGGAAGAAACACATGTTAAAGATTACATCGGTGCCTTTGCTGTTGCCTGCGGCTTCGGTATGGAAGAGCGCATCAAGCAATACGAGCAAGAACATGATGACTATCACGCCATTATGCTCAAAGCATTGGCCGATCGCTTTGCCGAGGCCATGGCTGAATGCATGCATAAGCGCGTAAGAACAGAGTTCTGGGGTTACGATGCCGAGGAGACGCTGGATAATGAAGCACTGATCTCTGAAAAATACCGTGGCATACGCCCTGCCCCTGGCTATCCGGCATGTCCTGACCATACCGAAAAGCCGTTACTATGGAATCTGCTTGATGTGGAGAAGAACACCGGTATTACACTGACCGAGTCTTATGCCATGTACCCAACGGCTGCCGTGTCCGGATTCTATTTTTCCCACCCTAATTCACGCTATTTTGGTCTTGGAAAAATCAATCGGGACCAGCTAAACGACTACGCACATCGTAAAGGTATGGAAAACGCGCAAATGGAACGCTGGCTGTCACCAAACCTTGGTTACGATCCTGACGATAAGGAATAATAAAAACGGTTTGTATATAATCTTGCAGAATAAATTGCGTCTCGCACAGGGGGTAGAACGATGAAGTTTGACAATATGCTGCAAGCGGTAGGTAACACACCTCATATCAAATTAAACCGCCTCTTTCGCGACGACATCGAAGTATGGATGAAAGTCGAAGGCTTCAATCCCTGCAGTAGCATCAAGGACAGAATTGCGCTGGCAATGATCGAGGATGCCGAACAAAAAGGACTGATAAACGAAAACACCGTTATCATCGAACCGACCTCAGGGAATACCGGCATAGGCCTTGCGTTTGTCTGCGCAGTAAAAGGTTATCGATTAATTCTAACCATGCCCGAATCAATGTCGATTGAACGCCGCAAGTTCATGCAGGCGCTCGGCGCAGAACTGGTATTAACGCCTAAAGAACTTGGCATGGGCGGCACGATCAACAAGGCTAAAGAGCTTGCTGAACAAACCGAAAATGCATGGATGCCGCAGCAGTTTCAAAATCCGGCTAACGTGAAAGTCCATCGTGAGACAACCGCGCAGGAAATACTTGCCGACTTTCCCGACAAACTGGATTTCATGATTACCGGTGTCGGCACCGGTGGTCATATAACCGGCTGTGCCGAGGTGTTGAAAGAATCACTACCCGGCTTGCAGGTTTTCGCTGTTGAGCCAGAAAAATCTCCCGTCATCAGCGGCGGCGAAAAAGGCTTACATCGACTCCAGGGAATTGGTGCCGGCTTTATCCCCGACGTTCTCAACACCGATATACTCGATGGCACGATACTCGTCAGCGAAGAAGACGCGTTTGATATGGCAAGACGCTGTGCCCGGGAAGAAGGTATATTCGTTGGTATTTCCTCTGGCGCTTCACTGGCCGCTGTCGCCAACAAGCTTGATGACATCCCGGCAGGTAGTTGCGTACTGGTATTCAGTTATGACACTGGTGAACGATACCTGTCGATAGAAGATCTTTTCACGAGTTGAATAACGGACATGTCGATAACGATTACGTCCTTGTAATCGTGCGACTGCAGCTATGCAGTCTTAAAACTGCAACCTAGTAAAACTCTTTGCTGGTCCTTGGAGACGTAAACCAGGGCTCATCCATTGGCGCCATTTGCTGCTTGGGTTTCAGGCATAAACCAATGGCCACACTTTTTGCCAGAACCGGATTATCCAGCTGGTTTTTCCAGACGAATTGGACAGCCTGAAACGCGCGCTTCCTGGTGCTATCAGGCATGGACGCGTGTTCAATTGATGTAAGAACATCTACCAGGTTAGCACCACGTGCATAACTGCTGGATGCAATAAAGGCATCACTTCCAAACAGTTTACACGCGTTAATGGTGTAACTACGGTCAGTGTAGCCCACTTCCGTAGCAGCAAGCTGCAACGGTGTGGACACCAAAACAATCAATAATACGGCTGTTACTCTATTCATCTTACTATCTCATTTTGTATGAGCCTCCTTTATGGTTAAAAAAAATTACTACTTATCAAACTACTTCCAACGCCAGCACCGCTGACGCACATCCGTGGCCATCACCACTCACGCACATCCATGGCAATCGCCACTCTCGCGCGTCTTCACGTTAATGCGATCATGGCAAACACCGCTCACGCACATCCGTGTGCTCCGCGGTATAACCGCCATGGATGGCGGAAATATCGATACCGTATGGAACGGGTATCGATGAAGTCCATCCCTTGCAATCGCCACTCTCGCGCGTCCTGCGCTCCGTGGCATAAGCACGTCCATGTGCAAAAAAAAAGCCGCAGGTTTTGAGGCCTGCGGCTTTTTGTATTCAGAAAAAGTTACTTAACTACATCAACACTTATCCTTTACGCACAGGCACGGGTGAACGTCACACAGAAAAGCGTGGCGCCACATAATGACTGGTTTGTAAGTGTTCAAGTTGTTCATGGTGCGCGAATATCTACCTGTTACCTGGCAATGTCAAGTAAATGGGGGTGAAATGGCTGTATTTCAAGCTTATACAGGCGCGTTAGCTTTATTCCTTAGCCAAATCCTGGCCATTGCCGTGTCGTATCCAAAGCTCCCGCGCCAGTCTGCGCGCATTATCCAACCGCTCAGCGCTAAGCACAGCCTCGACATTATTGCGCAGACTTTGTGCCTGCTTGTGTTCGCCAGCCGCAGCAACGCCAGCCCAGGCATAGGCAAGTTCAAAGTTGACCTGTCTGAGTCTGCCCTGCTGATAATGGCTAGCGAGTACGTATTGCGCAACGACATTACCTGTTTTAGCCTGCGAAAGAAGCCAGTCTGAATATTGCTTGTCATCAGCTGGCAAGCCCGAACGCTCGGCGTACATTTCCTCAAGTTTTTCCTGTGCCTGAATAAACCCCTGGTTGGCCGACAGTCGATACCACTCTAATGCCGCGCTGTTGTCGATATCCGTGCCCCTACCGGTGGAGTACATCACACCTAGATCGTGCTGTGCGCTGGGCAGTCCCTGCTCCGCAGCTTTCCTGTACCACTTCATTGCCTCAATATAGTCCTGGCCTACACCAATACCGTCGTGAAACATGAAGCCGATATTTGCTTGTGCTTCTGCGTTGCCCTGTAGCGCCGCCTTGCGCGACCATTTCATGGCTTCCCAATAGTCCTTGTTAAAATACTGGCCAGATAAGTACATGCCAGCGATTTTTACCTGTGCAGCAGCATTGCCAAGTTCGGCAGCAGACAAGTACAGCTCCATCGCCCGCTCCAGGTTTTCGTCAACGCCAAGCCCTTTTTCATACATAACAGCAAGCAGCTGCTGTGCTCTGGCATTATCTGCCTCTGCCATGGGCGTTAGCTCTTCCAGGGCCAGCACGTAATCACCGGTATCAAATACCTGTTGAGCAACATCGGTGTCTGACTGGCCACAGGCAGTCAACAAAACCAAAAGACAAATGCCGGGAAGACTTCTCAAGCTGAAAACTTCTTAATACAAAAAGGAAAAGCAGTATACCTCACTGGCATAACGGTATGCCGGTATAGGGTAGTGGATATAACCTAGAATCTACTTTAACTAATCTTGTAATTAGATTTAAATACAATAAGTTACAGTATTTTCTTAAGTTTATTTTTAGTGTGCCGTTACTTTATTGACGTTAATTGGTTATCAGCACATGAATTACAGGCAACGAGAACAACGACACGCTATCCAGGAAGAAGTATTTGATGCGGATACTGGCGCAAAAATTGGTTATACCCTCAACATCAGTTCGTACGGTATGTTGATGATTGGCAGGCAAGCCTACACAGAAAGCGAGATCATTCGCGTACGAGTGGCCATGTCGCTGGAGCTGGATGAACGCGTGTCCATGCACATGCTGGCGGAATGTCGCTGGTCCAATCATGTCGCCAATAGCCCATTGCACCAGACAGGTTTCCATTTCAGCCAGCCAGGTCCGGCATATATTGCCTATACAAACACCTTATTTAACGCCATCCAGTAACGACTGGATCCAATAACTACCTGAATAACTTCATGAATTGCATTTCTGGCTAAGCTATACTCGCTGTTCTTATAAATACCTATTTCGCAAACCGCGTAGGGTTTGAAATAACTGCAGGCAATATAGCATCACCCAGTGGCCACAATCGAAGTAAACCAACTCGCATGTTCCCGTCGTGACAACATCCTGTTTGAGGGTGTCAGTTTCAAGGTAACTGATAGAGAACTGCTGCAAATTGACGGGATCAATGGCAGCGGTAAAAGTACCATGCTGCGCATCATCGCCGGCCTCACTGAACCCAATGAAGGCCAGGTACTGTGGGATGAGCAGCCGATACTTGAATGTCGTTACCAGTACCAGCAGCTAATGACTTACCTGGGGCACACAAACGGCGTTAAAGAGGCACTCAGTGTCGCAGAAAACCTTGATGTCATTCACGCGTTGTCCGGTCATGAGCAGCCACTGGATCATGATGCCGTTTTAAAACAAATCGGTTTGCCCGGCATGCACGATGTAAAACTGGGTAAGATGTCTGCTGGACAGAAACGACGTATGGGTCTGTCGCGTTTATTGATCAACCAGTCGCCACTGTGGTTACTGGACGAACCATTCACGTCACTGGATGTAGACGGAAAAAGCATCATCGAGGGACTGATCGTTCAGCACTGCCAACAAGGTGGCATCGTGATCTTTGCGACCCACCAGGAAATGGATATCGAGGGTCATACCGTTCGCCACATTCACCTTGGTAAAGCGAATGGCTAACGGCTCAAATACATTTATAACCATCGTGCGCCGCGACCTGCTTATCGCGTTTCGCAACCGCTATGAGTTAGTCAATCCACTCATGTTCTTTATCATGGTCATTGTTCTGTTCCCGTTGGCCATTGGATCTGACAAGGCAATGCTACAACCGCTAACCGCGGCCATGATCTGGGTTACCGCCTTACTTGCTTCAACATTGTCACTGGAAACGATTTTCCGCTCCGACTTTGAAGACGGCTCTATTGAACAATTCACGCTGGCAAATTACCCGTTGGTTGCCCTGGTAATGGCAAAAATCCTTGCCCACTGGTTAATTACCGGCCTGCCCTTGATCATTGTTGCGTTACTTGTGGGCGTGTTCCTGTCATTAAGTAACGCTGCTTTAATTTGCCTGTTGCTCACATTGGTGCTTGGCACACCTATTTTGAGCCTGATTGGTGCAATAGGCGTAGCATTAACAATCGGACTCAGGGGTGGTATGTTATTAAGTCTGCTCATCCTGCCGTTGTACATGCCAGTATTGATTTTCGCCATGTTAGCTATGAACAATGCCAGTGACGGCTTGTCCATTGCAGCAGAGCTTTATTTTCTTGGCGGCATCCTGGTGTTGGCATTAACACTGGCACCAATTGCTACCGCAGCTGCATTGAGAATTAGATTAAGTTGAACATCAAGAAACAATTTCACCTGTTCGGTTCGCCCAAATACTTTTACGAGTTTTCGCAAAAGTACAGTAACTGGATCATGTGGTTTGCCCTGCTCTGTTTTGTAACCGGTCTATATGGTGGATTGGTTATGGCCCCGGCAGATTATCAACAGGGTGAGAGCTTTCGAATTATCTACATACATGTGCCATCAGCATGGATGTCACTGTTCGTTTACATGGTTATCGCTGTGAATAGCGCCATCCTTTTAATATGGCGTGTAAAGATCTCCGAAATCATCGCGCGCAGTAGTGCTGCGCTTGGCGCCTCATTTACTTTCCTTGCCCTGGCGACAGGTTCAATCTGGGGTAAACCCATGTGGGGTACCTGGTGGGTATGGGACGCGCGGCTGACATCAGAACTCATCCTGCTCTTTCTCTACCTGGGATACATCGCATTGCAATCAGCATTCGAAGACCGCCGAGTAGCGGCGCGGGCCGGCGCCATCCTGGCACTGGTGGGCGTCGTCAATATACCGATCATTAAGTATTCAGTTGAATGGTGGAGCACATTGCATCAACCTGCGACGATCAGCAAAATAGGGGCGCCATCGATTCATATAGAAATGTTGATACCACTACTGATCATGACGATAGCCTTCATGTGTTATTTTTTCTCTGTACTGCTGGTACGTTGTCGTAGTGAAATTCTGGAATACGAAAACAATACGGCATGGGTGAAAGATGTGCTTGCGACCGGGGAGAATGTTGCATGAGTGATTTTCTTAACATGGGTGGCTATGGCAGTTATGTCTGGTCTGCATATGGCCTTTGGCTGGTTGTCATGTTAATAAACTATGTCCAGCCCCGCTGGCGTGAAAAAAGGGTGCTGGGCGAACTCGTTAGGCGCCTGAAACTCAAACAACAACAGACATGAATAAGTTAAGAAAAAAGCGACTTGCAACAGTTGGCGTTATTGTCCTGGGCATGGGCATTGCCGCGGCCCTGATACTGACGGCGTTTGAAAAAAACCTGATGTATTTTTACAGCCCTACCCAGATAGTCAGTGGTGAAGCACCCCAGGCACGAGCATTTCGTATTGGCGGCCTTGTAGAGCAAGACAGTGTTAACCGCGATCCGGAAAGCCTGAAAGTTTCTTTCAAACTGACAGATACCAAAGAAACAGTCACTGTTATTTATGATGGCATCCTGCCGGACCTGTTTCGAGAAGGACAAGGTATCGTGGCCAATGGCAAACTGGATGGCAACGGCGTATTTCAGGCCAGCGAAGTATTGGCCAAACACGATGAAAATTACATGCCACCAGAAGTCGTCGAAGCATTAGCGACGGCAGGTGTAGAAATGGACATGCCACACGAGTATTCAACCACACCATGATTCCTGAGCTAGGACAATTTACATTAATACTGGCACTGGCACTGGCCATTGTTCAAACCGTATTACCTTTAGCAGGTGCACATTTTGGCAACTATAGCTGGATGGCACTGGCCAGGCCCACCGCGCGACTGCAGTTTGTCTTTCTTGCGCTCGCGTTTGGCCTGTTAACCTGGTCATTTATCAATCACGACTTTTCAGTCGCCTACGTCGCCAATAACTCCAACTCACTATTGCCTGTGATGTATCGTATCTCGGCAGTCTGGGGTGCGCATGAAGGCTCACTGTTACTGTGGGCGTTAATACTTAGCGGCTGGACAATGGCAGTCTCTATTTTTAGCCAGCGATTGCCACTACATTTTATTGCCCGCGTGATCGCAGTCATGGGTTCCGTCAGTATCGGCTTCCTGCTGTTTATGTTGCTAACGTCTAACCCGTTCGAACGCATGCTGCCGGTACCGCTGGACGGCGGTGACCTGAACCCGCTATTGCAGGATCCAGGACTCATTATTCATCCGCCCATGTTGTACATGGGTTATGTTGGCTTTTCTGTCGCATTCGGTTTTGCCATTGCTGCCCTGCTTGGCGGTAATCTAGATTCAGCCTGGGCACGCTGGTCTCTTCAGTGGACAATCATGGCCTGGGTATTTCTCACCGTAGGTATCGCACTCGGTAGCTGGTGGGCCTACTATGAACTTGGTTGGGGCGGCTGGTGGTTCTGGGACCCGGTAGAAAATGCCTCGTTTATGCCGTGGCTTATTGGTACAGCGCTCATCCATTCACTGGCAGCAACAGAAAAACGCGATGTGTTTAAAAACTGGACCGTGTTGTTAGCCATCTGCGCATTTGCATTAAGTTTACTGGGCACGTTCCTTGTTCGTTCCGGCGTGCTGACATCTGTGCATGCGTTTGCTACAGACCCGACGCGTGGTGTGTTTATCCTTGCCTTGCTTGGCGTTTATGTCGGTGGCTCTTTAACACTGTATGCGTGGCGCGCACCCGGTACGTTAAAAGGTGGCAGCTTTAACCTGTTTTCACGCGAGACGTTTTTATTATTTAACAGCGTTTTCATGGTGGTATCTATGTTAACCATTCTGCTGGGTACGCTTTACCCGCTGGTGATGGAAGCATTGGATATGGGCAAGCTATCGGTTGGTGCGCCCTACTTTAACGCCGTGTTTATTCCACTGATGATTCCCGTGATTGTCTTTATAGGCATTGGCGCTATTGTTCGCTGGCGTTCTGATAACTGGCAACGCATTTCAAAGTCATTACTGATACTTTTTGCAATCAGCGTCGTTGTTGGCATCGCTGCAGGCATCATGCTGCTTGAATCAGATATTTTTGTCAGCATTCTTGGTTTGACTGCGGCTTTCTGGATTATTGCCAGCAGTCTTTCAACCGTACGCGAGCGACTCAAGCACCGAAAAAACAAATGGGTCGCGCTGACAACCATTCCGCGCAGCTTTTATGGTATGACGTTGGCACATATTGGTTTTGCGGTAACGATCATTGGCATCACGATTACAAGCACGCACAGTATTGATGTACATGAACGCATGGTGCCCGGCGATAATGTCAGCTTTGCCGGTTATGATTTTACTCTTGAAACACTACGTACGGTGCCCGGGCCTAACTACAAGGCAACAGAGGCAGTAGTGAATGTCAGCCGCGACGGCGAAGCGGTTAGCACACTGCGAACGCAAAAACGCATTTATACCGTACGTAATATGCCCATGACTGAAGCAGGCATCGATGGTGGTCTGACGCGCGACATCTATGTTTCCCTGGGTGAACCACTTGAAGACAACAGCTGGAGTATACGCCTGTACCACAAACCCTTTGTTCGCTGGATATGGTTAGGCGCCATATTTATGGCAATTGGCGGCATCCTCGCAGCTACTGATCGTCGTTACCGTCTGCGTGTAAGGAAACAAGCCACCAGCTCAGTTGCGGATGCTGGCGCAACCATAAACAAGTAAGCAACAATGTTGCGCTACAGTGTTCCCCTGTTATTTTTTGTCGGCCTTGTCGTGCTGTTTATCTTTGGCCTGCAAAATGATCCCAGCAAAGTGCCTTCACCATTAATCGATAAACCGGCACCAGCCTTTTCACTTGTCAGCCTGCATGACGAAGAAAAACTGATTACTCAGGATACGTTCAAGGGCAATGTAACACTGGTGAATGTCTGGGCATCATGGTGTGCGGCCTGTCGTATTGAACACCCGTTACTGGTCAGGGTCGCCAACGATGAACAACTGGAAATTTACGGCTTGAACTACAAGGACAAGCGCGACAACGCCATGCGCTGGTTACAACAGTTGGGCAACCCTTATATAGACAGTGCCTTTGATCAACAAGGTGACGTCGGTATTGATTACGGCGTTTATGGTGTACCCGAAACGTTTCTGATCGATAAGCAAGGTATCATACGTTACAAGCATATCGGCCCAATTGATCAGGAAGACATGGATGAAACGATACTGCCAATGATCAGACAACTGGAAAACGCATCATGAAAATACTATTCACATTCATCATGTGTCTTTTCCTGCTGCCGGCTTCTGCTGCAGACGAACCGGTACGGTTTGATGATGCGGGCAAGGCCGATATGTATGAATCCCTGCTCGAAGAGATCCGTTGCCTGGTTTGTCAGAACCAGTCGCTCGCTGATTCCAATGCCGAACTTGCACAAGACCTGCGTCGTGAAATTGTAGAAATGATCGACAATGACAAAAGCGAAGGCGACATCAAGGCATTCCTGGTTGAACGTTACGGCGATTTTGTCCTGTATCGGCCGCCACTTCAGGAAAACACCTGGATACTTTGGGCGGGACCGTTTGTATTCCTGTTAATAGGCATTGTTGTTGCCGTGATTACAATTCGACGCCAGGGCTCGCGCCCTGCTGACGACAGTAACGAAACAGTGCTATGACCCTATTCTTTGGCAGCGCACTGGTATTGGTACTGATAACACTGTTTATCTGTATCCGCGCGATCATGTTTTATAAACGCCCTGCCGAGGATAACGCGGCAGAAATGCGTAAAGCACTGTTGTTGCAGAAACTGGACGAACTGGACAACGACCTCGCTAACGGCACAATCACCAACCAGGAAGCGGAAAACACACGCGCAGAATTACAACGGGCACTGGCATCTTCAGAACCAGCCTCCGAACAAACCCGTCAGACCGGTTTCCAGTTTAAACAACAAACATCGATTGGCCTGATCGTCTTTATCCCGGTCTTCGTGTTGTTGTTTTATTCCTACCTCGGCAGGCCCGACCTGATAAGTGGTATTCCGGAAGATGTGGCGCAACAACAACCGGTCACTCCTGAACAGATCGAAAAAATGGTGGGCGGACTGGAACAACGTCTACAGGAAAATCCCGAAGACCAGGAAGGCTGGGAAATGTTATTCCGTTCATACATGGTGCTACAGCGTTACGACAAGGCATTAGAAGCAGCGGAAAAACTATACGAGCTTAACGGTGAAACACCGGAAACACTGTTACGCTACGTTGATGCACTGGCGATGGCCAATGACGAGCGACTTGCAGGCAAGCCGACTGAATACATCAACCGCATCCTTGAACTAGAACCAGACAATGCCAGTGCCCTCTGGCTTGCCGGTATGTCAGCCAATGAACGTGGTGAGCCCATGCAGGCGCTGGAATACTGGGAAAAGCTGTTACCTCGAATTGAGGATGGCAGCGAGCCAAAGCAACAGTTGATTCAAATGATAGCGGCAACGCGGGCTGAGCTTGGCTTGCCAACGGCTGATGCGGTCGACCCCGATAGCGTTGCTATTACGGTCAATGTTTATCTTGCCCCTGACCTGTCTGAAAACATTAACGATAACGCAATGCTGTTTGTTTATGCGCGTTCAGAAGATGGCAACTCGATGCCGATAGCGGTAGTCAGGGAACCCGTTGCCGATTTTCCCGTCCAGGTAACACTCAACAATACAAACATCATGATTCCAACCAGGCGGCTTGCAGACTTTGACAGTGTGCAGCTAATCGCACGGGTATCAAACAGCGGTCAGGCCAAGCCAGAAAATGGTGACCTGATAGGCGCTGTGTCAAATATTTCGCCGTTAACGGTAAGTCCAATCGACCTGGTAATACGTGAAAAAATAAAGCTGTAACGAGACAGCTCTATGCGCATTTGAAAGACTTCAACATGCGCTAATGATTAGTTGCCATGCCTAACGTGATTAACGATAATCACACGCACTTTTTATATCACTGTTGATTCATCCTTATGGCGCAATACGTATACACAATGAATGGCGTGAACAAGATTGTTCCTCCTAAACGCCAAATCCTGAAAGACATCTACCTGTCATTTTTTCCCGGTGCCAAGATTGGTGTACTGGGTTTAAACGGTGCCGGTAAATCCACGCTGCTAAAGATCATGGCAGGCATTGATACCGACATTATCGGCGAGGCGCGCCCAATGCCGGATATCAAGGTCGGCTACCTGCCACAGGAACCGCAGCTGGACAATGACAAGGATGTGCGCGGAAATGTCGAAGATGGCTTGCGTGAACCACTTGATGCTTTGGCCGGTTTAAACGAGGTGTATGCCGCCTATGCAGAAGAAGGTGCTGATTTTGATGAATTAGCAAAAAAGCAGGAAAAGCTGGAAAGCATCGTTGCGGCCTGGGATGCAGAAAACCTGGAAAACACGCTTGAACGCGCGGCCGATGCGTTACGACTACCGCCGTGGGATGCAGCCATTGATACGCTTTCTGGCGGCGAAAAACGCCGCGTCGCTTTGTGTCGTTTATTGCTTTCAAGGCCAGACATGTTGTTACTTGATGAGCCAACCAACCACCTTGATGCCGAGTCTGTTTATTGGCTTGAGCGCTTCCTTGCCGATTTTAACGGTACCGTCGTTGCCGTAACCCACGATCGCTACTTTCTCGATAACGTCGCTGGCTGGATACTGGAACTCGATCGTGGTGAAGGTATTCCTTTTGAGGGCAACTACTCACAGTGGCTGGAAAACAAGGAACAACGCCTTGAGCAGGAAGAACGCGCTGAAACAGCACGGCAAAAAGCCATCAAGCAGGAACGGGAATGGGTGCGCACCGCTCCCAAGGGCAGGCATGCAAAGAACAAGGCCAGACTTGCACGCTTTGAGGAAATGAACTCACAGGAATTCCAGAAGCGCAGTGAAACCAACGAAATCTATATTCCGCCAGGCCCAAGACTGGGTGATTCCGTTATCGAGTTTAACGGTGTCAGCAAGAAATACGGTGACCATATCCTGTATGAAGATTTGAACTTCATCATTCCCAAGGGCGCGATTGTCGGCATTATCGGTGGTAACGGTGCCGGTAAATCCACGTTATTCAGAATGATTGCCGGACACGAAACGCCCGATGGCGGTGAAATCAATAAAGGTGACACTGTTGAAGTCGCGTTTGTTGAACAAAGTCGTGAAAACCTGGATGACAAGAAAACCGTCTGGGAAGCCGTATCGGACGGTCTGGATAACATTACGATTGGCAACTACGAATTAAATTCTCGTGCCTACGTTGGCCGCTTTAACTTTAAAGGCACAGACCAGCAGAAACACGTTGGTGATCTATCAGGTGGTGAACGTGGCCGTCTACATCTTGCCAATACCCTTAAACAAGGTGGCAACCTGTTATTACTCGATGAACCATCCAACGACCTTGATGTGGAAACGCTGCGTGCATTGGAAGAAGCCATCCTTGCCTTTCCAGGCTCTGCGATGGTCATATCACACGATCGCTGGTTTCTTGATCGCATTGCCACGCACATCCTTGCCTTCGAAGATGATGGTGAGGTTGTTTTTATTGAAGGTGACTTCAGCGAATACCATGAAGACTTTCAGCAACGTAAGGGTAATGACGCGCAACCAAAACGCATGCGTTATCGTCGTCTGAAAAACTGATGCGCCATTGCTGTTAATGGCCAGTAAAAGTATCAAGACATTCAACTTCCAGCCGGGCACACTCATCGCCGGTAAATACGTTATCGAACAACTGCTCGGTATTGGCTGGGAGGCAGAAGTCTACCTGGTATATGAAAAACGAACCGGCATTGAACGCACGGCAAAGTTCTTCTTCCCGCAACGAAACCCGAAAGATCGCGCTGTTCGCTTTTATGCGCGCAAGCTACACAAACTACGAAAATGCCCGATAGTGATCCAGTACTCAACCCAGGACACCATCAAGTTTGAAAACCGTACAACTTCTTTCCTGGTTTCAGAATATGTTGAAGGCGAGTTACTGACCACGCATTTAAAGAAACAGCGGGGCAACAGGCTTCATCACTTCCAGGCATTACATCTATTGCACGCACTTGCTGCAGGTGTTGAAAGCATACATGCAGTGGGCGAATATCACGGCGATCTTCATCCTGAAAATATCATTGTGCAGCAGGTTGGGCTGGAATACAGCCTGAAGATCATTGACATGTTCCAGTGGAAAGACAGCAAACGCGCCAACATACATTCCGACGTCATGGACTTAATACGGATCTTTTACGATGCCCTTGGCGGACAGAAACACTATGCCCGGCAACCACAGGAAGTAAAAGATATCTGCTGTGGACTCAAACATTCATTAGCACTGAAAAAATTCAACAGCGCAGGTAAACTGAGGCAATATGTAGAAAAACTACACTGGTCCTGAAATGACTGATACTATTGTTAAGCCCATCATGGTGATTGAAGGGCTGGCCGATGAAGCCTCCCCCATGGCAATGCCGCATGGTGAGGTCGTTTACTTCTCTACCCGCTCCCCGTTAAAAGAAACACCGAATGAAGACGCCCTCGGCGTGATTCCTGTTGCTAATGACGCAACGGTACTCGTTGTAGCCGACGGCATGGGGGGCATGCCGGCCGGGGAACAGGCCGCGCGTATCATTGTTGAAACCATGACCGATACGCTGGCACAAAAACCGGAAGAACAGTTATTACGCGATGCCATTATCAGCGGTATCGATCAATCCAGCCAAAACATCAAGGACCTGCGCAATGGTGCCGGCGCCACGGTGTCAGTCGTTGAAATCAGTGGCAATAAGCTACGTTCATACCACGCCGGTGATTCATTAATCCTGTTGACCAGCAGTCATGGCAACATCAAGTACCTGACGATGGCACATTCACCGATTGGCTATGCACTTGAGTGTGGTGCTATCGAGCAAGTGACCGCCATGCTGCATGATGAGCGTAACCTGATATCTAACTATGTTGGCATGCCGGAAATGTTTATTCATATTGGTCCTTTGATAGAAATGGCGCCGCAAGATACCGTCATTGTTGCCAGCGATGCGTTGTCAGATAACCTCTACGAGCAGGAAATCAGTGAATTTATTCGCAAGGGATCGCTACTGGATAGCGTTAACGACATGATTGAAGTCTGCAGTGACAACATGATGAATATCATGCCCGACCGACGCTGCCATCCGGATGATTTCAGTTTTATCTGTTTCCGTGTAAACAACTAGCTTTACGGTGAATTGGCACGACGAGCGGAAAGAAAGTACACTTGCGGCAGACACTAGAAAAACCCCCGTTGTAACGTCTCGCGGGGGTTTGTGCCACTGATGGTGGCATATCCTATAGGCTTATCGCCTTGTAACTAAGTATAGTACATCGCGTTCAGTTTGCAGGACGTACAATTAGGCACTTGGCAAGCTTATATAAGCACGCGCTCAACTGGTGATAATAAGTCACTGAATGACTGATAGATTTGGTCAGGTGCTTTTAAGCGTGTAGTTTTGATAAAATTTTTATATCTTAAGCAGAATAACAATAGAAATACTCGACCGGTACAGATGAACCATTTTCGTCACTTGTTGCGCAATCACAGCATAACCATACTGCTCGTTTCCGCTGTGCTGTTGCGTTCACTGATCGCGTCTGGCTACATGCTGGATACGGCACCGGCAGAAGGTGGCATAGTTTCAGTCAAGCTATGTAACGGTCCTGCCAACACTGCCGCGATGTCCGTTGATGATCCTCACCATCATCATCATTCAGTAGAACACCACGAACATGCACCCGAGCATGATCACAATGAAGACAATCACTTCCTTAGTGCCTGTAGTTTCTGGTCGGCCAGTAGCCAACTATTACTGGTATCACTTTCTTTCGATCATCTTTTTAATCACTCTAGTCAAACAGACAACACGATAGCGGCAACGACGGTTGCCCTATATGCACATGCCAGGACAAACCTGGCCCGCGCCCCGCCCGCACTCTCCTGATACATATCAATTTTTTGTTGCTTGTTGTTCACCATGGTGAAGGACGAGCATTGTGTCTATGTAAATGGAGTAGTAACAATGAATGTTTTTAAAATGAGTAGCGTAACGACGACGTTGGCGTTACTGGTCTTTTCAACTAACAGTCTTGCCGATGCTGGCCACGGCGGCTTTGACGTCAATAGCGATGGTGTACACCACGTTATGGCTGATAGCCATGCGCCGATTGGTGTCATGGGCGATCATATGCATAAGCAAGGCGAATTCATGCTGTCTTATCGCTATATGTATATGGAAATGGAAGGTAACCGCATAGGTACCGACAGCGTATCACCGGAAACCATTGCCACGACCGTACCCAACCGCTTCTTTGGTAATCCCATGCAGCCACCGACGCTGCGAGTCGTACCAACAAGCATGGATATGGAAATGCATATGCTGGGCGCAATGTATGCCCCTACCGACTGGTTAACGTTGATGGTCATGGCGATGTACCATGAAAAAACCATGGACCACATCACCTTTGCCGGTGGCATGGGAACAACAAGACTCGGTACGTTTACCACGCGCGTCGACGGTATTGGTGATACGCGCGTATCCGGTCTGATTCGTCTCTATGATGATGACGTTCACCATGTGCATTTGAATGCCGGCGTTAGCCTGCCGACCGGCAGTACCGAGGAAACCGATGACGTACTTACGCCAATGGGTATGCGGCCAACGTTGCGCCTGCCCTATCCCATGCAGCTTGGTTCCGGCACGTATGATTTATTACCTGGCGTAACCTACACAGGTAAGATGGATCGGTTTGGTTGGGGTGCGCAATACATGGGTACCATTCGTACCGGCAGTGATAACGGATATACACTGGGTGACCAGCATGAACTTAATGGCTGGTTCAGCTATCGCTGGCGACCATGGGTCAGCAACTCGGTACGCTTGTCCTACATGACGCTGGATACTATTGATGGCATGGACCCTAGCATCATGGCGCCGGTACAAACGGCCGATCCGGATAACCAGGGTGGCGATATTGTAACCCTGTACCTGGGTATTAATATTGCCGGACAGGAAGGCTGGGTTCGTGGTCACAGGCTCGCACTGGAGGCGGGTATTCCGTTACACCGTGACCTGAATGGCCCGCAGCTGGAAACAGACCTGACATTAACCGGAGGATGGCAATACGCCTTCTAACCAGGTGCGTTAACACATGACACGGCGGCCCGACTTCTGTCGGGCATGTCTTGTCATTTAAACGTCATTTTTTTCCAGTAGTTTTACGTAAACCAACAAGGATGCTGTGCTGACATGCGTATACTCATGGTCTCGGATGTGTACTTTCCGAGAATCAACGGTGTTTCGACATCGATAAAGACCTTTCGCAAGGAACTTGCCGAACTCGGTCACGACATCACCCTCATCGCGCCGGAATATCCCGAAGACCATGCCGATGATGGCAAACTGATCCGCATACCATCGCGGTACCTGTTCGTTGATCCGGAAGATCGAATGATGCGCAGGGAACCGATACGCGATCAGTTACCTTACCTGGCAGTACAGGACTTCGATATCCTGCATGTGCAAACACCGTTTGTTGCGCACTATGCCGGGCTGGAACTATCGCGTGCGCTGAATCTGCCACGCGTCGTGACTTATCACACGCACTTTGAAGAATACCTCTATCATTACCTGCCGTACCTGCCCAAATCGTTTATGCGCTTTGCAGCGAGGTGGTTTAACCGGCAACAGTGTAACGACATGGATGCGATCATCGTGCCGTCAACTGCGATGCTGGATATCCTGCGCCAGTATGGCATCAACAAACCGATAGACATCATTGCCACCGGGCTCGAAGAGCATTTCTTCAAACCAGGCAACGGCCAACGCTTCCGGCAAATACACGGCATCGCAGAAGACCGACCAGCGCTGGTGCATATAGGACGACTGGCACATGAAAAGAATATCGATTTTCTATTGCGGGTGCTGGTCGACGTGCGAAAACAAATCCCGGACATCCTGCTGATTATCGCCGGCGAAGGCCCGGCGCTACCGCATCTGCAAAAACTGGTCG
>JAAUYK010014084.1_pt1 | contig 21558 bp, 17 predicted proteins | sample 7278021 | NCBI WGS metagenome assembly JAAUYK01 (sample SAMN14350223, study PRJNA611818) | marine sediment metagenome | isolation source: surface marine sediment (1.8m) | place: French Polynesia: Moorea | collected 2018-08
GATTCCCGATCAGAATTCCAATGAAGTAGATGAACTAGACATGATCGGCAAAAACCGCAACAATCCGCAACCTATGCGCAACCAAAATATAAAGGATTCAGCTGCTTTTAGCTAAATCCTTAATATTACTGGTGCCGAGGGACAGAATCGAACTGCCGACACGGGGATTTTCAGTCCCCTGCTCTACCGACTGAGCTACCTCGGCTCACTGAATCCTACTGATTTTAATGCTTAAATTAAAATGGAATCTCTATTAAATGCACCCTTCTTTGTCAAGATCTTTTTAGCTCATATCACCAAATAGAAATTGAGCTAATGCGCAGGCCGCAATGGTTGCGGTTTCAGCGCGCAGGATCCGCGGGCCGAGGCCGGCGACCAGGCAGCCGGCTGCTCGCGCGGTTTCAATTTCGCCTTCGGTAAAGCCCCCTTCAGGACCTATAATCAGGAGAATATCTCGCGGCGGTGGTTGCTGAGTGGAAGTTATCAATGTATTGAGAGTGGCATCTTCATTTTCATAAAAGACAATTTTAAGATGATCATCTTGATCAGCACTCAAAACGTCTTTATAGGTCTTTATCTTGGATATTTGAGGCAATTTTGCTCTCTGGCATTGTTTTATGGATTCTTGGCTTATCTTCTGCCAGCGCTCGCGCCTTGAAGCCGAGCGCTTTGCCCCGGGCACAGGAACCGAGCGCTCGCAAGTAAAAGGAATCCAGTGAGAAATACCGAGCTCGCACAAGTGCCGCAACAGACGGTCCATTTTTTTATCTTTTAACAGGGCCTGAGCCACACCAATATGCACTTGGGGCTCCCTTTTTCCAGAGCGTTTGTCGGTAATCTCCAATTCCACGCCATCAGTCAAAAATTGCTGAATAATCGCTTCGTATTCAAACCCTTCCCCGTCCACAAGGCAAATCTTGTTACCGGGCTTTAAACGCAGCACATTTTTGATATGGCGTGCTTCTGAGCCTTTTAGAAGAACAGGCTTTTTTATCAATGCAGCCGGTTTCAAATAAAAATAGCGCATCCTTATTTATCCTCTGCTGACAGAACCATTCGATATTAAAGGGTTTACTGGCAACAGCCAGGATCAAATCCCTTGACTTCCACTATACCATATGATAATTTTTTTTAAATATAATAATGATTTGGTGTAACCTATCTTTAAAAAACAGGTGACCACGCCCCCATGGTCTGCCTGCGCGGATTCGTACGCCGAAGGTGGATTGCGACCTTCTGTAGCGATTCGCTACCAATAACCCTTTCTAGCCAACGGTGACAAACATGGTTGATAATGAGAACCAACCCCCTGAACAGGACAAACCGGAAAAAAAGCTGCGGCTTGATCTGAGTGAGGCCATGCCCCACGGTTTTGATGAAGACGATGATGATATCATCGAGCTTAAGGATGAGATCAGTTCCCCACCGCAGGCACCGGAAGTGGACGCTGAACCACTTGCAGACACAGATCAGGATCTCGAATCTACGGAGCTGCCGGCTGTTGAGAATATCATCGATCTGGATGCCCTGGAAGATGACGACAGCGATCCGGAGAATGTGATTCGAATTTCTGATGATCTGACGTTTGAAGAAGAAGATGAAGGCGTCGAAGATATCCTGCCCATGGAAAAAGAGCCGGCCCGAAAAGCTGATGGTCACAATGATGTGGTTGAGATCACCGAGTTCGATGATATTCTGTCCGAAGACACCAGCGATATGATGACCCTTTCGGACATCAGCGAAGAGCTGGACATAGAAGAAGTCGAGGAGGAAGATGAATTTCTGGAACTGATCGACGTTGATGAAGATGAAGAAACTGAGATTGACGACATTCCACAAGAAGTTATCCAATTTGACGGCCCCGGGGTTGATATCGAAGATGTCGAATTAAAAGATTTTATCAGCGATTCTTTGGATGAAGAAATTCAAATTGATGAAGAATTTGATGATGATCTTGTCAGCATGCTGGGTGTTGAATCTGGCGAAGAGATGGATATAGCTGAGCAGGCATCCTCGCAAGAGGATTTTGATTTTAGTATGGATTCCGGCGATATTTCTGAAAAAATTGACCAGCTGGACAACATTTTCTTTGACGACATGGAGTCAGAAACTGAACTGGAAGAAGAAGTCGAGCTGGAAGAAGAAGCGAGCGAAGCCTTTGAGCTCGATTCCGATGACACTGCGATGCAAATCGATGAAACCGAAGATATGGGTGTTAGCGGTGGAGAAGGCATCGATATGCCGCTGGCAGCCGGAGGGATGGCCGCTATGGCCGCCAGCCCCAACCAGATAGAAGAAACCATTGAACAGATCATCGAACGTAAATTTTCAGGTAAAATTGAATCCATGATCACCCAGATCATTGAAAAAGCGGTTACCAAAGAAATTGAGAGTTTAAAAAAGATGCTTTTGGAAGAGGATCGCGACGAGGACCTTTAACATTATTGGCTCAGACGGTCTGTGAGCCCAAAAAAAAACTACTCATTTAAAACCAACTGTGTTAATAGCAGGGGATTATTCACTAATCCTCTGTTTTATTATGTAACCGCATCCAATCATTGGATGCATCTATTTTTGTATTGCAGCATCAGGCGCTGTTGAATCGGTTGATTGAATGGCGTCACTATTTTTATAGCGCCGTTAACGGAAGGAAAATCTAACCGATGAGTTCGAATTTGCTCGAGAAGGCCTACACACCCCATGAGGTTGAAAAACGGTGGTATCAATACTGGGAGGAGCACGATCTATTTGCTGCTGATGAAAAAAGCGCACAAAAAAGCTATTCTATCGTAATTCCGCCGCCGAATGTAACCGGTGTTCTGCATATGGGCCATGCCTTGAACAACACCCTGCAGGACATTCTGTGCCGCTACCGACGACTGCGCGGCGACAACGTGCTCTGGATGCCCGGGACAGACCATGCCGGAATCGCCACTCAAAACGTGGTTGAAAAAAAGCTGGCTGCCGAAAAAACGGATCGACACCAGCTGGGGCGCGAAAAATTTATCGCCGCCGTATGGGAGTGGCGCAAAAAGTATGGCGGTGAGATCATCAACCAGTTAAAACGGCTGGGCGCATCCTGTGACTGGGATCGTGAGCGCTTTACCATGGATGAAGGCTTATCGCTTGCAGTGCGAAAAGTTTTTGTCGATCTCTACGAGCAGGACTTGATATACCGCGGTAATTATATCATCAACTGGTGCCATCGCTGCCACACCGCACTGGCTGATCTTGAAGTCGAACACGAAGAACGCGACGGGCACCTGTATCATATCCGCTATCCGTTTGCCGCAGGCAATGGCGCCATCGTAGTGGCCACCACCCGGCCCGAAACCATGCTCGGAGATACTGCGGTTGCTGTCCATCCGGATGACGATCGTTATCTGAATCTTCAATCCGAATCCGTTATCCTCCCGTTGATGGAAAGAGAAATACCGCTGATCAAAGACAGCTATGTAGACAAGTCATTTGGCACCGGTGGATTGAAAATCACACCGGCCCATGATCCCAACGACTTTGAAATCGCCATGCGCCACGACCTGCCCGCCATCAAGGTTATCGGCGATGACGGCAAGATGACCGCCGAAGCCGGCAAATTTGAGGGTCTGGATCGCTTTGACGCCCGCGAGGCCGTTATCGACGCTTTGAAGGAACAAAAGTTGCTTGAAAATATCGAGCCCTATAAGCACAGTGTCGGTCATTGTTATCGCTGCCAGACAATGGTGGAGCCCAATCTTTCACGGCAATGGTTTGTTAAAGCCAAGCCCCTGGCCCGCAAGGCGATTGATGCGGTCAAAACCGGCAAGACCCGTATTATCCCGGACACCTGGGCCAAAACCTATTATGACTGGATGGAAAATATCCGCGACTGGTGCATATCGCGCCAGATATGGTGGGGACATCAGATTCCGGCCTGGACCTGTGCAGACTGCAACGAGATCGTGGTTGCCATGGAAGCGCCCCAATCCTGCCCACAATGCAGCAGTTCCAAACTGATACAGGAAACGGATGTGCTCGACACCTGGTTCAGTTCAGCTTTGTGGCCGTTTTCAACAATGGGGTGGCCCGATAAGACGGCACTTTTAAAAACGTTTTACCCGACATCGGTTCTGGTCACCGCTTTTGACATCCTTTTCTTCTGGGTGGCACGGATGATGATGATGGGTATTTACTTCATGAAAGACGTCCCTTTTGACGATGTTTATGTGCATGCACTGGTGCGGGATGAACACGGCAAAAAAATGAGCAAATCCACGGGTAACGTTATCGACCCGTTAACGGTCATCGAACAATACGGCACGGACGCCTTCCGCTTCACGTTAGCAGCATTTGCCGCCCAGGGCCGCGATGTCAAGATGTCTGAGAAGCGCATCGAGGGCTACCGCCATTTTGTCAACAAACTCTGGAACGCCGCTCGTTTTGCGCTGATGCATATCGATAAGCCCCACGAGAAGATCAACAGCGGTGCGCTATCACTACCGGATCGTTGGATTTTATCCCGTCTGAATGGGGTAACCAAGACCGTGTCTGAGGCGATCGATAGTTACCGCTTTAACGAAGCGGCCTCCGCAGTCTACAATTTTGTGTGGCATGAATTTTGTGATTGGTATCTTGAAGCCATCAAACCGGCCCTGTACGAAAAAGAGGGGCCTGAAAAACGGGCGACCACCCTGGGCGTCTTATGGCGCGTGATGCACGATACCTTGATCCTGCTGCACCCCTTTATGCCGTTTATCACCGAGGAAATCTGGCACCATCTGCCTGGGACGCAGGACTCGATCATGAAAGCCGTTTTCCCGTCCGATCAGAAAGACCGTGACGCCATCGGTGCCGACCAAAAGGCTGAGGCGGATATGAACCTGCTTATTGAGCTTATTTCAGCAATCCGCAATATCAGGGGGGAAATGAACATTTCGCCATCTAAAGCCCTGGCAGCGGTGGTTCAAACCCAGGATGCAAAAGTCAATGCGCTAGTTGAACAGCAGCAGGAGTTGATTATCAATTTGGCCAGATTAACCGATTTGGAGGTCAATCAGAAGGCAAAAAAGCCAAAATCGTCGGCCACAGCCGTTATTGGAAATGCCACTATCTTTGTGCCCCTAGAGGGTATCATCGATTTTAACTTGGAAGCCCAGCGGCTTGACAAAGAAATAAACAAACTCGCCAAAGAGCTGGCAACGGTCACCAAAAAGCTTGAAAATGAAAATTTTTTAAACAAAGCGCCGCAGGATGTCGTCGAACAGGTAAAGACCAAACATGAACACCTGCAAGAAAAGCAGCAAAAACTGGAGGCGCATTTAAACAGGATTAAAGATCTAGACACTTAAACATCTGTTTTGCGTTGCGAGTATCGGGTTTCGCGCTGAATCTGAGATAATACGAAAAAACATTGACAATATGTACCCCGCAACGCGCAACACGTAATTCGCAACCCGTAACACGCAACCCCGCCAATGATCCCTTTACGCGACACAACACCCACGCGCCATTTTCCGGTTGTCAACACGACGATCATCGCCATCAATATCGTGGTGTATTTTTTGCAGCTGGCGCAGGGCGATGAGATTAACCACTTCATTTACATATACGGCCTGGTGCCGGCGCGCTATTCACTTCCCCAGATTGCCGACTATTTTACATTTGGCCAGCAAGCATTTTCACTGCTGTCATTCATGTTTTTGCATGGCAGTTTCTGGCATATCCTGGGTAATATGTGGTCTCTTTATATCTTCGGTGATAACGTCGAAGACCACCTCGGCCCCATCCGCTATGCAGTATTTTATTTGTTGTGCGGCGTTGCATCCGGGCTTTCACACCTGGTGTTGAACCTGCATTCGAATTTACCGACCATCGGCGCCAGCGGTGCGATCGCCGGCGTAATGGGAGCTTATTTTATTTTGCACCCTCGGTCAAAAATCCTAACCCTTATACCGATTATTTTTATCCCCTATTTTATCAATATCCCGGCCTTTATATTTTTGGGCTTATGGTTTCTGTTACAGTTTATCAATGCCGCCAGCAGCCAGGGTGTTGGGGGCGGCATCGCCTGGTGGGCTCATATTGGCGGTTTTATCTTCGGTCTTCTTTTTTTGAAGTTGTTCGATGCGCTGCCGGTTACGGATATGTCACGCCGCATCCGCCATTACACCACCAAGAAAAAAACACCTCGACTGCAGGTCATCCGTCCTGCGGCTTCCGGTAATGATCAGCACCTGTATGGCCTGATCAAGATTACGCCGCATGAGGCTGCAGCCGGCACCCGCAAACTGGTCAATATTCCACTGGGGTTCAAAAAGAGAATGTTCAATGTCAAGGTGCCGGCCGGCATTGCCAACGGGACGGTTTTGCGACTAAAGGGTTTGGGACAGCGCTACGGAACACAGGCAAAGGGGGATCTGTATCTAAAGGTCTTAATTGAGTCTTAGTCGTTTATCATAGATAAGTGATCTAAGGTTGGAAGTGATTCTAAAGTGACTAAAGTTAAGGAGTTCCCTCATTTTAAATTTGAGTGCCGGTGCGAAGCCACACGATAACTTTAGTCACTTTAGCTCATTTTAGGCATTTTAGGCACTGTTTTTATGCTAAGCTTTGGCTTTGGACTGGACATGGGGTTCAGCCAGCAGGACCGTAACGCGGTTGCGCCCATTTTGTTTCGAAAAATACATCGCCTGGTCTGCTCGCCGAATAAAAGCGGATAGTTCTTCTTTAGGATAATACTGGGTCACCCCGATGCTGATGGTGATCTTTGCAGATTGATCGGGCGTCGGTGTAAAGTTTTCAGCTTCCAGCGTTGAACGGATGCGCTGGGCAACTGTCTTGGCTTCGTCGCCATTGGTTTCCGGGAGGATCACCGTAAATTCCTCCCCACCGTAACGATACGCAGAGTCATTAATTCTCAAACATTCTTTGATAATCTGGCTAAAACGCACCAGGACCTTATCGCCTTCCAGATGGCCATAGCTATCGTTAAACTTTTTGAAATTATCAATATCCAGCAGCAGCAAAGAAAGCGGATGTTTGTATCGGTTAAAGCGGTCCACTTCCAGCTCGAGCTGCGAATAGAATGATCTAGAATTGTAAAGCTTGGTCAGGCCGTCTGTTGTGGCAAGTTTTTGCAGCTTTTCCATCATCCGGGTACGTTCGGTACTCAACTGACGCTCTTTGAGCACCCGTCTCATTCTGAGCAACAGCTCTTCAAGCCGCACCGGTTTGATGACAAAATCACTGGCGCCGATATTGATCGCTTCTTCATAGGAATAGTCATCACTGTAACCCGTAACCACAATGACATCGGCACCGTTTTTTTGCTTGATGATCTTGGTCAGTTCAAGTCCCCCCATTCCCGGCAGTCGAATGTCGGTAATCACCACGGCGAAATCATTATTATCAACTAATTCAAGCGCTTCTTCAGCAGAGGCTGCTGCTGTGGGATCAAAGCCGGCGTTGGCAATATACTCGTGTATCGTATTTCTGACGCTGGAATCGTCATCGACGATTAATACACGAACTTTTGATGTCTTTTTGGCCATGAGCGTAATGAAATTTCTACCTGATCCGTCGGGGAGCCGGGGTTGACAGGATTTAATAAAAATTGATAGGTAAACGCTTTTATTTTGTGTACTATATTAATATATCCAGAAAGGCAATTTGTGTCAACTGACTTTTAGATTCTTCAACACTTTCAAGTGTCTAGCGATACCAAGATGCAGAAAGCCTTACAACTATTCAATCAAACAAGATGCAATATATTAGAAATTTCAGCATTATCGCCCATATCGACCACGGCAAATCCACATTATCCGATCGGCTTATTCAGGCAGCGGATATGGTGTCCGATCGGGATTTTAAAAACCAAATTCTCGATACCATGGATATTGAACGTGAGCGCGGCATTACAATCAAAAGCCAAACGATTTGCCTGCCCTACACCACTGATGACCAACAATCCTATTTTTTAAATCTGATCGACACACCCGGTCATGTCGACTTTAGTTATGAAGTTTCACGAGCCCTGGCGGCCTGCGAGGGCGCACTGCTGTTGGTCGACGCCAGTCAGGGCGTCGAAGCCCAAACCCTGGCAAATCTGTACCTGGCCATGGAACATGATCTGGAAATTCTGCCGGTCATTAATAAAATTGATCTGCCATCGGCGGATATCGATCGAGTTAAAAAGCAGATCGAAGAGGACCTGGGGCTTGATCCGGAAGCTGCGCTCCTGGTCTCGGCCAAGCAGGGAATTGGCATCGAGCAGGTCTTTGAGGCGATAGTCAGAAAATTGCCGCCACCCGAAGGCAGTGTCGATGAGCCTTTGCAGGCGCTTATTTTTGATTCTCATTATGATTCCTATCGCGGTACCGTCGTTCATCTGCGTATCATTCACGGGCAGATCAAACCTGGAGATACCATCATTTTTAAATCCAACCAGGCGGCCTATCGTATCGAGGAAGTTGGCATTTTTCAGCTAAAGCGCACCCCGCTAAAAACGCTTTCCGCCGGACAGGTGGGTTACATTATTGCCGGCATCAAAAAAATCAGTGACACCCGCTGCGGTGATACCATCACCCACCAAGACCAGCCCTGCGAAGCGGCTTTGCCGGGTTTCAAAATGACAAAACCGGTGGTTTTTTCTTCCATCTACCCAACGGCATCGGACGGTTATGAGGAGTTGGCGGTCGCTATGGAAAAACTGAGCCTGAACGATGCCGCCCTGGTTTACGATAAAGACAGCTCGGTGGCTCTGGGTTTTGGCTTCCGCTGCGGATTTTTAGGATTGTTGCATCTTGAAGTGGTCCAAGAAAGACTGGAGCGTGAATATGATCTATCCCTTATTTTGACTGCACCATCGGTTCAGTACCAGCTCGTCATGAATGACGGTGCTGAGATTACCATCGACAATCCAGCTTACTATCCGGATCCGACCCGGATTGAAAAGACGCGCGAGCCCTATATTCGTGCCTCCATTATCATACCGGATCGCTATATGGGAGCGGTGATGAATCTGTGCCTTGAGCGCCGCGGCTTTAACAAGACCTATCACTACCTGATCAGTGATCGCATGGAGATGATATTCGAAATGCCGCTAGCCGAGGTCATCTATGATTTTTACGATCGACTCAAGTCCATTACCCAGGGATACGGTTCCTTTGACTATGATCTGCTGGATTATCGCGATACCGATCTGGTCAAATTGGATATTCTGATCAACGGTGAACGGGTGGATGCCTTATCGCAGCTGGTTCACAAAGACAATGCTGTCAGCAGAGCCCGCGCTGCCTGCGAAAAATTGCGCCAGGAAATACCAAAGCAAATGTTCAAAATCGCCATCCAGGGGGCAATCGGCGGAAACATTATTGCCCGCAAAACGGTTTCAGCCCTGCGAAAAGATGTCACCGCAAAATGTTATGGCGGCGATATTACGCGCAAGCGTAAATTGCTCGAAAAACAAAAAAAGGGCAAAAAACGGATGAAAATGGTGGGTAAAGTAATGATCCCCCAGTCGGCGTTTTTGGCGGTTCTTAAGTCCGATTCGGATTAGTTCATCTCGGATTTCAGATTGCGGATTGATCGGACGGGGATATACCCCGCCCCTACATCTGCCCTCCGAACTAAAGCCTATGAGCTATTTGCCTGCTTGCTTCGGCGTAGCTCGGAAGAGCGTAGACGGGACACCTGAAACCTTTTTAATTGATCCCTAATATTTGACACTCTACTTCTATATAGGAATCGAAAATAAAATATTTTATAATTGGCAATTATGCTTTATTGTATATCCAGTGGTTCATTTAAAATTTCGAAAGGATTAAAAAAAGATCCATGGGTAAAACCGTTGCTGAAAAAATATTCGATTCGCATCTGATCGACAAACCGTCTGATGACGTGCACGTGTTGAAATTGGACGCCGTCTTCTGCCATGAAATTACAACCCCAATGGCCATTACCGATCTGATCGCACGGGGCAAAGACCGCGTTTTTGATCCCACAAAAATCAAAGCGGTCATCGACCACGTTACACCGGCCAAGGATTCGAAGACGGCCACCCAGGGCAAGATTCTAAGGGACTGGGCCCGACGTCACGAGATTCGCGATTTTTTCGATATCGGTCGTAACGGCATCTGTCATGCCCTGTTTCCGGAGCAGGGATTCGTGCGACCGGGATATACCATCATTATGGGTGATTCGCATACCTGCACCCACGGTGCTTTTGGCGCTTTTGCCGCCGGCGTGGGAACCACGGATCTGGAAGTGGGGATTTTAAAAGGCATCTGTGCCTTCAATTATCCCCAAACCATCAAAATTGACATTACGGGAAACCTGCCGGAAGGTGTTTTTGCCAAAGATGTGATTTTATCCATCATCGGCCGTATTGGCGTGAATGGCGCCACCAATAAAGTAATTGAATTTAGCGGACCGGTGGTAACCGCAATGAGCATGGACTCGCGCATGACGCTGTGCAACATGGCAGTCGAAGCCGGCGCCACCTGCGGTATCTGCTACGCCGATCAAACCACTGTTGACTATTTATGGCCTTTTATTGAAAATGAGTACACGGATAAGAAAGCCGCCTTGAATGCCTTTAAGGCCTTTTGGCCGGATGCGGATGCCAGCTACGACAATGTCATTGAGCACGATGTATCGGATCTGCAGCCTTTGGTCACCGATGGGTTTAAGCCTGACAACGTCAAGCCAGTCAAAGAAATGGGTGCCACCGCCATTGATCAGATTTACATTGGATCCTGCACCAACGGCCGTATTGAGGATCTAAGAATTGCTGCTCAGGTTTTAAAAGGGCAAAAAATCAGTGACGATGTCCGCGGTATCGTATCGCCGGCCACCCCCACAATATTCCAACAGGCACTGGCCGAGGGCATCATTGGCATCTTTATGGATGCCGGTTTTTGTGTGACCAATCCGACCTGTGGTGCCTGTTTGGGCATGAGCAGCGGTGTTCTGGCAGAAGGCGAGGTGTGCGCTGCGACCACCAACCGCAATTTTAGCGGCCGCATGGGGAAAGGCGGCATGATTCACTTAATGAGCCCGGCCACCGCCGCGGCCTCCGCTATTGCTGGTAGGATCACCAATTCGCCGCTTTTTAGCGGAGGCAGTAAATAAAAAAACGACCACGAAAACACGAAATTTAAAAAGCACGAAAAACATCTTTCGTGTCTCCATGTTTTCGTGCTTTGGAGGTTAAAAAAATGCATATTCTACCTGGAGGCATATAGTAAATCATGGATACTGAGAAAAACTTCAGCGGCAAGGTTCTTTTCCTAGACCGCGCGGATATCAACACCGACGAAATCATTGCTGCCAAATATCTGACTGAAATCACCCGCACAGCATTGGGACCGCACCTCTTTGAAGATCTTAACCTGAAGGGCTTTCAGGGACAGGATGATATCAGCGGTAAAAATGTCATCATCACGCGGGCAAACTTTGGCTGCGGCTCGTCGCGCGAGCATGCGCCATGGGCACTGGAGGTCAATGGCATTTTTCTGGTCGTTGCTGAGAGCTTTGCCCGCATTTTCAGGCAAAATATGTTCAATTGCGGCATGCTGGCCGTCGAGCTGCCGTCCGCCACCATCGACCATCTTTTCCAATCCTATGCGCAGCAGCCAACCGCTGTAACAACCCATTTGGAAAATCAGGTATTCACCATCACTGCAGGCGACCAAAAAGAAGACATTCCATTTAAACTGCCTGATTTTGCCCGCGCGCTCGTGGAAACCGGCGGCTGGGTGGAATACGCCGATAGCCACTATTGATGTTATGCAAACCCCGCCTCTCATAAGCCTGGATAACATTACTGTCCGCTTGCGAGATCGGCCTTATCTTCACGACACAACCTGGCAAATTTATCCCGGCGAAAATTGGGCTGTATTGGGCCCCAATGGATCCGGCAAGACGACTTTTGCCCGCTCCATTTTAGGTGAAGTGCCCATTGTGAGGGGTAAAATTTCCTATCACTTTTCTGATGCCAACCACCAGAGCGGGGCTGTGGCCGCCAATGCGATGGGATATGTCGCCCCCGAATTGCAGCGTGACATCATCGAGCGCGAAACCCGCAAATCGCTATACCGGGAGCTGAGCGGCAATAGACATGAATATACCACTGTCGAACAACTGATAGAAAATCAGCCAGCCAGTGCCCAAGAAGGTATTCAAACCGATAAACGCTTGCGCAAGGTGTCTGAAAAACTAGGTATTAAAGCACTGCTGCAAAGGGATGTCATGTCGCTCAACACCGGTGAAATGAATCGAGCCCTTATCGCTAGGGCGTTATTTAAAAAACCGAAACTGCTGATATTGGATGAACCGTTTGAGGGTCTTGATAAGCCGGCGCGCAGATTGCTGGCCGACAGCATCAATACGCTGGCACAATCGGAGGTTCAGCTGATTTTAATTACCCATCGATTTGAAGAAATTGTGTCCAGCATCAGCCACATCATGCTGCTTAAAGAGGGCCAAATCAATAAAGCCGGAAGAAAAGAAGTGGTATTCAGACCGGAAAATATCGAGGATGCATATAATATGGATCAGCGATCGCAACAGCTTGATCCGCAAAAATTATTCAGTGCATTGCCCCGCCACGACAAAAGCATGCATCTGCAGGCACAACCCCCCCCCAGCCAAACACCCCGGCCTTTAATTGAAATGCATAATGTATCCGTTCAATACGGCTCCAAATGGATCCTGGATGGGTTTAACTGGGTGGTAAAAGATGGCGAGAATTGGGCTATTCAGGGGCCAACAGCAGCCGGCAAGTCCACCTTGCTGACACTGATTACCGGAGACAATTTACAGGCCTATGCCAACGATATCTATTTGTTTGGCCAAAAAAAGGGGGCCGGCCAAAGCATTTGGGATATCAGGGAAAAGATCGGCTATATCTCATCTGATTTGCAGCTGAGGCAACATCAACGCATCAACGCCTTTGACGTGGTCTGCTCGGGTTTCTTTGCATCCAACGGGCTGTATCGAAAATGCAGCCCGCAGCAGTTAGCGATTGCCGCTGCATGGACAACCTTTTTGGGTATCAAAGACCTGGCCGATCAAAAATTCGGCCGCCTCTCCCACGGGCAGCGCCAGCTTGTCCTGCTGGCCCGCGCAATGGTTAAATCGCCGGTCTTCCTCATTTTAGACGAGCCGCTGCAGGGATTGGATATCAAAAACAAGTCAAAATTACAGAATGTCTTTGACTACATCGGTCGCCAGACACCGACCAATCTAATTTATGTGCCGGATCAGGAAGAAGAAAAACTAACCTGCATCACCCACGTATTGCAAATGGAGCGCGGCAAAGTAGTAAAGGTCTTGGCCCTTTAAGGTCATCCGCGATCTGCGGTAATGATACAACAGTTAGCTGATGAAGATCTCAATAGCAAGACGGTCATGCTTTTTCTGAAAGGCGCTATGTTGATGATATACGGCACTGCTGAATCGTGGCCTGATATTTGGGATGACCAGCATCATAGCCCTTGGATTCAAGAACAGCGATGGTCTCATCCCAAATATTAGGCCACAGGTAAGGTGTTTATCATAGCGCCTGGAAGAAAATGACATGACCGGCCATTTCTTACAAGCTGAGTTTGAAAAGGTACACTAACTAGAAATGATTGAGTTTCGGATAGTGCCAACACCCTCAACCTCGCACTCGACAATATCTCCGGCTTTCAGCAGCACCGGCGGGTCCCGGAAAATGCCGACTCCCGAGGGTGTTCCGGTGGATATAATATCACCGGGCCAAAGGGTGATGTCCTCGCTGATAAAGGCAATCAGGGTGGGAATGTCAAATATCATATCCGCGCTGTTGCCGTCCTGCATGGTTTGTCCATTAACGCGCGCCGTCAATCGAAGGTTGTGCACATCATCGATCTCATCGATGCTCACAAGGGCGGGTCCCATGGGCGCAAAGGTGTCAAAGGACTTGCCGCGAAACCACTGGGCGTCTGAAAACTGCGCCTGACGGCCGGAGACATCGTTGAGCACTGAAAAACCGGCAACATAGTCCAGGGCCTCCCGGGGCGGGATGCGCTTGCCCGCGCGGCCAATGACAACCGCCAGCTCAACCTCCCAATCGATTTGATCGCTGCTTTGCGGCAGTACAATCGGATCAAACGGACCGGTTAAAGCGTTGGGGGTTTTGGCAAACAATAGCGGCTTCTGGGGTTTTTCAAAGCCGCCTTCTTCCCTGTGCTCAAGATAATTCAGACCCAGGCAGATAATCTTGGAAGGCCTGTGAAGCGGGCACCCCAAACGCACATCCATTTCTTCTCCCGGCTCCTGAATTTGCGCAACCCGCGACAGCCAGCCGTTTTTAAAGAAGTGCTCACCCACGTCCGGTATCTCCGGATAGATGGCGCGCAAATCAACTATTTTGTCCTTCCGCCACAGCCCCGGTTTTTCCCGGCCGGCGTCCCCGAAGCGAATCAATCGCATGGCTTATCTCCCTGATGATTCATTCCATCTTGAAAGCATTTTTTCCCATACCAGTTGATTTGCCTGCAGATGCCGCGGATAATGCTCACTTCTTTGGCCCGCAGCTTCAAACGGGTGCCGAATTGACGGATATTGTTCATAAAGTAATCCGGGTTATCCGGCTGTATGTAACTAATTTGGACCAGCACATCCTTTAATTGCGCATACATACCGTCCAGCTCGTGGCGATTGGCCAGTCGCGGTACAAATGGTTTGCTTTGCGCGGATCGGTCGCGATGCAGCTCATAGCAGATAATCATCACGGCCTGCGCCAGGTTTAAGGAAGCAAATTCGGCTGTAGGTATATTCACCAATCGGTGGCAAAGACGCAGGTCTTCGTTGGTCAACCCACGATCTTCGGGGCCAAACAAGAGCCCCACCTGATTATTTTCGGCAATCGGTATCAGCTCCGGGGCCAGTTTATCCGCTGCCATCACAGACTGGCGCTGACCACCCAGGCGCGCGGTTGTACCCACGACATAATTAAGCGGTTCTAAAGCCGACTGCAGGTCGTCAAAGACCTGCATATTTTCAATTACCTCACTGGCCGCATGCGTCGCCATTTTTAATACGCGGCCTAAATCACAATTATGCGGATCGACCACGAGTAATTGCTCAAAGCCCATGTTGCGCATGGCCCTGGCAGCCGCACCGATATTTTCCGGGTAACGCGGCCGGCATAAGACGACGTTGACATTCTTTGAATTGATGGAAGGGAGCATCAGGCAACGATTTCAAGATTGTTGAAAAAATAAGCCATTTCAAAGGCAGCGGTTTCAGGCGCATCAGATCCATGCACCACGTTTTTCTCAATATCTGTGGCGAAATCCTTGCGAATGGTCCCCTCTGCCGCCTCTTTGTAATTGGTGGCACCCATCAGCTCACGATAGCGTGATATAATATTTTCTCCCTCCAGTACCATCACCACAGCCGGTCCTGAGCTCATAAATGCCGTCAGGCTCTCAAAAAAGGGCTTTCCCTGATGCACGGCATAAAAGCCCTCGGCCTGCTGTTTCGACATATGAATCATTTTCATTGCAACAATTTTAAAATCATTGCCCTCGAGGCGCTTTATCACCTCACCGATGATACCGCGCGCCACTCCGTCTGGTTTAATAATGGCCAGTGTTCTTTCCATTTTGCTCCTCTCTTTTTTTAAATAATGACTATTGTAAAAACAAAGGTGAGATAACAGACGCCTATCCCCAAGTCAACGGGCTTTTAATGCGGTTGACAAGCAAAATATCTCTTTTTATATTTTACCAAGACCCACAAAAAACGAGGAAACAGAATGCCCATCTACGAATTCTATTGTGATCACTGCAATACGATTTTTAATTTCTTTTCAAAAACGGTCAACACACGTAAAAAGCCTAACTGTCCCAGGTGCAAAACCAGAATTCTTTCCCGCCAGATGTCGGCTTTTGCTTTCACCGGCAGAGCCAAAGAGGATGGTGACGATGAAGATATGCCCTTTGATGAGCATAAAATGGAAAAAGCCATGCAAATGCTGGCCGGTGAAGCAGACAAAATCAACGAGGATGATCCGCGCCAGGCAGCCAACCTGATGCGTAAACTTTCAGATATGACCGGACTCGAACTTGGGGACAGTATGAATGAGGCCTTGAAACGCATGGAAGCCGGAGAAGATCCGGATGCCATTGAAGCTGAAATGGGCGATTTGCTGGAGACGGAGGACCCATTTCTTTTACCGGAGAAAAAAGCAGGTGCCTCAAAGGCCAAACGGCCAGCGCCAGTAAGAGACGAGAAGCTCTACGACCTCTGATTTTCGGATTCTAAACGGCCTTTTTTCGCAATATCTGTGTCAATCTGCAGGATTGTATTGTGCGGCGTACTCATAGTACGCCTCCGCCCAATCCTTTGATTTCCTTGATCTTGCAAAAAAATCCGCATTTATAATCTGAAAATACAAATATAACAAAAAGAATAAAATAGAATTTCATAATCTTTAAAAACAATTTCTATTTATAATCCAAAAATAATAATATATTTGAAAACTGTCATTGATGCCTTAGCTAGCTATCCAGAAAGCCTTGAGGGAGGCTGGAATGAAAAAGGAAATACTTGAGAAAATTGAGATTCAGCGGGGAGACATTACCCAGCTGAATGTGGATGCGATCGTCAATGCCGCCAATACCAAGCTGCTGGGCGGAGGTGGCGTTGATGGGGCGATTCATCGTGCTGCCGGCCCTCAATTACTAGAGGAATGCCGAACTATCGGCGGTTGCCCCACAGGTGAAGCTCGCATAACAGGCGGATACAACCTGCCGGCGCGCCATGTGATACATACCGTTGGCCCGGTTTACAGCGGCAAACCTCGGGATAGCCAGTTACTGACCGGATGCTATCAAAACAGCTTAAAACTGGCCGTTGAAACCGACCTTAAGACGATTGCCTTTCCGGCCATTAGCTGCGGTGTATATGGATATCCGATCAAAGATGCCTGTAAAATTGCGGTGGACACCAGTATCGATTTTTTAAGTCGGCATCCTTCCCTTGAAAAAATCATTTTTATTCAATTTTCGGAAAATGATTTTAAGGTCTATGAAACATATCTAAAATCAATTTCATAGAAAATTATTGGATATTTATAAGATATTATTAAATATTTTATTCGCCACGAAAACATAGAAATTATCGGCACGAAATTATATTCATTACCTTTCCGTGTTTTCGGTTTATCGTGCTTTCGCAACTTTTTTATACATTCCGCGACCGCTTATGAGCGTTAATGCGGCGTTCATTTTAAATTTGACAAAATGGCACGCCATTATTAAAATTAAGGGATCTCAGCGAAATCGGGCAAACCACGCGCGTTAAGCTGATAATATTCAAGGAGGGTTGATATACTATGGTTGAAGTAACCGAGGAAGCGGCTAGACAAATTCAAGAATATTTCAAGGACAAGGAAGTGACACCGATTCGAATCTTTTTGAACGCCGGCGGTTGAGGCGGCCCATCGCTGGCCATGGCTCTGGATGAGCCTAAAGACAATGATCAGGTGTTTGATGTGAACGGGTTCCAGTTTATTATGGAAAAGGAATTTTACGAAAAAGCGCAACCCGTAAAAGTTGACTTTTTGGGATACGGGTTTAAAATCGATTCCAATATCGAGTTTGAGGCCACTAATTCCGCCTGTGGAAGCTGCAGCACAGCCAGCGGTTGTGGCGAGTAAAACTGCTAAATGAAAAATTAAAGAGGCGACACATCCAAACGTGTCGCCTTTTTTCATGCACAAGCGGCATTCAAAAGGAGCAGGTGAATGCAGGATCTGATGGAGATTGTTAAGGGCCGCAGCATCTTAAGGTTCCCATCAGAGTATGAGCAGTTAGTGTTGATACCGCTGGGATATATCCGGCGAAATTTCCAAAACGCCCAAGCGCCGGGAAGTTGAGAAGTTCCTGCACACGGACATTTTTAGCTGAATTCTGCAAAGCCGATTTCAGTTCTGGGTTATCGGCTGTACTCAATTGGCAGGTAGTCATGATTTCAGATAAAGCCAAAGAGATTATAGATTATCATGAGGCCACCAAGCATCATTTCGAACGCTATGCCCGGTCTTTGGGGTATATGGACTGGGACAACCAGCCGAACCCATTTCGTTTTTATAGGAAAACGCCGATAATAGAGTTACCGCTGCTCAAAGCGGATCCACCGGCTGCCCACCACGGTTTATACGAGCGGCAGGAAACCACATCTCAACCCATTAATTTAGAAACTGTTGCCGGCTTTTTGGAGCTGTCGCTGGGGTTGTCGGCCTGGAAGGCCGCATCCGGCAATAAATGGTCTTTAAGAATAAACCCTTCCAGTGGCAATCTCCACCCCACTGAAGCGCATTTGATTTTGCCGCCGCTGGATTCAATACCGGCCGGTATTCATCATTACAATGCCTTTGGTCACTTGCTGGAGCGCCGGGCTGATCTTGCGCCTGACATCTGGCAAAGCCTTGTCTCCCATTTTGGGCGCAACGGTTTTCTGATAGCGATCACCAGCATATTCTGGCGCGAATCGTGGAAATACGGTGAGCGTGCATTTCGCTATTGCAACCATGATGCGGGACATGCTCTGGCCTGCCTGAGCATTGCCGCCAATCTGTTTGGTTGGAAATGTGTCATTCTCAGTGATTTGTCAGACGAGGAAATCGAAGCAATTTTTGGTTTTGAGCAGACCCATTTTCGCAAACTGGAAGAGGAGCACAGCGATTGTCTCTGTTTTGTTTTTCCCCACAGCACCGGTGAGATCCCCAGGGACTTGCCGGACGCCATTATTTCAGATCTGGCCAATTTGTCCTTCCAGGGTGAAGCGGAAGTATTAAGCCAGAAATGTATCGACTGGGAAATCATTTACCAAACTGCGCGCCAGGCCAAAAAACCGTCAACCGCAGGAACCCGGATTGAATTGGATAAACGCGATTGGCTTTTCGATACGCCCGGCCGGCTGCCGGCGGCAAAAATCATCCGCAATCGCCGCAGCGCCATTGCCTTTGATCGCAGCGGCTCTATCAGCAAAAACCAGTTTTTAAGCATGCTCGATAAAACCCTGCCGCGCCGAGACACAGCGCCATTTGATATCGAATTAACCCAACCGTTAACCCATTTGCTGCTGTTTGTTCATAACGTGACGGATGTGACGGCAGGGCTTTATTTCTTTGTGCGCAACAATCAACATCTGAACGACATAAAAGCGATCTCGCGTAGCGATTTTAAGTGGGCGCCGGTCGAAAAGGGTTTTCCACTTTATCTTCTGGCCGAAGGCAACTACCGGCAGCAAGCCGTGATGGTCAGCTGTCACCAGGATATCGCCGGTTCCAGCGCGTTTTCATTGGGCATGATCACCAAATTTAAGGACATCGTCAGCACCGATCCGTATCGCTACCGGCACCTGTTCTGGGAGACCGGAATGATCGGTCAGGTGCTCTATCTGGAAGCGGAAGCTCACGGCGTCCGAGGTACCGGCATCGGCTGCTTTTTTGATGATGCGGTTCATGAAATCATGGGTTTTAGCGACAACCAGTATCAAAGTCTTTATCACTTTACGATTGGCCAACCGATTGAAGATCCGCGCTTGACCACATATCCACCATATCAACATCTCCAATAAGCTTTAAAACCCTGAAAATCTTTATCATAATTCATTGGTTCCCCAGATATTTTATCGGTTCAGCCCGTTGACCGGTTAAGGATTTAAAGGAGCTATGCAGTTAATTGCAGTCAAGGAATTTGCTAATGTAAAAGGATCAAGTATTGTCAGCCCTTATTCAGGCCTTACCACAGCTAATGTCGCATATGATAAGATCAGCAGCCCTATTTTTCTGTATTGCGCATATAGTTTCGAGTACCTATGTTTTGTATTTATAAAAATCATAGCAAATTTAGGCCTTAAAAAACATAAATCCGACAGGAGAAGCACATGGCTCCCAATAACTTGATCAATGAGAAAAGTCCCTATCTGTTGCAACACGCGCATAATCCGGTCGACTGGCATGCCTGGTCTGATGATACCTTCGAACTGGCCCGCCAACAAAACAAACCGGTATTTCTATCCATCGGCTATGCCACCTGTCACTGGTGCCATGTGATGGAAAAAGAGTCCTTTGAGGATGAAACTGCCGCCCGGCATCTAAATGACACCTTTATCTGTATTAAAGTCGACCGTGAGGAACGACCGGACATCGATGCGGTTTATATGGCCGTGTGTCAGATGCTAACCGGCAGTGGCGGCTGGCCCTTAAACCTCTTTTTAACACCCGACAAAAAGCCTTTTTTTGCTGCCACCTACATTCCCAAGAACAATCGTCATGGCCAGGCCGGCCTAATTGAATTGTGCGAACAGGTTAAAAAATTATGGCATTCACAGATGGACAAAGTGGAGAACTCGGCCAGCAGCATTGCCGCCGGCCTCGACCGCGCCTTCAGTTACACCTCAGCCGAAGAGCCCGGTGAATCTCTGCTGGATCATGCCTATGAGGTCACATGGCAAAATTTTGATTCCAAACATGGGGGCTTTGAGGGTGCGCCCAAATTCCCCACCCCCCATCGGTTGCTATTTTTGCTGCGCTGCTACCACCGCAGCGGAGAAGCCAAAGCGTTGAGCATGGTGGAAAAAACCTTAACCGCCATGCGCTTGGGCGGCATCTGGGATCATGTTGGTTTCGGTTTTCACCGCTATGCCACCGATACGCACTGGCTGCTGCCGCATTTTGAAAAGATGCTCTATGACCAGGCCTTGATCGCCCAGACCTATTTGGAAACCTACCAGGTGACCCAAAATCCCTTTTACGCCCAAACGGCAGAAGAGATTTTCACCTATGTTTTGCGGGACATGACATCACCCGAGGGCGCCTTTTATTCGGCTGAAGATGCCGACAGCGAAGGCGAAGAAGGCAAGTTTTATGTCTGGCATATCGAAGCGTTTCAAAAGGTGCTCAACGCAGAGGATGCGACAAAATGGGGTCGGATATTCAATCTGCAGCCGGATGGCAATTTTGAAGATGAGGCCACCCGCCAAAAGACAGGCGCCAACATTCTCCATCTTGACCGGCCCCTGACCGAGTGGGCCAAAGAGCTGAATCTGGCAAGCGAAGCGCTCGATGAACAATGGGATCAGATACGCCAAAAGTTATATGCAGCACGCGAGAAGCGGATTCACCCCCTAAAAGACGATAAAATTTTAGTCGATTGGAACGGCCTGATGATTGCGGCGCTTTCGCAAGGCGCTCGTGTTCTGGACAAACCCGAATACGCCGCTGCTGCTGAGAAATCAGCGCAGTTCATTTTAACCCGCATGCAGGCTGATGACGACCGTCTTTTTCACCGCTTCCGGGAAGGTGAACTGGCCGTTGAAGCCCAGGCCGCAGATTATGCATTTTTGATCCACGGGCTGCTCAACTTATACCAGGCAACATTTAACTTGTCGTACGCTGAAAAAGCGGCTGCTTTGCAGGAAAAAATGTTGGCAGATTTTTGGGACCCCGACAAAGGGGGGTTTTATTCGACTGCAAATGAGGGCGAAGCCCTTCCGGTGCGTCCCAAGGAGCTGTATGATGGCGCAATGCCCTCGGCC
>JAAUYK010117509.1_pt1 | contig 21479 bp, 17 predicted proteins | sample 7278021 | NCBI WGS metagenome assembly JAAUYK01 (sample SAMN14350223, study PRJNA611818) | marine sediment metagenome | isolation source: surface marine sediment (1.8m) | place: French Polynesia: Moorea | collected 2018-08
ATCGCCTCGACGTCCTCGGCCCGGAGCAGCTGCTCAGCGGCCCAGATGCGCGCGCTTCCGTGGCCTGCGTAGAGCACGATCCCCATGCCTTCTGCGAGGAGCCCGGCGATCCGGTCGTGCGCCTCCGCGCCCGGGTCGTCGGCGTCGGGAAGCTCGGCGAGCCGCACCTCGTGGGTGGCGAAGTCCGGGGACAGCTCCCCTCGGAAGCCGTCGAGGATGGCCTCGAATCGCTCGGCTTCGACGGGATCCCCCGCCCCCGCTCCGTCGTCCGCGACCAGCAGCAGACGCGAGCTCCAATCCCCCGCGCGCTCGGGGGCGCGTTCGTAGGCGACGAGCTTGGAGACGACGGCCTCGAGCTCCTCGGGGCTGCGAGTCGGAATGCGCCCCACCGCCAGTGCCGGCACCGGGGAGGACTCGTCCAGCGCCGCGAAGTACGCGTCGGAGGCCGCCTCCACGAAGGTCGTGTCGACGCGCATGGTGGGCAGCAGGTTCGGCGCGCGGCCGCCGAGCTCGTCCCGGTAGTCGTAGCTGGCCTCGCCGATCAGCAGCAGGAAGCGCGGAGCGGGGTCCCAGCGCGCCGACACGGCGCGAACGAAGTCGCGGATGGCATCGGGGCCAGCGACGCCTCCGTTCACCTCGTCGTAGACATCCTCGACGTCCACGAGGGCCGTCCGCAGCCCCTCGCGCTGCCGGTGCTCCACGAGAGGGAGCGCGGCCTCGAGTAGGCTCGCGTGCGCGATCGCGAGCCAGTCGGCTCCCGGTCCCGCATCGAGCCAGCGCGACGGTCGGTTCGCGGCGATCTCGAGCGGTGCGGCGAGGCCGTGCTCGTCGACCACGGCGTAGCGCGCTCCCGAGCGCGCCTGGAAGCGCACCCGATCGCCGCTGCGCCACACGCCCTCGAGCCGTACGGGCGCCTCGGAACGCGAGATCTCCCAGACGTGGGCTGCGCGACCGGCGCCCAGGCCGCTCACCTCGTAGGGTCCGTCGCGCTCGGCCTCGAAAACGACGCTCCCGCCATCGGCCGTGCGCAGCGCGAGCTCGCGCCGGTGGAACAGCTCGATGGATTCGAGGTAGACGAGGTCCAGGTGGGGGACCGCGGAGTCGAACTGCGGCGCGATCTCGATCTGCACGTCGTCGCCGGACACGAGGCCGGCGGGCAGTGCGGCCTCCGCCTCGAAGAGCTCGGTGTCGTCGAAGAGCGCGTCGATCACGTCGGCGCCCTCCACCCGGACGCGGAAGTGATGGTCGGGGGAGGCGTCCTGGAAGCTCGTTCCGCCCCGCAGGCGCACGCGCAGGAGTGCCTCGGACGGCAGCAGCCCGGGGGTGGACAGGAGGCGGGAGACGCTGCGACTGAACACGTAGGGACCGACCAGATTGTCCCCCTCCCCGTCGAGGATCGTGGGCAGGTAGGTGTCCCGCGGCTCGTCGCGCACGCTGGCGGAGGCGGCGTACGAGACGGGCGCACCCGACGGAGCGGCACTTCGCACCGCCACGCGCAGCCCCCACGTGTCGCCCTCCACCAGGAAGAAGACCTCCTCGTCCGTGTAGCGGGTCTCGAGCCCGTCGGCCCAGAACAGCAGGGCGTCGCCTTCGTCGAGGCGCCCGTCGTGCTCGCCTTCGATCGCGACCGCCACCTCGCGACCGTCGCGGAACAGGTGCAGCGCGCGCGGGTCGGCCGTCGGGTCGAGACCCGCGTCGAGCAGCGTCCTCGCTTCGGCGCGGAACAGGCCGGCGCCGCGCGTGAAGAGCTTGAGCCCCTCGGCGGCCGCCACGGCGCGCAGGTTGCGCTCCCGCTCCGCGAGATCGCCCTCTTCGATCGCGGGGGCGGGGCCCTCGAAGGTCACCCGCGCCAGCAGCCCCCGGGTGACCTCGAGCGTGCGGGTCGCGGCCTGGTAGCGGGCCGGCTGGACGCGCAGCGCCAGCAGACGTTCGCCGCCCTGCACAGGCGCGCTGCCGGCGACGAGCAGCGGCACGGCCGGGTAGCTCGGGGCGGGAGGTTCCCCAGGCTCCGCCGAAGCCATGCCCTCCGCCACCGGGACGGGCCACACCGGGGCGGGAAGCCGGCGCTGGAGCGTCTCGTGCTCCACGATCTCGAGCGAGATCCCGGTGGTGTCCGGCCCTTCGAGCCAGTAGGTGCGGACCGGCAGCTCGGGCAGGCCCGGTGCCAGCGTCGAGGTGTAGCCCGGGGCAACCGCACGGATCCACCACGCGCCCCGCGCACGCTCCTTGGTGAGCGCGATCCGCGGCACCTCGATCTCGATCAACGCGCTGCGCGCATCCCGCTCCAGCACGCGGAAGCGTCCGCCGGCAGCGGCGTCGCGGGATGGGGCACCGGCCGGATCCGGCGGCTCGCCGCTGGAGGTCTCCCCGGATCCTTCAGCGTCCGCATCGGACGGGGCAGCGAGCACGACGAAGGCCGCATAGCCGCTCTCGTCCACGTCGTGGGCCGGGCCGCTTCCGGTCCCGTCGGCGGCGTGGGCGACCGCCGGCCCGTGCAGGGCCGAGTCGCCGTCGAACTCGATGTCCTCGAGCCAGTACGCGACCTCGCCCTCCCGCGGCGCCGTCGCGTCGAGCACCGCGTAGCGCGCGGAGAGGTCCGTGGTTCCGCGGCCGAGGATCAGGGCGTCCGTGATCCGCACGGGCTCGGTCTCGCCGGGCAGGCGCCGGTAGAGATGGAAGCCCAGGTTGTCGAACTCGGCGGCCGTCTCCCAGGTCACGAGAACGCCCCCACCGCTGCGAGTCGCCTCGAAGTGCGCCAGCTCGACGGCATTCGGGACCGGCGAGCTCTCCACGACCGAGAGGTCACAGAGCGGGCCCAGGCTCTCCGTGCGCGGGAACGCTCCGCTCGACCAGGCGGGCGTGAAGGTCGCGGACGTCGCGGCCCCGGTGGCGCCGTTGGGCGCGGGGGATGCCCCGCCGCCGCGGACCGCGGGACCGCCGGTCAGGTAGAGGGTCTCGCCCGAGACGCCGGGGGTCACCTCCACCGCGTAGGAGAAGGTCTCGATCGAGGCCGGCCCCACGCCCGCCCACGTCGCCGTCAGCGCGCCCGAGCACGGCGCCGCGCCGCAGGTCGTCACGACGCCGCCTCCCGTCGCCGTGGCCGGACCGCTCACCGCGGTCCCCGCGTCCACGTACACTGCGGGGGCGGGAACCTCGACGGACAGCGCGACGTTCGTCATCGCGTGGACGGGATCCGGGTTCACCACCGATACAAAGATCGCGAAGCGCGCCGCTTCTCCGACGCTCGGGGTGTCGTGGGTGAGGGGCGTCGCCGAGTGGAGCAGGTAGGGCGCGTAGGGGGTCGCGTTGGGCTCGATGGCGGGCTGGCCGGGATGGACGGGGATCGACGGCGCCTCGTCGTAGCGGGGCAGGTACTGGCGCAGGAAGTTGTTGGTCGTCGGGCCGAAGGGAGTCTGGGGGTAGGCGGGTCCCGGGCTGGTGCGCAACGAGGGCGTCGGATTCGTCGGCGCGTTGCCCGCCGGAACCGGCACGTCGACGCCGGAGCCGTCGTCGTCCTCCCAGCCCTGGAAGTCCGGGAAGCGCAAGGTGACGAGATTGTTCTCGGTGTAGCCGGGGGCGAGCGTCGTCTCCATCCGGTGGAGGCCGTAGTCGATCTCCTGGCTCGACGCCGTTCCCGCTCCGGGCGACGGATCGAGCGTGTCCTCGACGTGGTCGTTGTTGCCCGAGGCGGTGAGCCCCGATCCCACGCCGAACGACTCGCCCAGGCGGGTGGTGAGGGAGAGGTCCGCCGACCGCGAGTCGGCGTCCAGGTCGAAGTTGCTGACCGTGTACTCGCAGCCGCGGTCGAAGTGGGGGTGGCTGCGGGCCGGGTCGAGGGGCGTCAGGTCCGGAGCAGGCCCGTTGAAGGTGGAGAGGGACGCGGCCAACAGGTTGAAGGTGTAGGCGTGGAAGTCCTCCACCCAGACGCCGAACACGTTGAAGTCGTTGCTCGAATCCGCCGTGATCCGCAAATGGTAGAGGCCCGGTGCGAGGCCCAGGCCCGCCAGGTCGATGCCGGGGCCCCGGACGCTGAGGTCGTTGCCCGCGTTCAGGGTCGCAATGCGCTGGTCGAGATCGACCCGGCTGTTGGCGGGGATGGTCGCGGCCGTGACGGAGATGCCCGAGGGGTCGAAGAGCGAGAAGGTGGTGGGTGTGTCGAAGGAGCCCGAGGTCGCGTCGAAGGCGTCCCGCGCGTTCGCGTCGAAGATGCGGATCACGAGCGGTGAGGCCGTGCTCGTCACCTCGATGAAGAGGTTGAGCTCGTTCTCGACGTCGCCGTTGGCCGAGACGTTGCTGGGCCCCATGACCGTCAGCCCGCCGCCGGGGATGGGGGCCCGCCGGGTCGGCGTCCCGGAGTTCGCGCCAGGCGACGCGCTCGGGAGCGGCGGAGAGAAGCCGATTCCGGTCGGAAACGCGGGGAGCGCCGCTGCCGCCACCACGACGCTCGTCGGGTCGCTGCCGGTCAGGTAGCGGCTCGGCGGGACGTTCACGACCCCGGTGAGGAAGTCCGCGACGACCAGATCCGCGGTGTGGTAGTCGACGGTGAGACCCACCGGACCGATGAGGCCGTCGCCAGCGCTTCCGCTGGCGATCTGCTGGTTGTTCCCCGTGAGCCGGTCGTAACGCTCGACGCTGCTGCCCGTCCGGGTGAGGAAGTAGTTCCCGTACGGTCCCACCTCGATCGAGGTCCAGCCGTTGTTGCCCATGGGCGAGGGGAGGTCGACCACGTTGCCGCCGGCGATGGGCACGCGCCGCAGCGTGCCGCCGCGCGTCTCGATCAGGACCAGATTGACGCCCGGGCTCGAGCCGGTGAACGGACGGGGATCCACGTCGACGTCGGAAGGGTTCTGGAGCGCGACCCCTCCCGTGTCGAGCCGGGTCAGCGTCCCGCCGGGCGGCAGCGCGTGGACGGCCCCGTCGTTCGTCGTGCCTCCCGCCCCCCCGCGATCGGCCACGTAGATCGTGCCGTCCTGGCCCACCGCGATGCCGCGCGGATTCACGAGGACACCGCCCGCGTCCAGCCGGGTCTGCACCAGGCCCGTGTCCTGGCTCACGCGGTACAGGGCGCCGTCGGTCCCCGAGCCGTTCGGTCCCTCGTCGACCAGGATCACGTCGCCCGTGGTCGGATCGATCGCGCAGTCCCAGGGGTCGACGAGCGGCGTGGTGAGGGCCGATGTGTAGTTCGTGAAGCCCCCGGCCGGTGTGGCGATCCCGAACCAGCCGTCCGGATTGCTGCCCGTCGTGGTGCCGAGGCCGCTCACGCAGTAGGAGCCCTCGGGCACCCAGGCAGCGGCCGGCGCCGCCGCGATCGACGCCACCGCCAGGACCCCGACCGCGAGCGCACACGTCGGCCGAAGTGCGGTCGCACGTATCCGCAGAACACCCGGTACCGGCATACCGGCTTCATCGGAAGGCGCCGCATCCCAATTGATCGGCTCGACGCGACGCCTCCCGCATCGATCGTGCGCAGTCCGTGCGCAACCCCCGTGCGCCTGGCGCCCTCAACTCCCGACTCCGCGGGGCTTCGACGCGTCGCCGGTCGGGCGCTAGCCCGGGCCCACGTACGCCACCCGGTAGATGACGCCCGCGTAGTCGTCGGAGACGTAGAAGGCCCCGTCCAGGCCCTCGGCCACGTCCACCGGGCGCCCGATCACGTCCTCGTCGAGCTCGAAGCCCACCGCGAAGTCGCGCTCCTCGATGCGCCCGTCCTCCAACCAGTGCAGCGACACGACCTTGTAGCCGTCCTTGCGCGAGCGGTTCCACGAGCCGTGGAGAGCCACCAGCGCCGCCCCGCGGTAGGACTCCGGTACCGCCGCGCCGCGCACGAAGGTGATGCCCAGCGGCGCGTTGTGGGCGCGGAATCCGTGCACCGGCGGGATCGCGCCGCGGATGCGCTCCGCGTTGCCCGGCCCCAGGTCCGGGTCCGGCACGTTGTCTCCGTTCGCGTAGGGCCAGCCGTAGAACCCGCCGCGCACCACGCGGTTGAGCTCGCAGGGCGGGAAGTCGTCGCCGAGCAGGTCCCGGCCGTTGTCGGTCGCGTAGATCTCGCCGTCCTCCGGGCGCCAGTCGAAGCCGACCGCGTTGCGCAGCCCGTGGGCGAAGACCTCCTCCCCGGTTCCGTCCAGCCGGTAGCGCACGATGGCTGCGCGCCGGGGGTCGTCTTCCTCGCACACGTTGCAGGTGGAGCCGATCGAGAGGTACATCCAGCCGTCGGGGCCGATGCGGATCGTCCGGGTCCAGTGGTTGCCGCCTTCGGGGATCCCGCCCACGATGCGTTCGTAGGCGCCGCGGGTCTCCCCGCGTTCGGCGTCGAAGCGGATCCGTCCGATCGCGTCGCTCTCCGCGACGTAGAGCCAGTCGCCGTGGAGCTCGATCCCGTGCGGACGGTCCAGGCCGCCGAGCAGGGTGCGCTGGCCATCGGACCTCCCGTCTCCGTCGGCGTCCCGCTCCACCAGCGCGATGCGGTCCCGACGGGGCGCGCTCACCAGCAGGTCGCCCCGGGGCGTCGGGTGGAGCAGGCGGGCGTTGGGGACGTTCGAGGCGTACACGGAGATCGCGAATCCCGGCGCCACCCGAAGGCGCTCGCCGACCAGCTCCTCCTCGACGCCGTCGGCTCCCCGACCGAGCACGTGATGGGCGAGCGGGACGTTGACCGACAGGCGCTCCGGGAGCAGGCGGCACGAGCCGACCGCGACGCCGACGAGGAGCACGGCGGCGAGTGCGATGGCGAGCTTGCGCATGGCACGAGAATGGCGCGGTAGCGACCCGGCGCCAGCACGACCGCCGCCCCCCGGGGAGGGCTTGACTGGGGAGTCGGTATGGCGCACACGTATGCGCCACTCTGGAGGCTCGCGAAAGCATGGCTCGTCGAATTCGCGTCGGGGACCTGGTCCAGGTCGTTTCCGGCGCCGACCGTGGAAAGCAGGGCAGGGTGATCGCCGTCGACGCCGGCCGGGGAAAGGTGCGCGTCGAGAAGGTTCGGATGCAGAAGCGCCACCTGAAGCCGGGCCGCAAGATCGCGCGCACCGGCGGCATCATCGAGCAGGAGGGGTACGTGGACGCCTCCAACGTGATGCTCGTCGAGCCGGACAGCGGTCGTCCGAGCCGCGTGCGCATCGTCGCCGGGGAAGGCGGCCGCCGTGGTCGCGCCTTCGTGAAGGGCGGCCAGCCGGTCCCCGAGCCGAGCGGCGGCTGAGGTACGGCATGGCGAAGAAGGGCAAGCGCGAGAAGATCAAGCTCGAGTCGACCGCCGGCACGGGACACTTCTATACGACCGCCAAGAACAAGCAGAACACGCCGGGGAAGCTCGAGATCAAGAAGTACGATCCGGTCGTTCGCAAGCACGTCGTGTACAAGGAAACGAAGCTCAAGTAATTGGCGCGGAGCTGCCGGGCGCGGCTATGTTCCTGCACGGTTTTCTGGTGTGAATCCCCGCAGTCCTGAGAGGGCGTACTCCCAGGACGTACTCTCGAGAGGACTTCGATGGCCTGGGTGATCACGAAACTCTGCCGCGACTGCCTGGACATGGCGTGTGTTGAGGTCTGCCCCGTCGACTGCATCTACCACTACGACGGGGACGACCAGGAAGCCTTCCCGAACCAGCTCTACATCGACCCCGAGGAGTGCATCAACTGCGGCGTCTGCGAGCCCGAGTGCCCTTGGGAGGCGATCTTCGAGGACGAGCAGGTTCCGGACGTCTTCCAGGACGACATCGCGCTCAACGCCCGGATCGTCGATGCGAAGGACGAGTTCTCCGTGCCGGAGGTGGAGGAGAAGCCCAAGCCCACCCCGGAGCAGATCGAGGAGAACAAGTCCAAGTGGGGCTACACGGGGTAGGGCGGACAGTACGGGGTCGGGCCTGGGACAGACGTCTCCGCTCTATTGTCCCGCGCGGTCGAACGCGCGCTCCATCACCTCGATCGGGGCTCGGCCCGGGATCCAGCTCTCGAGCTGCGCGGCCGCCTGGTAGACGAGCATCCACTTGCCCGGCACGATGCGCGCGCCGACCGACTCGGCGTCGCGGAGCAGCCGGGTACGCTCGGGCTCGTACACCGCATCCATCACCACCGTCCCGGCGCGCAGCGCCGTGGGGGAAACCGGGGACGCGTCCTCGGCGAGGCCCACCGAGGTGGTGTTGACGAGCACGTCATGACGGGTGCCCTGCAGGTCGGCCAGCGGTCCGGCGGCCTCCGCGCCCAGGGCGTCGGCGAGATCCCGCGCCTTGTCGGGCGTGCGATTCAGCACCGTGACGCGCGCTCCGCGTTCGAGCAGACCGAAGCTCACCGCGCGTGCCGTGCCGCCGGCTCCCAGGACCACGGCCCTCCGGCCTTCCAGCGCCGTCTCGCGCTCCAACGCCTGGACGGCGCCCAGCCAGTCCGTGTTCGAACCGACCAGCTTCCCGTCCCGGCGAGTGACGGTATTCACGGCCCCGATGCGTCGGGCCGTCTCCTCCACCTCGTCCAGGTGGCGCATCACCTCGACCTTGTGGGGGAGCGAAACCGAGAGCTGGCGGATTCCGAGCGCCCCGAGACCCGCCACCGCGGCGCCCAGCGCCTCGGGGAGAACGTCGAAGGCGAGGTAGACCGCGTCGAGGCCGAGCGCCTCGTAGGCCGCATTGTGCATGGCGGGCGAGCGGGTGTGGCCCGCCGGGTGCAGCGCGATGCCGCACAGGGCCGTGCGGGGCGAGATCGGCATGGACGCAACCCTATCCCATCCCGGGCGCACAGCCCCTACAATCCCGGGTAAAGGAGGTGACCGTGGCCGGCGACGCGCCCCGCGTAGGGATCATCATGGGCAGCAAGAACGACTGGGCGGTGATGCAGGCCGCCGAGAAGACGCTGGAGGATCTCCAGATCCCGAGCGACGCCCGCGTCATCTCCGCGCACCGTACTCCGGAGCGGCTCACGCGCTTCCTCGCCGAGGCGGAGCAGGGCTCCATCGAGGTCATCATCGCCGGGGCCGGAGCCGCCGCGCATCTGGCCGGCGTCACGGCCGCCCACACCCTGATTCCGGTGCTGGGTGTTCCGCTGTCCGGATCGGATCTCCAGGGCCTGGACGCTCTGCTGGCGACGGTCCAGATGCCGGGCGGCATTCCCGTGGCCACGTTCGCGATCGGCAAGGCGGGCGCCAAGAACGCCGCCCTGTTCGCCGCCGCCATCCTGGCGCGAAGCGACCCGGCCGTGCAGGAGCGGCTCGCCAAGTTCCGCGAGGCCCAGACGGCGGCCGTGCCCGAACGGCCCTACTGAGACCGCTTCGGGTCGAGCCCGCTTCGGGTCGAGCCCGCGTCGGGTTGGGGGGGGGCGACTACTCCCGGGACCGCGCCAGCGCCGCCTTCAGATCGTCCCAGACCTTGCGCCGGTTCTCCGGCGTGTACTGGCGCAGGACGAAGGCGGGATGCAGGGTCGGCATGAGCGGAATGCCCCGGTACTCGTGCCAGGTGCCGCGGACCCGCGTGATCGGGACGTCGCGTCCCAGCAGCAGGCTCGTCGCCGGCTTGCCGAGCGCCACGATGACGCGCGGCCGCACCGCGGCGATCTGGCCGTCGAGGAAGGGCCGACAGGTGCTGGCCTCGTCCGCCAGCGGAGTGCGGTTCTCCGGCGGCCGACACTTTACGATGTTGCAGATGTAGACGTCGCGACGCTGCAGGCCGAGACCCTTCTCGATCATCGCCGTGAGGAGCTCGCCCGCCCGGCCGACGAAGGGCAGGCCCTGCCGATCCTCTTCGGCGCCGGGGCCCTCACCGACGAACATCAGGTCCGCGTCCGGATTGCCGTCTCCGAAGACGATCCGGCTGCGTCCCTCCGAGAGGCGGCAGCGGGTACACTCGCCCAGCTCCGCCCGCACGGCCTCGAGGCTGGGCGCGTCGCCCCACGCGGCCGTTTCGACCAGCAGCTCGGGCTGGGACGAAGCCGGCGCCTCGGAGGGAAGCGGTGCGGTCGTCGGCGCCGGCACCGGCTCCGGCGCGGCCCTCCGCTCGAACGCGTCCACGCCTTCCTCGGAGAGCTCCTCGAGCAGCGCCCGCGCCGAGGCGAGGAAGCCGCACAGCTCCCGGCCTAGCGGCCCGTCCACTTCGGGCTCCGCTTGTCGAAGAAGGCCTGCACGCCCTCCTTGGCATCTTCGGTGAGCGACGTGAGGACGATGCGTTCCCGCAGCATGCGCATCGCCGCAGCGTACTCCATCTCGCACAGGTCGTAGACCGCCTCCTTCCCCAGGCGAAGCGCCGCGGGCGAGAGCCCGGCCAGGTCCTCACACAGCCCAGCCACCTCCGGGTCGAGGCGATCGTCGGGCACGACCCGCGTCACGAGGCCCAGCGCGAGGGCCTCCGCGGCGTCGACCTCGCGTCCGGTCAGGACGAGGTCGAGCAGGGCCTTGCGACTCCCGATGGCCCGATGGATCGGCGCCGAGACCATCAGGGGGAGCAGGCCGAGTCGGATCTCCGGCAGCCCCAGGCGTGCGCTCTCGGCCGCGATCGTGAAGTCGGCGGCGACCGCCAGGCCGCAGCCGCCCGCCAGCGCGTAGCCCGAGACCCGTGCCACCACCGGCGGCGCGGCGGCGTGCATGGCCCGGATCACCCGAGCCACCCCGTCGAAGTGACGCCGGCTCTCCTCGATGCTCTGGTGGGAGAGCACCTCGCGCAGATCGGCACCCGCACAGAAGGCCCGGTCGCCCGCGCCCCGCAACACGATGACCCGCGTGGCCTCGTCGGCGCCGAGCTCCTGGAAGGCTCGCTCGAGCTGCTCGAGCGTGGCTCGATCGAGGGCGTTGCGCCGGTCCTCGCGGTCGATCCAGAGCGTCCGGACTCCGTTCTCCGAAGCCTCGACCCGGATCCCGCTCACCGGTCAGTCCCGGGCGGTCTCGAGACGGTCGAACGCGCGCGCGAGCAGGACGGGGATCTCGGCGTCTCGAACGGGCTCGCGCTGGGCCGAACGCTCGCCCGGAGCGAGCTTGCGACCGGTGCCCGCCTCGATGGTGCCGTGGCGGACGGCTTCGATCTTGTCCAGCACCTCGAACTCGAAGCCGGGATCGTTCGCATCGTCGTGGCAGCCGCCGCAGATCTGGAGGATCACGCAGCTGTCGCACTTGTCGCCCAGCGACACGATGCTGCCGAGCTTCGGGTGGCCTTCCTTCACGTGGTCGCCGCCGGGTCCGTGGCAGGACTCGCAACCCACGCGGGCCAGGTCCGGGTGGTCCTGCGGCTTGCCTCCCTCCGGGAACCCGCCCTTGCCGTAGGCGGTCGTGTGACAGCGCAGGCAGTTCGCGTCCTGCGTGTGGTCGGACTTGGCCAGGCTGGCCAGCGCCTCCGCGTGAGGATTCGCGTGCCAGGTGGCGTACTCGGAGGCGTGGCACTCCTGGCAGGCGTCCGAGCCCACGTAGCTGGCCGTGGTCGGGAGCAGGTTCTTCCGCACCGCACCCCGCTCGGCCAGGATCCGGCGGCGCTCCTCCAGCGGCAGCGAGAGCAGCTGGGCGTTGGCCTGGTGGGACACCCGGGGCAGGAACGTGGCGAACTCGAAGCCCAGGGAGTGCTTGGCGTCGTGGCAGGTCGCGCACGAGGCTGCGTAGTCGACGGCCTGGGCCGGCTCGGCGTCCAGGTGCCCTCCGCCGCGGCCGTGGCAGGTCTCGCAGCCGACGTGCTCGAGGTACGTGACCGGCGGCGAGATCTCGTAGCCGCCCGGCTCCCCGAAGCCCACCACGTGACAGCCCACGCACTCGGCGTCCGCGTCGGAGCCGTGCTTTACGAGGGTGTCGAAGGCCGTGGCGTGGGTGGTGAGCATCCAGGTGGCGTGCTCCTGCTCGTGGCAGACTCCGCACACCTCGCTCCCGCTGTAGCCCTGGGCGCGCAGCAGCATGGGAATCGGGGCTCCCACGAGCTTGGCGAGCTGCATGCGGGCCATGGGGCCGTCGATGTCGGGTCGCCAGCCCTGGACCCGCCAGGCGATGCGACCCTTGGCGTCGATGAACATCATGTCGGGAACGCCGGCGAAGACGCCGTAGGCGCTGGAGATGCTCGAGTCGTCGTCGAACATGACGGGAAAGAAGTCGAGCCCGTCGTCCCGCAGCGTCTTGCGCACCGAGTAGGTGCGGCCCGTCAGCTCGATCCCGGCCAGGACGGGCCGCTTCGACTCCGGCAGCTCGGCCAGCTGCTCCTTGAGGAAGCTCAGCGCCTCGTGGCAGTGGGGACAGGTGTGGAGGAAGAAGATCAGCACGACCGGCTTGCCGAAGTGGGAGGCGAGATCGAATGCCTCGTCGCTGTCCATCACCTGCGCCGAGAAGGCCGGCGCCTCGGGCATGATCCCGAGCAGGTCCCCGTCGCCGTCTTCGAGTCGCAGCGCCTCGCGGAGCTGCGCCTCGACCAGGTCCGCGGTGTTCGCGGCCTTGGGAAAGCTCGTCATGCCGAAGGTCACGTAGCCCTCGGCATCCACACCCACCATCGCGATCGCAGAGCGCAGGCCGAGGCGCTGCACGATCCTCCCCGAGGCGTCGTCGATCACCCGGAAGTCGAGCTTCTGATCTCGCGCGAACTGCTCGGCGGTCTTGCGCGTCGAGCCGACCGAGACCCCCAGGACCTCGAAGTTGTGCCTTCCCCGCAGCGCGGAGATGCGCACCACGGCCTCCATGACGCGCTCCGAATCGGCCACCTCGGGGTTGAAGAAGACGATCAGGAGCCGCTTGCCGATCAGGGAGGAGACCTGCAGGCGCTCGTTGTCCAGAGTCCAGCCCGAGAAGGCCGGCAGCGGGCGCTCCTTCCGCTTCGCGGGCTTCGCGGAGGCGGGGCTCGCCTTCCCCTCTGCGCTCGCCTTGGCTGGCACCGCCTGGGGGCTCGAGGCGCGGTCGGTAGAGCGGGCCTGGGACGGGCTGCTGGCGGCAGACTCCGCCTGCGGGCCGCACCCGGCGCCCATCGCGATCACCGAGGCGATCACCGAGGCGATCAGCGCTACGCGCGCGCGTCCCGACACTCGAGCAGCATAGCGCGCGGGGTCGTCGCGGCGACCGCAGCGCGACCGCCGCGAGGCGCCGTTCTCGGGACCTGTGTACGCAGCGCGGACCCACGGTCGTGGGTCACGCTCCTAGGAGACCTTCTCCAGGATGTGCACGCCGCACGCACTTCCCAGTCCGATCACGTGGGCCAGGCCCGCGCGCGCGCCCTCGACCTGCCGGTCGCCGGCCTCGCCGCGGAGGTGCGTGGAGATCTCGTACATGTTGGCGACGCCGGTGGCGCCCAGCGGATGGCCCTTGGACAGCAGTCCGCCGGAGACGTTCACCGGGATGCGGCCGCCGTGCTGCGTCTCGCCCTCGTCGATCAGGCGTCCTGCCTCGCCGTCCTTGCACAGACCCAGGTTCTCGTAGTGGAGGATCTCGGCGGTCGCGAAGCAGTCGTGCAGCTCCACGAGATCCAGATCGTCGGGACCGATTCCCGCCATCTCGTAGGCGGAGGCCGCCGCCCTGCGGGTACAGGTGTTGATGTCGGGCATGACCAGATCGCGTTCCGTGAACGGGTCGCTGGTCATCGCGGAGGCCGACACCTTCACCGCCCGTCCCATCCCCAGCTCCCGCGCCTTGCGCTCGGAGGCGAGCACCGCTGCCGCCGACCCGTCCACGTTCACCGAGCACATCAGCTTCGTATTGGGGTACGCGATCATCTCCGCGCCCATCACCATCTCGAGCGGCGTCTCCTTCTGGTACATGGACTTGGGATTGCGCGTCGAGTGGTGGTGGTTCTTGACCGACACCTTGGCGAACTGCTCGAAGCTGGTGCCGTACTTGCGGGAGTGCTCCATGCCCGCCTCGGCGAAGACCGCGGGCATGATGTGGGATCCCAGCAGCCCCTCCTTCGGGATGCCGCCCCCGCCCCCGCCGCCGCCCAGCAGTCCGGCCTTGCCGAGCTGCTCGACGCCGACCACGAGCACCAGGTCGTAGACCCCCGCCTTGATCGCCATCCAGCCGCCGCGGAACGCCGTGGCGCCGGTCGCACACGCATTGGCGCTGTTCGTGACCGGAATCCCGGTCTGGCCGATCTCCTGCAGGATCCGCTGGCCCACCATGGCGCCCGCCTGGATCAGGTTGCCGCAGTAAAGCGCCTCCACGTCCTGGATGCCGACTCCCGCGTCGTCCAGGGCCAGCAGGGCCGCCTCGGCGCCCAGCTGCGGCACGGTCTTCTCCGGGAAGCGCCCGAAGCGGATCATGTCGATCCCGAGGATGTAGACGTCGTCGCTCATCGCAGACTCCTCTCGAGGTCCCAGCCGAGGCCCCGGCCAGGAACGTGACCCACGACAGGGGTGCCGCGCTCCTAGCACGGGTCCCGCGCAGCGGGACCTCTGCTAGCGGGGCTGGAAGTAGTAGGTGAGGTACTCGTTGCCCTCGCGATCCTTGGTCGGCGCCACGCGGTAGACCACCTCGACGGGCATCCCCATGCGGATCCTCTCGGGGTCGGGATCGATCTCGATCAGGTTGCCCTTCACGGTCCCACCGCCCTCGAGGTCCACGACGGCGGACACGTAGGGAACCTCCACGCCCGGAAACGATCGGTGCACGATGGAGTAGACGTAGAGCTCGCCGCGGTTCGAGAGCCGTGTGGCCTCGAGGGCGTCGCGTGCCCCGCAGCTCGAGCAGTTCGCGCGCGGCCCCAGGAAGATCGCGCCGCAGCTCCCGCACCGGTGTCCTTCGAGGTAGGGATCGCCCTCCTCCGGGATCTTGAGATAGTCCACGACCGGGAGCGGCCCGCTCGAAGCCGCGCCTTCCTCCGCCATGTTGCCCTTCCCCTGCGTCCTCGGTCCGCGGGCTCGATCCCTGCAGACACCCGGCTGACTCGCGTGTCAACCGGCCTCGCAGCTTGCCAGCGTCGAGGTGGGGATGTCAATCCGGGAGGAGCGGGTCCGCGGAGGCCGGCCTCAGCGTTGCTTCCGCTTGATCTCGGCGAGGCGCGACTGGAACTCGGCGTTGTCCGGCTCGAAGGTGAGGGCGGTCTGGAGGTTGCGGGCCGCCGCGGCGAAGTCGCCGCGCTTCAGGTCCGCGGTCGCCAGACGGTAGAACTGCCGGCCCTGGGGCGTGCGGCCCTCCCGCTCCTCGGCTGCCTGACGGCCGGCTTCGGCCTGCGCTTCCGCGAGCTGCATCCGCACCCCCGCTCCCGCCTCCAGCCTGCGGTCGTAGGCCTGTCGCCGTCGGGGGTCGCGCAGCACCGAGTAGGCTTCGCACACCCGCTTGGAGATCTTCGAGACCGCGTCGAACAGCGCCGGATCCAGGTGTCGGTTGGCGTCGGGGTGGAAGGCCCGAGACGTCTGGTGGTAGGCGCGCCGGATCTCGCCCGCGAGCGCGTCGCGCCTCAGGTGGAGCAGCTGGTAGTAGTCGATCTCGCCCAGGATCCGGGCCAGCGCCTTGATCTCGGTGGGAGCCAGGTCGGGCACCGCTCAGCGCTCCCCTCCGCTCGGCTCGGGATCGGCTCCGAGGTCTTCGCCGGCCGGATCGAAGAGCGCGTCGTCGTCGTCGAAGATCGAGCTCCCCAACCCATCGGCGTCGTCGCTCAAGGCGTCGACGTCGAGATCCTCCTCGAGCGCTGCGAGGTCGCCTCCCGCCTCCGTGTCGATCGCCAGCGCGTCGATGTCTGCCTGGGCGTAGGCCTTCATCTCGCAGGTATCGGCGTCCTCGGTGAGCGGCACCGGCCCCGGGGCCTCGAGGGTCTCGGGCGCCGTATCCGCGTCCGCCTCGTCGAGGGGCACCGGCTGCGCCGTCTCCGCCGACGTCGCGACGCGGTCCGTGATGCCGTCGTCGATGATCTGCTGCAGCTCGCCTTCCGAGAGCCCCGAGGAGAGCGTGATCCGCGTCGAGGCGGCCTGCCCGGTAGCGCGGTCCCGGGCGGTCACGTTCACGATGCCGTCGGTATCGATCTCGAAGGAGACGTCGATCGCGACCTCGCCGCGGCGACCCTTCTCGAACCCGGAGAACTCGAACTGACCCAGCAGCTCGTTCTCGGAGGTCTCGCGCGACTCGCCCTGATAGACGCGGATCGCGACGGCTTCCTGGTGGTCCTTGAAGGTGGTGAAGGTCCGCGACTGCTCGATGGGGACCGGGGTATTGCGTTCGATGACCGGCTCCGCGAGGCCTCCCGCCACGCCGATCTGGAGGGAGAGCGGCGTCACGTCCAGCAGGTAGGCATCGCCACCCTGGTTGACCAGGGAGGCTGCATGGATGGCCGCGCCCATCGCCACGACTTCGTCCGGGTCGACGTCGGTCTTGGGGTCCTGCTGGAAGTACTCCCGCACCGAGTCCCGGACGATCGGAAGACGCGTGGGCCCTCCTACGAGGATCACGCCGTCGAGATCGCGCGCGATGATGCCGGCCTGCTGGAGGGCCTCGTCGCAGACCTTGAAGCTGCGCATGATCAGGTCCATCACGAGGGCGTTGAACTCCTCCGCGGTGACGACGCGCTCGATCGAGCGGGGGGATCCGTCGGCAACCGTGGCGATGTCCGGGATCCGGATCTCGGCGCGCGCGTCGACCGAGAGCTGCTTCTTGGCGGACTCCGACGCCAGCTTGAGCTTCTCGAGGGCGTAGGGATCGTTGCGGAGGTTGACCTTCTCGCTGGCCAGGAACTCGTCGGCCAGCAGGTCGATCAGGCGGTCGTCGAAGTCGTCGCCGCCGAGGAACGTGTCTCCGCTGGTGGCGAGCACCTCGAACACGTCCTCGCCGATCTCGAGCACCGAGATGTCGAAGGTGCCGCCTCCCAGGTCGTAGACCGCAACGCGCTGGTTCAGACCCTTGCCGAAGCCGTAGGCCAGTGCTGCGGCCGTGGGCTCGTTCAGGATCCGCAGCACCTCGAGGCCGGCGATGCGCCCCGCATCCTTGGTCGCCTGGCGCTGGTTGTCGTTGAAATAGGCGGGAACCGTGATCACGGCCTTGGTGACCGAACCCCCGAGTCGCGCCTCCGCGATGGACTTGAGCTCGCGAAGCACCATGGCGGACAGCTCGGCGAGGCTGAACAGCTCCTCCCGCACCTTGATCCGCACGCCGTGGTTCTCGGCCTCCACGATCTCGTAGGAGCAGATGGCCTGGGCCTTCTTCACCTCGTCGGAGAAGAAGTAGCGGCCGATCAGGCGCTTGGCGGAGTAGACGGTGTTCTTGGGATCGTGGATGATGTTCGCCTTGGCGGCGTTGCCCACGGTGATGGAGCCGTCGGCGGCCAGGTTGACCACGCTGGCCGTGGTGGCCTCGCCGTAGGCGTTCGGCAGCACCTCGACGTCCCCGTCCCGGGACGTCGCCACGCAGGAATTGCTCGTTCCCAGGTCGATTCCAACGGCGATCTCCGCCATGGGGTACTCCGAACACGTTCCCGGCTCCTATCGGCAGGGGGCAGTTGCCGCCTGAGTGCCGGCCCCCCAGGGGCTGCCCTTGGACGTGGGCGGCGCGCGTGCTAATCCCCTCGCGTTTTCCGGGAGTTGCGTATGTCCGGCCACTCGAAATGGTCCACGATCAAACGGAAGAAAGGCGCTGCGGACGCCAAGCGCGGCAAGATCTTCACGAAGCTGATCCGCGAGATCGCCACGGCGGCCCGCATGGGCGGGGGCGAGCCCGACTCCAACCCGCGCCTGCGGCTGGCGATCGAGAAGGCCCGAATCGCCAACATGCCCAAGGACAACATCGAGCGCGCCATCAAGAAGGGCACGGGCGCGAGCGAGGGCGAGTCCTTCGAGGAGGTGGTGTACGAGGGGTACGGGCCCGGGGGTACCGCGATCTACGTCGAGACGCTCACCGACAACAAGAACCGGACCGTCGGCGAGGTGCGACACGTCCTCACCAAGCACGGCGGCAATCTCGGCTCGAGCGGCTGCGTCGCCTACCTGTTCGACAAGAAGGGCCTGATCGTGCTCGAGGGGCAGGACCTCGACCTGGACGGCGTGCTGGAGGCAGCGCTCGAGGCGGGCGCGGAGGACGTGATCGAGGCAGAGGATGCCGTGGAGGTCGAGACGACGCCGTCGAACTTCGAGGCGGTCAAGGGCAGCCTCGAGGCCCGGGGCTACGCGCTCGCGAGCGCCGAGATCGCCATGAAGCCCGCCACCCTCGTCCGGCTGGAGGGCAGCGAGGCCGAGATCATGCTGCGCGTGGCCGATGCGCTCGAGGATCTCGACGACGTCCAGAACGTGTACGCCAACTTCGATATCTCCGAGGAGGAGATGGCTCGCATCGCCGGATAGCAGAGCGCCCCGTCCCGGTGCTGGGACCCTCACCGGGGTCGCGGTAAGCTCTGCAGCGGGCTCGAACTTGTCCAGGGGGGGTGGGTGAGCGAAGCCGCGTTGCGAGGAGTCCGTATCCTGGGGATCGATCCGGGCTCCCAGGTCACGGGCTTCGGGTTGGTGGACCAGCTCGATCCGGCTGGATCGGGGATCCGTCACGTCGCCCACGGAACCCTGCGCCCCCGCCGCAGCGTCTCGCTGGCCGGACGCCTGGACGACCTGCACCGCGCCGTGCTGGCACTCGTCGAGCAGCACCGTCCGGACGTGGCCTCGGTCGAGCAGGTCTTCGTCGCCAGCAGCCCCCGGGCCGCCCTGGTGCTGGGCCAGGCGCGCGGCGCCGTGCTGGCGGCGCTCGGAGCTTCCGGGCTCGGCCTCCACGAGTACGCACCCACCCAGATCAAGCAGGCGCTCACGGGCAGCGGGGCGGCGGCCAAGCGCCAGGTCCAGCTCATGGTGCGGCGGCTGCTCGCACTCGAACGGGCGCCGGCGCTGGATGCCTCGGATGCGCTGGCGGCGGCCATCTGCCACGCCCAAGCAGGACGCCTCGGCGCCCTCGGCGTGACGAGCCGCACCCGCTCGCGCCGGCGCGCCCAGACGGTCCTGCGGGTGAGGCGCGCGCCGTGATCGCGCGACTCGAGGGCCTGCTGCGGGAGCGGACGCCGGACCGCGCGGTGATCGACGTGGGCGGGGTCGGGTACGAGGTCTCGATCCCGCTCTCGACCTTCACCGAGCTGCCGGACGCGGGCAAGACCGTGGCGCTCCACGTCTACACCCACGTTCGCGAGGGCGCGATCCAGCTGTTCGGGTTCCATACGCCGGTCGAGCGTCGGGCCTTCGAGCTCCTGCTCCGCGCGAATCGCGTCGGGCCGCGGCTGGCGCAGACCGTGCTCTCCGGAATCACCCCGGCCGGGCTGCTGGACTCGATCCGCTCCGGTGACACCGGCCCGCTGTGTTCGGTCCCCGGCGTCGGAGCCCGGGTCGCGGAGCGCATCCTGGTGGAGCTGCGGGATCGGACCGATGCCCTGGCGGAGGCGCTGGCGCAGAGCGGAGACGCGCCCGCCCATCACCGGGTTCGCGATGCGGGCGACGACACCGCGCCCGAGACTTCCGACGCGCGCCAGCAGGCGCTGTCCGCCCTGCTCAATCTCGGCTACCCGAAGCCACACGCGGAGCGGGTGCTGGAGGCCGCAGCAGCGGACGCCGGAACCGACGCTCCGCTGGAGGATTGGATCCGCGCCGCATTGAAGAGGCTGGCTCGATGACGGGAATGGGCGGAGACCGCGTCGCCATCGACGGGCAGGCCCTGCCGGGAGAGCGACGTCTCGAAGAGGATCTGCGGCCCCGCTCGATCGACGAGATGGTGGGCCAGGATCCGCTGCGCGAGAACCTGTCGGTCTTCGTGCGCGCCGCCCGCGAGCGCGGGGACTGCCTCGATCACCTGCTCTTCCACGGGCCGCCCGGTCTCGGCAAGACCTCCCTGGCGTGCGTGGTCGCCCGGGAGATGGGGGCGCCGCTGCGCACCACCAGCGGCCCCGCCATCGAGCGCCCCGGCGACCTCGCGGCCCTGCTCTCGAACCTCGAGGCGGGGGACGTCCTGTTCATCGACGAGATCCACCGCCTCTCGCCCGCGGTCGAGGAGATCCTCTATCCCGCCATGGAGGACTTCCAGCTCGACATCCTGATCGGACAGGGACCGGGCGCGCGTTCCATGCGCCTGGACCTGCCGCACTTCACGCTGATCGGCGCTACGACGCGGGCCGGCCTGCTGACCTCGCCACTGCGGGATCGCTTCGGCTGGATGGCGCGCCTCGAGTACTACCCGGCGGCCGATCTCGAGCGCATCGTCGAGCGCTCCGCCCGGATGCTCGGCCTGGCGCTCGACGCCGAGGCCCGCGGAGAGGTCGCGCGGCGGTCGCGGGGCACGCCTCGCATCGCCAACCGGCTGTTGAGGAGGGTGCGGGACTTCGCCGAGGTGGAGTCCGACCGCGGCGGCAGGGTCAGCCGAGAGCTCGCGCGCTTCGCCCTCGAGCGGCTCGGGGTCGACGAGACCGGCTTCGACGGCCTCGACCGGGTGGTGATGCGAAGCCTGCTCGAGAAGTTCGACGGCGGGCCGGTCGGGGTCGAGACGCTGGCGGCGGCCGTCGGCGAGGACCGGGGGACTCTCGAGGACGTGGTCGAACCCTTTCTGATCCACCGGGGCTTCGTGGCCCGCACCCCGCGTGGCCGGATCGCCACGCGTCTCGCCCGCGAGTATTTCGGGGTCCCCGTACCCGAGCAGGCCCAGCCCAAGCTCCTCTGAGCCGCGCGCGCCCTCAACGCGCCGTGGCGCCGCGCCGATAGAACGGTGGGGCGGAGCTTTCGAGAGGCCGGGAGAGACCCGGCGAGGGAGGCGCGTGGGCGCACTGGGCTGGCTCGCTCGGATCGGGATCCTGGCCATCGGTCTCGGCGTGCTGGCGTCCGGGCTACTGGGCCTCGGGCTCGCGTACCGGCCCAACCAGGCCCAGGTCGAGCAGGCGCGGTCGCTGGCGCACGACGGCCTGGCGGGGCTCGCCCAGGTGGAGTCGCTCGGGCTCCCCGCCGGCGTTCCCGAGCGCTTCCTCGGCGCCATTGCCGGGCCGCTGCGCTACGGACTCACTCCGATCGGTCTCGTGCTGCTGGCCCTGGCGCTGCGTCGCGGTCGGCGCGACCCGGCCGAGTCGATGCCGAACGAGGACGAGGGCTTCGCCGAAGTCCACGACAAGCGAGAGCTCAAGAAGGTGCGCAAGCAGGCATCGAGCATCGCTCGCAAGGGCACGCCCCTCGAAGCGGCGGAGCTGTGCCTGGCGGTGGGGCTGATGGACGAGGCGGCCGGCTACTTCGTGGACGCCGAGGAGTTCGTCCGCGCGGCCGAGATCCGGCACGACCAGAATCGGTTCCTCGAGTCGGCGGAGCTCTACCTCAAGGCCGAGAGCTTCGATGCCGCGGGCGTCATCTACTCCCAGCAGGGTGAATTCGCCCGGTCGGCCGAGGCCTACGTCCAGGCCGGAAATCCGAGCGTGGCGGCCGAGATGTACGAGAAGGCCGGGCGGCATCGACGCGCCGCCGAGTGCTACGAGGAGGCGGGCTTCCCGCGGCACGCCGCCCAGGGCTTCGTGCGTTGCGACGAGTGGGAACGCGCGGCCCGCTGTCTCGACGAGGTGCTCGTCGACGAGATGCCGGGTGCGGGTGGCGGCGACCCCCGCAAGGAGCAGGAGGTCCAGAAGCTCTGCCGCATGACCG
>JAAUYK010089745.1_pt1 | contig 21422 bp, 23 predicted proteins | sample 7278021 | NCBI WGS metagenome assembly JAAUYK01 (sample SAMN14350223, study PRJNA611818) | marine sediment metagenome | isolation source: surface marine sediment (1.8m) | place: French Polynesia: Moorea | collected 2018-08
GGTGGCTAGCCGTGGCCCGGAGAGAGAGAGAGAGAGAGAGAGAGAGAGAGAGAGAGAGAGAGAGAGAGCTAGGAGGCACATGGCTACGCAAACATAGGGCCCCGCGGGAGGTAGGAAAGAGGGGCCGGGCTTTCTTATTTCTTCTTAGCAGGGCGCCAATTATCGCAGAGTGCCCCGGCCGCGCGCCTCCTCCCACTCATTCAGGGCCCGTTTCTACGCCGCTCGAGGGACGAACCAGGCGAGCCAAGCAACAGTTACCAAGTTGTTGCAGCAACCGCCGCGGGCGCAAAAAGTAAGTGCATGCTTCCGCCGCCGACGCCGCCGCGTCAGTGTCAGTTCGTTCATCGATCGAGTAAGAGAGAGAGAGAGAGAGCGAGCGGCGCATTTGAACCTTGATCGATCGCTTCGCGCGGCCAGTGTTACGCAGATCGATTGGGTGGGTCTCTTTTCTGACAGGGCCGACGAAGGCCTAGTAAGGCTTCCTCCCTAGCTCCTCTTCCTCCCGACAACACATCTGCGTCAGCTTTATTTTCCGTGACCGCTCAATAAACTCCACTACAGAGCTCTCCGAAAGCCTCTTCTGGCTGGGCAACATCGTGACTGCTTGCATGCGAAAAGCTCGGCCACGAAGGCTGCATGCGCGCGTGGAAACTGCAAACTTGCCGGCGGAGGAAGGGGCCATTTAATGTTGCCTCGCCTACGCTTTTTGGAGAGAGAGAGCGCATGTAAGATACGTAATTCTCAATCTACGTACAGTATCCGTGTAACTATGGTCGCTTCAAATTGGTCGACTTATTTCCCCGGCAACCCGATAGTTAATTCCTTCAGGCAGGGGCATGTGGTCACGGCGCGCGCAGCCAGCTTGCCCGAGATCAAAGCAAATTAAGAGGCCGGCCGGGACAGTACGTACGCCAGCCAGAGGCTGTTGGGGCAACTTTTTAGAGGCTAGATGGCGTGTATGACGACCAAACTCAAGCGTAGGCGGATCACGTTCTATGCTCGGATTCCACTTCCGCCAGCAGGAGAGAGCAAGGTGCATATAAAGAGACTCCTTGGCTCCCATCCGGATTGAATTTCGCACAGCAGATTGGCCTATAGCTAGACCTAGCTAGACGGAATCCCATGATGGCGGACAAAAGGCTGCGGCCGGCGGTGGCTTCTGCTTCCTCCCCAGGAAACTTATCCCACGTCGTCGTCAAAAGAAGGAGGAGGCGCTCAGACAGACAGACGGACGGACAGGAGAATGGCACGAATGTACGGAAGCGGAACGGAACTGACGATGCAGGGGAAATTAAACCGGCATTGAAGCAGCAGAGCCCATTGCTTCCCTGGCTAGCTGTGCGCATGTCAAGGAAGCGTCCGACAAATGGCCCTCAAAGTCCGATATATCGACTGGCCACGGCCGCAGCAGCAGCAGCCGTGCGCATTATCCGTATACTATAGCAGACAACGCCTCGGTGCGGCGTGCGAAGCAACGCCCTCAACATGGGCCGGTCGAGAAACTCTCCAACTCGGCCCTGAATTTAAAGCATACTATATTCTTAAGGTTGAAACTGTCTGTACGTAGAACGGCAAAGGTTATTTTCTCCCCTACTCAGAGACAGAAAGTTCCCCATAATTCATTTAATGCCAAGTTGTGCAACTTCTCGGCGGCGCGGCGCTGAATCCTGATGAGAGCGAGAGCCGCTTCCTGTATGTTTGCAGTCTCACCTTAATATTACTTTGTTCCCGCGGTCTCCGAATGCAAATGCGGCCGCCAAAGCACTCTTCACTTCAGTTAGTTCACTCACTGCCGACGAGATAGTCCGTCAACAACGTACGTACAGCTACAGAAATCCTCGTTGAGCAATCAATCCGCGAGCGAGTTGAGTCCGAACCTCGAGGCGACGAGCTGTTTACTGCGGCTCCGGCGAGCGGACGGACGGACGAAGAAGAGAGAGGTCTCGCTCGCTTCCTGCGTCGCCGAACGCGCTTCGAGCGGCGGCCGGTTTTTGAGGAGGAGGCGGCGGCGGCGGCGTTGCGGGAGAGCGTCTAGCATGGCGCACTTACTTTACGCACTAGTGAGGGACAAAAACGCGACCCGAGTTGTCGTCCTCAGCCCCATATCGCGCCTCTCTTCTGGAGGTGTTTGTCTCCTTCCTCGCTCCCTCCTTCGCAACTTACTCTTCGTTCGTTCCTCGAAGGTGGAGGAGATGGAGATGGAGGAGGCGGATGTGAGTGAGCTCGGAATCGCCCCCGATATACTAGAGCGCGGACAGACAGACAGACAAACTGACGGAGGAGGGGAGGTGAAAGTGGGAGAGAGACAGCAGAGAGAGAGAGTAGTGTATAGCGCTTTTTTTGCTCGGACTCACACTGCTGCTAAGGCCTGACAAGACGATCGCCGTTTCTGTCCGAGCGAGCGGGAGAGTAAAGAGCGGCCGGCGAAATTGTTTTGTCCGGCGAGACGTGACAGACAGACAGACAGTAGGGCATAACTCAGACTTCCAGCGGGATGCGTATGCTTTGATGATTAAACAATTTCTGATGCATTCCCGCTGTAAAACCTTATATACGCTTTTCGTCTACGCGCAATTCATGGTCACTCCGCTCGATCCCAAAGGTCCAAGTCTGGGAGTGAGGCGGGGAGGAAAGACCGACCGACCGATCGAGCGGGCGGCACAGCGACAGCGAGCGAAAACGATGTCTCGGCTGTGTAAAGTAAACACATCGGCGGAGTACCGAGAAGAAATGAGGCGGCGACGGAAAAAGACGGAGAGGGAGACTCGGCTCGACCGACTCATGATGCCACGCATTCACATCCGCGGCGGCAATGACGCTTACGAAGCTAAATACGTACATACTGCGACTCTAGTCGACTTAAGCTTTGCCCCAATAGTACATAGAGTGTCATGCTCATCTGGAGTCATCGCACGGCGCTGTCGCATGCCGGCCGAGAGTGTAGCTAGCGGACAAAGTTTCAAGGTTTCAAACACTTTCCCTTGTCCGTGCATTCGAACGCGGACGGACGGGCAGCCGTGAAATTCAGCAGCTATAGACTTTGCGATCCTTACTCCGATTTCATCCGTCAGGCTCAGATCGGCATCTGCATGAGTCGAATTCTGACAGCTGCGATCATATCGAGAGTATGGGAGGGAGCTAGGAACGCGCGGCCGGCCACTCCGATCGTGCGTAATATTTCTCGCCTTGCGTACTTAAGTTATCTTATCTGTAACTTTGATATTGCGCGTGCACTCAATCGTTGCCACCCCTTTTGTAGGTCAAGCTGTCAGGACGCGAGTTCGAAAAACTGGCCAAAAACGGTTTTGGCCAATCAAATTCGTACGTATTGGCGACCACATAAAACCTGGTTCGCGTGTGGTAAAAAGGCTAAAGGTGCATTTTCTGCCTCATTGACAGAGGCAGTAGCCAAATATTTTTAGATCACGTGTGTATCAAGACCAGAAAAACGCGCGCCTCGAGTTCACAGAATACGGCCGCGAGCGAGTTCGAGTTCGCAGCTCGTTTTCCTTCTCGCTGCCGACTGACAGCCGATAGAAGGAATTCAAACCTCTCTTGGCAGCACAATTACGTACACGGATTATTTCTGAATGGGTTCTCGTTGAGTACATTGGGGATGGAGGAATCGCATTTTGAGGTCCCATGCATCCATGCTCTTCTGCTTTTTTCCGGCCTCCGCCCGAGGAATCGTCGGCGTGATTTCGGCCGACGTTGAGTAATGTCGGAATCGTCGTCCTGGCGGCCTCCTCCAGCTCCTTCTCCACTGAGACAGGGAAAGAATAATGCTCACTCGCTACCGTCTAGCTACGCGGACAGAACGGCGCACGGTGCAACTCGCTAGGGGCGGGTAAGATACGCGCTCCTTCCCTGCGTGGCCAAGTGTGGCCGGCACCATGTGAGCATGCACCATTACGCACCGAGAGCGAACGGGGGAGCTACGTACATACGGAGGGAGACCAACCATCGGCCTGATTGAATTTGGGAGGCGCTGGCAAAGGTTCTTTGAACTCGACGAGAGCTAGACTTACGTGTACATAAAATGGAGCTTGAAACAGCTTTGAAACACTCTAGACCGAGAAAAAGTCGCTGGCTGCGAACCGGTCGACTCATCAGCGCTGATGGCCGACATTGCGAGCAGTTTATACTCATTAGCTCCTCCTCACAATTTAAGGCGAGAGAGCAAAATTGCGAAATGGAAAGAAAATATCTGGGGCAGTAAATCGTCTTTACGACACTGAAGTTCCCGGGAAATGATCTACGTAGAAATGCCCATCGGCAAAGATGAGAATTCCAGGTTCGATCGACCTCGGCTGGCAGCTAGGAAAGTTCAGATAGGTTCTAGCTAACTCAGGTCTGGCCCGGGATTTTTATGACGCCATAAATACGTGGTCCTCGTGCAAGTCTACCTTAGAAGTTGCATCACTGTAGCCTTGCATAAAAACGCACGAGAGCGCCACGTAAGCGCTATGACACGCGGCCCCCTTAGTGACAATAATGAGGACAAGTCATCGTTTCCGAGAGGTTCCGTGATGCCAAAAGTTTTCTAGCGACTATTCTGCGTGTGTAACCTTGATGACTTCAGTTTTGTAGCGGAGCAGCTGCATCAGCAATCAGCCTAGCTACGTACTAGACGTACATCTAAACGTACTTTACATATACGTATAGCATCTTTCTTTCTGCGTACTACAGTAACTACACACACACGGCACATAACAATCAGGATAAACAAGGATATGGACCTCGACGAGGACATCCGCAACCTGGAGATCTGGGGCTGCGAGCTGAGGACGGTCACGAAGCTGACCGAGAGGCAGAGGAAGGCCATCGAGTCGGGCGAGGAGGGCAGCGCGGCCAAAAAGAATGACAAGAACAAGAAGGAGAAAGCCGACGACGACGACGAGCCCGTGGCGTCCACCTCGAAGGGCGTCGTTGTAGTCGCCAAGTCCTCTTCGCTCCCGCAGCAGCAGCAATCCTCGATGGAACCGTTCGACCTGATGTCGCTGCCTGACGTCGTCCTCAGGCGGGTTCTGTCCTTTCTCAGCTATGACACCGCCGCAAAGCTCAGAATGGTCAACAAGAAGTAAGCATGCGTAGTGTAATATTTAGACAAGTGCAGTCGTTTCGGGTTCTCAACTCAGAGGTCCCGTGCCATTGTGAAGTGCAAACCCCTGATATCAATATTGCCACCACGCTTCAACCCACCCAACCAAAACTCTCCAGACCACGAATATATACCCTCCCCATTGGCACGGCCTCTCACCGTACTGACCTCTTGCGCCCAACATATTTGCAATGCATAGAATAGTTCATCATGTCTCCTTGTCTGTACATACGTAGATTCGACGGGCTATGCCAGTCTCACCTGAACATCGGTTTCCGCGCGGTGGAGCGCCGCCACGGCAAGCTGATGAAGCGCTTCAAGGCGAAGCTGCCCCGTCGCGAGAGCGAGCGGCGCAACCACCCGCTGATCAGGCACTGCGACATCCTCACCGCCGTCGAGACTAGGATCTCCCTGCTGGCCATGACCTTCATGAAGTACGTGGACGTTGAGCTCTGCTGCTTCATACCCGGCAAGGTCATCGACGAGCTGTTCGACGTCCTCCGCAAAATCGAGGTCATGGAGAGCCCTATGCCGAGAGCGTACGAGGTCCTCCAGGAGCTGAGAGACATCTCTTCCATGGCCATGGAGTACTTCGACGAGAAGATCGTGCCCTCGCTAAAGGTCAACGAGACCCGATTCCAGAGCCCGGCAGTCTACATGCACGGCATGCACGGTACGTACAACTATAGTAGATTACTCCAGACAACTGTTAAACTCTCGTATCGCAGGCTATCTGTCAGCGACGCCTCGCAGCTCTTACAGCCCGTGTATGACCTCCTCGCCGGCTCGAAATGCCACCTCGGCGCCCTCCTCGCCGACGACGAGCACGTTATGCTCGCACTCGAAGCGCCTCTTGGCCGCTGAGCGCAAGATCCGCACCCTCACTAAGAAGAACCGGCGCATGCAGAAGGACGTGGACGAGCTGCAGCAGCTGAAGCAGAGCTTCGCCGACCTGACCGCGACCGTGGGCAGCCTGGAGAGCAACTACCAGGCTCTCGTCGCCAACCAGAGCGAGAAGCTGAGGGAGCAGGAGAGGAGGATCAGGGTGCTGACCGCGTCGTCATCGTCGTCAAGTTCGTCGGGGTGGAAGAAGAGATCCAGGGAGGCGGAGAATGAGGTCGCTTCCGACGACGAAGACGACGGCGAATCCTCCTCCGCGTCTTCCTCCGCCAAGAGGGCAAAAATCTCACGCTGATATTCCATTCTGTATAAATTGCATTGGATTGCTATTATATTACGTAGTACATACTGTAAGAGTAGCGCAGAAATGTAAAATGATTTTTGCGTAGCAGTGAACAATGTACTGTTATTGAATAAACGTCCGTTTTACCTTATCTTCTGCCCTTATAGTATTGCCGTAAAGTGTTTCATACGATTGCGCTTCTTCTGGCAAGCGCGCCGGCCGCGAAAATGATTGCAAGGCAGATTTTTTTTTCAGCCAACTGCTAGTGGCACTGAGGCAGCATTCGCGCTCCTAGAAGACGAAAGAGCTAGCCATGGCCGTATTAAATGTATTTAACAAAATTAATAGCGCCATATTAATTGGTAGCCTTACTATATTACTTGCTCAACACACCACCAGGGCCGACGACGAAGTCTGCGAGTCGGATGACTGCGGCGAAAACGAACTCTTCGACGTAAGTACGATTCACGTCCAGAAATAGTCCGATTTCGCTGACGTGCTTTATCCAGACCCTAGGACAATGCGCTCCCTTCTCCAAGAGGGAGTTCGGCCCCCAGTCGCAGTCCGTCTGGTTCGGCGAGGCCCAGGGCCGCCTCGGCAATCAGCTGATGGGCTACGCCCTCCTGCAGCACTTTCGGCACCGCCTCGGCGTCGACGCCTTCATCAACAGGGAGTGTCGCAAGTACCTCCTGAAGGTCTTCACGCCGGACTCGATCACGGTGCCGGCGATCGAGGACGTCTACTGCAACTGGAAGTCCATGCCGTTCGAGGGCTACCACGGCCACATCAGGGACGCGCTCACAAACGTCGGCCTCAGGAAGGGGAGGCTGCTCAAGATGTGGCCGCCGACTAAGGAGCAGCCGACAGGATACAGGTGTGTAGACCATGGGTAGACAACGTGCACGTAAATTTAAGCCGGTTTATGCCGCGCCTAAAATGTTCTTTGCTCAAGTCAAGCGTAAAATGTCAAGTGACAGGCCTCGTTGAATGAATCTTTAGGCCAGAGGCGAACGTCTGCCCGGAGCAGGAGGCCATGAACAAGGACTTCGTCGCCGTGCTCAGAAAGGAGCTCAAGTTCCGCCCCGAAATCGAGACCAAAGTGTACGAGACGATGACGGAGGTGGCGCGCAAGGTGGGCGCCAAGCGGACCTCGGACGTCACGTTTATCGGCGTGCACAACCGGATGGGCGACAGCGCGGACTTCGTGAAGCGCCTCAACATGTTCGAGGAGCCCCTGAGGGCCGACTACTTCGAGGACGCAATGGAATACTTCAGGGAGGAGTATGGCGACGACGGCGACCCAGTGGCCTTCCTCTACGTGTCCAACGACATGGAGTGGGGCAGGGAGAACGTGGGCAATCCCAACGGCGACGTCTTCTTCGTCGGCGACGGCGACGAGGACACGGGGATCGGCTTCGACCTGGCCGTGCTGGCCCTGTCCAACCACACGGTGATCTCGAGGGGCACGTTCTCGATGTGGGGAGCGATGCTGTGCGGCGGCGAGCACTACACCGAGTACGGAGTGATCGTGCCCACGGAACTGCAGGACCAGTAGAATGTGAATTCTTTGACTGACAGGTGCCAATTTGTGATATGCAATGAGTTTTAGACGTTCGTGTAGACGTAGACTTCGCCCGGCGCCTTCCCTCCCCTGCTGCTCCTCGGCGCAGAGACCACGACTGTCCCGTCGACGGCATGAATGCTCAAATTAAGATTTGAAACTTTGGATATCTTATAAATTCGAAGTACGGAAGTGTAAATCGTTTACCTCGCCCCGAAAAACGTCACCGGATCAGATGCCTCCTGGATGGTTGCCGGATTGTTGGCCGCGTCTTCGTAGATGAAAACGGCTCCGTGCTCCTGAAGAATTAAAATCCGTTATACTGAATGACTCAAGCCGAAGCGAGGCGTCAATTTTGTACCTTTTCAAAGCCATGATACCTGGGACACCCGACCATAAGACGGTGACTGCCGCCCTCTACGACGAGGCTGTGCCCGAACCGCGAGTGGCGCTCCGGCCCGAGAATCTCGGCCACAAGAGCAAATGATGTGTCTCCCACCAGCTCAAAGATCTGGACGGAGCCCTCTTCCCGGTTGGCGATCTCCCGACCGCTGTCCGTCGGGGAGCCGACGGCAAGGACCTGATTTAGATGCAGGTTACTGTGGTCTTTGTGCTTATTTAGATGCTTTTACATTGGCAATTCTTCCGTTGACATTCATGGGTCCGGCCGCCAATGAGTATCCAAACTGCTGGAAGTCCCTCTCGCCTACCAGCTCAGCAACTACAGTTCCTTGTTGGTCGAGGTCTATAATGCTCACTTTCCCGGTCGATGTGACGCACTGCAATGACGATTGATCAAATTTCACGGCTTTGTCAGACTTTACTCTATTCGTACTGGCGACTGGGAGCAGTCAGAGTAGGTCGGCGATCCCACCGCGATGAGTCTCCGTTGGGTGATGGCATTCAGGTAGATCACGGAGTGTCCGAACCACTCCCATTGAGTGGCGCCCTAAGGTGGATGGCTGACTTCACAGAGGCCATGAAAACTAGCTCTGTTACCTGATCTACGATGATCTCGTCTCTGCCGAGCAATGCCCCCTCCTGGGTGGCCGTTCCTGTGGCGCTAAGGTGCCTCGCCGCGACCACGTAGTCCGAAGTCCCCGCGTTGCTGGCCACCGACCAGCCAAGTCCTCCATTGTCCGTAGCTGACACTGTGTCAGGTACACTTGCATTATATAGCATTAGTTATAGGTAAGTTTAGTATGCGCATGCCTCGGATGTCGCGCGGGACCAGAGATATATTTCCATCTTTGTCGAGCCCGACGAGGAGTTCCCAGACGGCTCCGTGGTAGTTCAGCTCATCGCTTCCGGCTGCGGGCGCACCGACCACGATGTCTAGGATAGAGTCGCCGTTCAGGTCTGCGAGGGCTAGCGAGTGGCCGAAACGGGAGTGGACGTAGAGCGGGTCGCATATCTAAATGGGATTTAGGCGCCTACAATATACGTAGTACTAGATCAATGTCACCTTTGTGCTCGCCGCGCTCTCGACGTCGCCAGACGGGAAGTTGCCCGAACCGGTGCCGAGCACGACAAAGACGCAGCCCATCCTGTGGCCGCCGGTGTCGATGTCGCCCTCGGGGACGTAGGTGGGCGCGCCGATCACGAGATCGCCCACAAGGTCGCCGTTGATGTCGCCCATCCTGACAGCGTAGCCGAGGTTGGAGTTGGCCCTCGAGGAGTAGATAGAAGAGGATGGGGTAGCATACGCATTCATCTTCCCTTCACCGTCTTGGTCACCCTGAATGAATATTATTTTATCAGAATCCGCCTGAGAAGCCAAATTCCTACCTCTTTAAATCCATCATTGATCGATATCCTAGCTCCTCTTCCCTCTTTCTTCACCTCGACCAGCTCCATCAGGCCCTCCCTATCGATGTAGCCTCCGAGCACTTCAAGGTAGCGCCGCTTCCTCTCGCCAAACTCTCTTCGCCGCCGCCGCGTCGTTGCCGCCTCGTTCTGCCATTGTCAAGGAGAGAAGGAGAAGTTTAGGAAACTTTTTTTGCTCCGCGCTGACTGCAGTGCAACGCGTGTGACGAACCCCATTGTCGGCGTCCGCCAAGGACTTTTTCCCTCCGCTTCCCCACTCGGCGCAGTCCAAGTCGGTCATCACGCTGTCGCCGGACAGCAGGCAGTTGTCGTAGTTCAGATACCAGCTACGGGCAGAATGGATATTAAGTGGTATAGAAACCTAACCGAGAGTTACCTCAAGCTGTTGTCCCAGACGAGCTGCGTCCATGCGGCCATGTCGTTGATGCCGCCCAAGTAGTAGTCCTGCGAGATCAAAGATTTCCTGCAGTTCCATGATGGAGCTAGATCTAGCTAGCTAGTAGACCTCGATTTCGTCTAAAAAGGTGACGGACTGGTCCCTGACATAGGGGTACGCGACGCTCCCAATCAGCTGTTCGGCCGTCCTCCCTGCGAGCAGCCAGGCCGCGCACGCCTCCATCGACGCCTCGGTGAGGCCGTGATCGTCGCCGCCGTAGTACTCTGTCAGGATGGCCAGTATGTCCGCGGAGGGGATGTGCCAGTGCGTGGCGTAGCTCGTGTCCCACTGGTAGACGCCGATGATGTCGCCGCCAAAGTCCATCAGGCTGTTTGCGTCTATCTCCGATATCTCGTCCACGGCGTCCATAATGCTGTTCTGCAGGCCCTCGAGGCCGTGCCACGAGATGTCAGAGGTCTTTTTGGAGGCATTTTTTAACTCACTTTTACTTCACTGTAGTACTACTACTGTGCGTACATGATGTGACAGCATCCCGAAGAGAAAGGCGAGGAGGTTCTCCGCGTCGGCGTTGCCCACGAACGGCTCCGGGTAGGTCCTCTTGAAATAGCGCCAGGCGACCTCGAAGAACGGAGCCCAGTGCATGTCCTCGGACACGAAGTGCTACATGCCAAATTTCAAGCCACTGTCTTTAGAAACGGAAAGTCCTTCGCTCACCAGATTATTGTTGCACAACGAGTTGTACTGGGAATCGGGAAATGTGGAGCCGGCCTAGATATTATGCATAGTGGTGCCATGCATGCAGTTATACGCGTATGTGTACGTTTAATAGTAATACTCTTTGTACCTGGAGAGCTCCCAAATGGTCCGTCAAGATCCTTCTAACGACGCCGGGTCCGAACGCCGGGTTCTCGTAGGTCTGGAGCGCGCGGTCGCTCACCTCATGGTGCGTCGTGATCCCGCAGCCGGAGATCGCGAGCGGAAATAGCAGCAAGATCAGTCTGTATAATCAGACTTAATGGACTGCTACAATTAGAATTCTTTTAAGTATATACCCTGCTTGAGACGTGACGACCGCCATTTCGACCGGACGATACACTAGCCACTCCTCTTATCTCAAGTTTATCGAACCCAGACGGCAAGGCAATAATTGCATAACCCTCTTCGTATGTATTTCGGAGATCAGAATAGTAAAGCCCTATTATCAGTCAGTTCAGTCCATGAGCAGCTCGAACTGCACGCCGCCCACCCTCGGGTTCCTCGGGTCGTGCGCCACGTTCTTGGCCCAGATCTTGCAGTGCACGCTGACCACCACGCCGGGCGTCAGGTTGTGGAACTGGACAAAGATGTACGGCCTAAAAGGAAAGCTCATTTAGCCCATGCGCTTTAACACGAGGCTTAACTCACGTGAGGTAGAGCTGCTGGTTCAGGTAGGGGTAGTTGAACCCCTCCAGCCCGTGAGTGGGCATGTAGCTGACGGGCCCCATGTACTCGTGGTCGTGCGGCGTGGCGCCCTCGCACGTCACCCACGCCATCCTCAAGTTGGGACACCGGGACTCCTTTTCCGCGCCCTTACCCTGGCACTTTTTGGTCCAAGTCGACTCTGTGACAGAATGATTAGTGAATGCGTAAAGGGAAAATACGTATATTCCTAATTACCTATGGACTCTTTAAGGAACTTTGGCATCGTGGGATGCTCCTGGATCTCTGTAAGGTTGTAGTACGGCTCGGGCTCCCATCCAAAGACGCGGTTGATCTGAGCTTACGTACAACGGAAGCGGGACTTCTCAGTTCGTGAACTCATTAGGAGCTAGAGATATGCGCGCTAACGCAGCATGCTGTGGCAGAATGAAGTCAGTTGCGGCAGTAGCTAATGAGTCCATGCTCTCCATTTCCTCGCCTTGATGACGACGCACGGCTTTCCCCTGGGGTAGCCAAACTTCTCGGCTGTGGGCAAAAGTACGTACAGAAAGAGATATTAGCTTGGAAACCCATTCGGCAAGCTCACCCTTTGTGCACGCGGTGTCCAGCGTCCAGTCGATCCTCTTCCTGTTGCTCACGTGGCAGGGGACATCGTCGCCGAGCTGGGTGTACCAGTTGCACTTGATGTGCGTGCCGAAGTTCTTGCCGCGGGAGGAGCGCTTCAGGAAGTTGCGGATGCTTTGCTGCGAGGCAGACGATGGACGGTCTGAACGAGCGAAAGTTTTTCGACAAAGACAGAGTTGGAGAGTGTCTCTCTTTTTTCTAGGGCAGTAAAAAAAGCACTCGTTCAGTCACAGCAGTCACGTAGTGCGGTTCCCAGTCGGAGCTGCTGTAGCCGTGTTGGAAGCGTATCAACGTGGAGAGCCGGTCCTCGGGACGCGGACGGAAGCCCAGAGCCGGCTGATTAAAGCTGAGAACGCTCGACGAGACGTTTGCCCCGCCAGTCCGCATTCTCGGATGGAAGGGATGCAACGTGAGGCAGTAGAGGCCGAGCAGGAGCCCGAAGAACGCCGTCAGACTGGCGCTAAAGCAGACCTACTAAGTACCCGCATTAAAACTTCCTATTGGCCATGATCGGATTGCTTGCCTGATAAATAATTCTCTTGAGCCATGTTGCGGCGGCCGGCGTCTTCAGCGACTCGCTCAGTGAGGGCGACCGCATCAGCTGCTGCTCCTCCTTGGTGTCGTTGCACTTGTCGGCGCCGCCGTTCGACTCCGCGGACTCCCGCCTACGAAAGAGGCCTCGACGGAACGGACCGACTTCCATCCTCCCGACAGAGAAGCGGAAAAGAGACGTACGTTGGACCTACCGCCGGCTCGTCAGTTATTCTCGAGTCATCATGGCAAACTGTGTCGGCGGCGGCGGCGGCGGCTTCGGCGGTCGACATTTCCAGGGAAGTGTATCGACTTTGCTAGGGTTCCGCGGCGAGTCGGAGAAACGCTCCAGAGGCAAAAAAGCTCCATGCATCGGAGGAAAGAAACCTTCCCGTCGGTCGCTTTAAAATCCGGGAGATATATTCCACATTATGTGCAGGAGCAGCAGCAGCACATCAAAGGGATCGCGCGCATTCAAAGGAGGCAAAAAAGGCGCCCCGCTCGCTCGCTCGCTCCTTATATTCGACAATATTTGAGCAGCAGCAGCAACAGTGCATTCAATGTTTGCCAGTCTCTCTATTCAAAGCCGCTACCGGTTGGTCGATGGGTGGGTCTCTCTCTCTCTCTGTCCGATACTTGATATATTCCGCTTCCCCACCCCGCCAACGCACTCGTCGTTAGCCGCGAGAACGCACTCACCCTAATGGTATCGGCTCCTTCGGACCATATGCGGATTTTCCCCCCTTCCGTCCGTTCGTCCGTCCGTTCGTCAGTTCGTTTCCCAGTAGCCGACTGGACCCTCCCTCCCTTCTTGGACTCGAGACAGGCTGCGACCAGTTGGTTTAATCTCGGTATAGGCAAAGGATGGACCAGCGGGCGGGCGGACGGACGGACGCGAAGTGACAAGGGCCAGTCAGTCAGTCAATCAGGGAGCGGATTTTATTCATTACGGAAAATTCCATTAGCGGGAGCGGGAGCGAGCGGCCTATGAATTACCTAATTCGAGACCTAATCTCGCGGCTTCATCTCGGCAGTTCCTCCCTGGCTGTCTTCCTCGTCTTCGGGCATAAAAATGAGCGGTCGACACGCAATGTGTCTCTCTCGCTCGCTCGCTTCTCGGAGTTGCCTCATTTCACCTACCTACGCGATGGGCGATCGGCGCGGCGACGCCCCGTTCGGTGCTCGTACGTTGCACATTTTAAGAGCGGGCGGAGCGCGATTGACAGCTCGATCAGTTGTGAGTGTGTACGTATACGTGCGCGTCCTCGTTAGGCATTCGGCCGTCCGCCGATGGCCGATATAGAAATGGCAACGTCTAGCCGCTTAACCATTAGTCAGGGCCGGCCGGCCGGCCATGTGTATATGTATTGTATACCGGATTTTTTCCGTGGCCACCCAAATGCCTGGAACAGGAATGCACTTTCCGGTCGCTCTGTGCGGCGGTGGCAAAGGGGTCAAGCTAAAGATGTGTCTTTCACGGTGGCGCCGTGCCGCGACTGGTTTATTGTACGTAGTCGGCGGGGGAGAAAACTTGACAGAAAACTGCCAGCTCCTCGGAGCCTAAAATTCCCCCGGACAGTGTATACTACTTCTAATGTACGTACTACGTATATAGTATACGCAAAAATCTCAGTGTTTGCGGACCCCGATCGAGTGTGTGTGCTCGCGAGATTGTGTCGAGTTATGACGTTGATCGCCTACGCGTATCTTCTTTTTTGCCAGCCAGCAGATATTACGACTCTCTCTCTCTCTCTCTCTCTCTCAGCTACTGATGCGAACGGGGTAGCGACGGCAGGTCCAGCATCGAAGCTTTAAAAATTAAACCTACTTTACGAATACGCAACAGTGAGCGCAAAGTTTCGTGCTACACATGCCACTGAAATGCGGCCGGCGGCTGTCGCTCCCTTCCTCCCTCCCACCGACAAAGTTCGACTCGTAAATTATTAACCTTGTTGCGACGGCCGGAGACAGTGAGTGGGGCGTTCGAACGAGCGAGCGAGCGAGATGCTGCCAATCTTGACAAGTTATGGTCGGCCGCCCGCTGAGTTTGGGATGCCACTTGTCCTCGCCAATTCTGGACAGACGGACGGACGGACGCCGTGCGATTGCACGCTGGCTGCAGCACGCGCGAACTTCTTTTTGGTGGTGACTTTTATCCGGTCATACATGCCACAGAACACGAGAAAATACATTCACTGGGTGGGTAGGGGCAATTAGAGTGTAGTAGTAGCTAGTGAGATCTTTGTTCCTAGAGGCTCGTCTCTCCCGCGTCTTCGTCCTCTTCCTCCGACCTTCTTCCCTTCCTCCGCCGCCGCTGCTGTTGCTGTCAAGACTCTCCACCGCCGCCTCCTCCTCTCCTGGCGTCGGAGATCTCCAAAGTTGTCTTGCCCTTGAGGCCGGCGAAATTCACCGCGGCTGGAGGGGGCGTCTGCCGGTAGGTTGCGGTAACGAGTTTCGTCAAGTCCAGCATGTATACGTGTACGTACGTCGCACTCGCATTGCTCGTTAACTTTGGGATGCAAAAGCAAGCTAGAGCTAGGCCCGTTACAGAGACAAAGTTTTGGGACTTGGCTGCAGTGTTTCCTGATGCACCGACGCGGCGTAGGTCGAGGAGGCGGCGGCCATCGGCGACGCCGCGGAGCCGACCACCGACGGAGAGCGCGACGGGCTGCGAGACAAACTAAAGGGGACCAGGTCAGATCGAGGCTGTACACAATAAAAACGCACTTAACTCTCACCAGGCCACGTCTGTGGTGCTCGCACCCAATCCGACCTGCGTCACGTACGTCTCCGAGTTCTGCCTCCTGAAGCTGCTCATGGCCAGGCTCGACCTGCTGAAGCGGCTCCGGCCGCTTCCCCCGGCCCCGCCGCCGTGTCCGCCGCCGACGCCCTCCACGTTGAGCTGCGGGCAGTGCGCGTCGATCAGACGCTGGCGGGTGGACTTCACCAGGTAGCGGATCTGGAAGCACGCGGACGGAACCGGGCGGTACTCGACGGTGCATGAGCAGTGGACGTACGAACGACTTTTATTCGAACTCTTTTGCTACTAGTACTGCTATTAATTAATGTGCCGGGACAAGGTTGAAAGACACGTGAACGTCGGGTCGTGAGTGAGTCTGTCGGTCAGTCGTCGGCGATTAATGAAAGGAACACACGTGCTGGACACCATTCCCTTGACTAGTACGTGTCTCGATCGATCATCACAGCGAGACGACCGGCGCGGACGAGGTGGCCGCCGAGACGGGACTCCGTCGGGGCTTCTTGGCACGCTCTTCCTCTTCCGATGGCTGTGGCTGCTGTTGCTCGATCAGCGTCGTCGCCGTGCTCATCAGTCGCATGCGCATCTCCTCCTCGTTGGTCTCCTCCCCCGTTCGCGTCCTCGGAACGCCGTTGGTCGCCGCGGCGACCGCCGTCCCGGGCCTGTTACTGGGGTTGGCGGCGACGGCGGCGGCCGTGGAGGCCATCAGCGCGTGCCTGAGTCGGAAGACAGCGAGGCTTTTGCTCAACAAGGTCGTGATCTACGGGAGAAGAACGGAGAGAGAGTCGGACTAAAACACTGGTCGCGAACCAACCGACAGCGGGGACGACGACGTAGCAAGTATGAGTACGTAATTAAGGGGGGAGGGCACACACGGAAGAATTAAGAAAGAAGCACGCGTCGAGCAAAAAAAAACCCACGCACGCTCATGTTGTTGTCGTCGGCTTGCTAAAAAAAGCAACGGGGGGTCAGTTCAGAACTTGTGTGTGCGGTGGTTAATTCCTTCTACGTGGGAATTACTCGTACTAAGCAGCAATGCGTCGGCGGTGGTATTAAATTGCATGCAGCAAAATGAGTGCGGGAGTGGTGCGGTAGTTGCGGCCGAGGCAGCAGTCAGAGACAGAGAAGATAGCAGCAGGCAGGCAGTCGGGTAGGAAGTCTGAGGCTCTGTTTCATAAGCTCGCGCTAAGAGGATTTCGCCGCTAGCTCGCTCGCTCGCTCGCCCGCTCTCTCACCTCGCCGTTCCGGTAGCAGAAAGCCACGGAGACCAGAAGGCCCTGGAGGCCGTCGAGCAGGATGTTGAAGTATCTGCATGGATAATGGGGGTGCGGTGTTGCGGAGACGCCTCCGATTTGCTTTACGTATAGCGCCAACATGCGAGTTTTCGCTTCTCTATCTAATACCTGTAGGCGGCCTTCCACTGGCAGTGGGCGTCCTGCTGCGGCCGGTAGAGCGTCAGCAGCCAGTGGAGCCCGAACAGCGGCAGGAGGATGACGGTGGCGCGGACGGCCTTCCTGAAGTGGGCCGGCTCGTTGGCGTGCGGCGCCTGCAGCTTCGTCACCAGGATGCGGAAGATGTTGACGAAGAAGCAGAAGTTGGCGAGGATGCAGAGCAGGCCGGGCGCCATGTAGATCCACTCGGCCCACTCGCTGTTCTCGGCCGGCAGCGCCCAGCAGAGCTCGTTGTCGGAGTAGAGGCGGATCGCGGCGTAGAGCAGGCACGGCACGATCGGAATGACTGAATGAGGTGGAGGTGAAACTTTAACTAACTGAAAGCGCATGTTTCTTCAAGTCCGTACTCCATCCGGTGACGACGATGACGGCGATGCTCCGCTCCTCCTCGAAGGTGTTGGCCAGCAGCCGGTGCAGGTAGTAGCCCTCGCAGAACATCCACGTGTAGTTCGTTAGCCGGAAGTACTTGGAGAGCATCAGCAGCAGCCGGCAGGAGACTGTGTTCTGAAAAATTTTCTTGAGTGTCGCGGCCTTAATTACGCGGCTTTATTCACAACTATTGCGCACCTCGTGCAACGTCGAGTCCTTGTCTGCGTCGGACATGTAGGGCAGGAAGACGAGCCACTTGAAGAGGATGGTGGTGACGCAGTGCGTCAGGAGCGACGCGAATAGGTTCTTGTGGATGGCGATGCGGGGCACGCGAAGGACCCTTTAGGGCAAAAATATATACTTGACAAATTCCAATCTTGAAGCTCCCAACTAATGTATGATATGTACGTACTTGTAGACAAAGAAGATTATTAGAGCAGGAGCGAGCGCGAGCACGGAGGCGGCGTAGAAGGCGATGTGTACGTACTCCTGGGTGAGGAGGGCGCCGACGCGGCCGCACGTCGTGTAGTCGGTCCACTCGCCGCGCGGTCTGGGCAGGGTCAGCCACGTGCCGCTGGCGTTGCAGAACGTCTCCGCGTATCCTGAAAGTTTTGCCCCAGCATTAATTAAACGGGCGCGTATATATAATAGTCGGCGGTGCGCCATGTTTACGCTTACAGAGAAGACAACCAGCCAGCAGCTCGAGGCGTAAATACGTAGGAGAGGAAAAGGACCATTATACTGCGCGTCGACGGGTACGTACGTGAGTGACGTAACAGTACACCCACTATGCACACACACACACACACACATATGAGCATACACAGTATAATAACTCACGTCCGCAGGTGTCCTGTTGTATGAGCGCGTCGGCGCCTCCGCCTCCCCCCTCGGCCACCGCGGCGAAGAAGATGTGGCTGGGGCAGGTCTGGTACTCGGTGACGCCGGGGTCGCCGCCGTCCGGCCAGCACTGCCAGCCGTCCCAGGTCGGAGGGCAGCGGCGTCTCGAGGCGGGCTCTGGAATCGATCGATCGATCGGTCGGTTGACGTGACCTTTGGCCGTAGAATGCATCTCCAGCCGAACGGACGAACGTTCTCCGTATTGGTTTTTGGAGGAAACAGAACAGCGTACGTACACAGGGGAGATTTGTTTTCCCCGCTTGCTCCGGCCGCGGCCGAGGCCGAACCCCAAAAGTTGCCGCTAGCTCCGAGCGAGCGAAACTGCATTCAAGATTGGATAGGCTCTGTATAGAGGCCGTTCCGATGGGCATACGCACGCTCGCATTGAGCGATCGACGGAGAAGCCAGGATCGAGTGCACGAGGAAGTGCAGTTCAGCGAACTCAATCTAATGAGAAAGTTTAATATGCTTGTGCCGATCGAGGTGCCGAAGGGGCAATTTTTAGTTCACCCTAAGCTAAGATTAGGTGCACAATGATGTATGGTCATGTACGTTCGTTCAAGTGTACATATTAGCCGTATTTCGGGTATTTCCCAATGTCAAGGCTTTCTACGCTCCTGAAGATACTAAAGTACACATTCGTTCGGTTTCCCCGTTCGTACGTATCCACTTCCTCCTTTACCGAAAGCCAGACCGGCAGGACCACAACCGCAGTTCGCCTCGTTCCCTCCCTCTCTCCCCTTCCGCCCGCCCTCCCGCCCTCGTTACTCACCTTTTAGGTCGTCGTCGGCGACCAAAGTGCCGTCGTCGCCTTCGACGCTGCTGGCATTGTCCGTCGCCGCCTTCCTCCTGACTCCTATTTTGGCGCAGCACTCGACCGCCGCCTGACAGCACTTGGTCCACAGCCGCTCGGCGCCTTTGTGCAGAAATGAGGAGAGAAGAGGGGACGGAGAGGAGGAGGAGGAGGAGGACGCCAGAGACAGAAGAGAGGGATCCGCCAGGCTCTAAAAGGGTGTTACGTATAGTGAGTGAGCAAAGGGCGGATACTGGCGTTATATGGCCCGGCCGGCAGCCGGCATCCTCCACAGTACACCTTAAGGCGGTCGGAGAGGGGAGCCATACGTACTAGTAGGTCTCTTTTCGAGAGCAGGTAATTGGCGCGACAACTTCCAAGGTCGCGAGGCCGCCAGCTGCTGCCGCCGCTGCGCACTTTTGCTGAGAAACGTTCTTAGCTGGCGAATATGGAAAAAGTGTCGCTGTTGCGAAAAAAAATTCCCCAATCTCTCCTTCTCGAGAGTTGTTGCCGTCCGATCGCTCGGCCGGCGACCAAGAGTCGCCGGTCGCCCTTTCAGCCGAGATGATTGATTGAAGGATCGGGGGGATCGATCGTATTATGCCTCGAGGAGAGAGGCAAAAAAGGCCCTCGATGGATCGCGGGTTTGCTATCCATATACCCACCATATTCTGTCCGTCGGTGAGGGCCGGTACGGCGTGCCCGAGTACGACGCCCCCGTCGGCGCCCCTCCACTTGTCCGCGCCGCCCTCCCCGGCGAAGAGGGTGTGCGGCATGTACACGTAGCAGAGGTAGCAGGTCTCCAGCGCGAACACGGGCGCGGGGAGGAACTTGCCGCGCGACCGGCACAGCGTGTTCGCGGGGTCGCCGTCCGCCGCCGGAGTGCGATCGTTCGCCTGGCCATCGTCGTGGAAGGGGTTGCTGAGGGTGGGCGCAGAGGCGGAGGCGGAGGCGGAGGCGAGGGCGGCTGAGAAGAAGACGATGGCGGGCGACAGCATGGGGCTGAAATGGATATAATAATTCAACCTCCGAAAAGCACTTCACTACATCGCTAGCGATATGGTGCCCCCGTTCCCTGCAACAACTGCTCAGATTCTAAAGAACATCCTTCATCGTACAAATCTTAGATCGAGGATACTATACTGTAGGTACTCAGCCGCGGGGTCCGCTCTTCCTTCCTGCTCCCTAGCTCGTCGAACAAACGTGCCTCCGGCGAGGCCCTCGGGCCTGATCTCGATCCGAGCTTGAGAATCGCGATTTCTCGGCGGAAGAAGGGAGGGAGGGAGGGACATCAATATTTGAGCCTTAGCTAAGCATTCAGGACGGGCTTTCTCAACTTACGTATACTCTCTTGCCAAAATTTCCGACGTTGCAGTGTCTCATGGGATTCTCTAGGAAGTCCGTGCCGTGGCGTCGGTGGGAATGAACAGCGCGCCCAAATTAATCCGGATAGAACAATGCCCGGGTCCGAAACAAGGGAGAAAGTATAGTATATCCTCGGCCTAGCTCGTTTCGTTTCGTCGTCGCCGCCGCCGCCGCCGCCAACACAAAGGATTCGTCTAGCTAGCTGTGCGGACATCGTGTCTGACTGTCTCGGGAGAGGAATCGGGAGAGAAGGAGCGAAAAGTCGCAAAAAAGGCGGAGGCGGCGGCGGCGACGCACGAACGTGGTTTCATCAAAAGAGCGACACCACAAAACGAAAGGAAGATCGCCGGCGCAGCGCGGCGTTCCCTGCATTGTGTTTGTGGCCGGTCCGCAAGGGATAAGTGGCCTTTGGTGGAGGCCTACACCATCGTTCCGTGGTATATGGCAGCACCGGGGAGGGATCGATGCTGTTTTGCTCGCTCGCTCCTCGTCTCAATGGCGGCGGCGGTGGAGAACGACACAATGTTTGATTGATGGCCGCGCGCGGCACACAAATACAAATAGACACGGAGAGAGAGAGAGGAAACTTGTATGCGCGGTGGAGAAGAAGCGTTCGTTCCTTCGCTCCTAGCTCTCCGTGTTTTGGCAACATTGGCCGCTGTTGGGAAAATTTATGACTATATGCTACTACAATCCACGTGGAGGCGGATTCCAAAAGTACGTCGTTATAAAAAGTATTTCGAATGGAATTCCGCCGAGACAATGCCGGGGACTCTCTCGAACTACTCTTCGGCTGGGGATTAAACCAGCAGGGCTGAGCTTTGTCAGCCGGAATACAAAGAGAAAGATTTTCCTCACCAGTTTTAAAACATTTTCGACTTCGAAGGCTTCGTGCGTGCAGGCGTCGGACCCCTGCCTGGGAATTAATTACGAACGAGCGCGGCGAAAAAGACGCCGCCGCCGGCGTCCTCTTTTTCTCGCCGTCGTCATTTTGATATTAGCCGCCACGAGCTTTCTCCTTCCTTCCGTTTTGAAAGAGCAGCCGAGGTCTGACAGCGTGACAAGCATATGAGGTCGGGAACGAAGAGAGAGAGCTGGCTATGGCTATAGCTATAGCGATATTATGAAGCTTTATTACGTATA
>JAAUYK010040797.1_pt1 | contig 21403 bp, 22 predicted proteins | sample 7278021 | NCBI WGS metagenome assembly JAAUYK01 (sample SAMN14350223, study PRJNA611818) | marine sediment metagenome | isolation source: surface marine sediment (1.8m) | place: French Polynesia: Moorea | collected 2018-08
GCTGCACCGCCAGCTCCTCGTCGGTGCCGGCGTAGAGCCGGCCGCCGATCTCGGAGTACTCGCCCTCGTTGTTTTCGCGCACGATCATGAAGTCGATGTCGCCGGGCTTGCGGCCGGCGAGCGGGCAGCGCACCCCCTCGAAGAGCCGCACCGGGCGCAGGTTGACGTACTGCTGGAAGCTCCGGCGAATCGGGATCAGCAGGCCCCAGAGCGAGACGTGGTCGGGCACGCCGGGAAAGCCGACCGCGCCGAGGAAGATCGCGTCATCCTTCTCGATCTCTTCGAGCCCGTCCTCGGGCATCATGCGGCCGGTCGCCTGGTAGGTCTCGCAGCTCCAGTCGAAGTGCCGCCAGTCGAAAGCGATCCCGTGGCGCGATCCCACGGCCTCCAGGACCGCGATGCCCTGGGGCACGACCTCCTTGCCGATCCCGTCGCCGGGGATGACCGAGATGCTGTACTTGGTCATGGCGCCGCCACGATGCGCTGCTGTTGCTCGCCCAGGCCGTCGATGCCGAGGCGCACGGTCTCGCCGACCTTAAGGAAGCGCGGCGGCTTCTGGCCCAGGCCGACGCCGGGCGGCGTGCCGGTGGTGATGATGTCGCCGCTCTGCAGGCTCATGAAGCGGCTGACGTAGCTGACCAGGTGGTAGACGTTGAAGATCATGGTCTCGGTGTTGCCGTTCTGCTGGCGCTCGCCGTTGACCTCGAGCCAGATACCCAGATTGTGAGGGTCGCCCGCCTCGTCCGGGGTGACCAGCCAGGGGCCGACCGGCCCAAAGCTGTCGGCGCTCTTGCCCTTGACCCACTGTCCCGTGCTCTCGAGCTGGAAATTGCGCTCCGAGACGTCGTTGACCACGCAGAAGCCGGCGATGTGCCCGGCGGCCTCAGACTCCTCGATGTAGACGCCCGGCTTGCCGATCACCATGGCGAGCTCGACCTCCCAGTCCAGCTTGGTCGAGTGCCGCGGCATGACCGTGTCGTCGTTGGGCCCGCAGATGCACGACGGCGCCTTCATGAAGATCACCGGCTCCTCGGGGACGGGCTGACCGGATTCCTCGGCGTGGTCGGCGTAGTTGAGGCCGATGGCCGGGAACTTGCCGACAGCGCCGACGCAGGGCCCGATCCGCGGATTGCCCTCGACCTTGGGCAGAGAGGCGGGATCGATCGCCTTAAGCCGCTCGAGCGAGGCAGGAAGCAGGGCTTCGCCCGCGACGTCGGCGACCTCGCCCGAGAGGTCGCGGATGGCGCCCTGGGCGTCCAACAGGCCCGGTTTCTCCTGGCCCGCCGGACCATAACGAAGCAACTTCATGGAGTTTTCCTCCTTGTTAAGGTGTTACTTAACCGGCGTCGGCGCCGGCTTGCCGTTGAAATGCGCGCGCAGGTTCTCGACCACGAGGTCGCCCATGGCGTGGCGGGTCTCGACCGTGGCGCTGCCCAGGTGCGGCTGCAGCACGACGTTCTCCATGGCGAAGAGCGCCTCGGGCACGCGCGGTTCCGCTTCGAAGACGTCGAGCCCGGCGCCGCCGAGTGTCCCCGCCTCCAGCGCGCTCACCAGCGCCGGCTCGTCGACCACCGAGCCCCGGGCGATGTTGATCAGCACGCCCTCGGGACCCAGGGCCGCCAGCACCTCGGCGTTGACGAGATGGCGGGTGCCTTGGCCGCCGGGACAGGAGACCACCAGCAGGCGGCAGTCCCGGGCCATGGCGGCGAGGTCCTCGTAGTAGGGATAGCTCAGGTCTTCCCTGCGCCGGCGCCCGTGGTAGCAGATCGTGCAGCCCAGGGCTTCGGCCCGCCTTGCGATGGCGAGCCCGATGCGCCCGAGCCCGAGGATCCCGACCCGCCAGCCGACCAGGCTCCGGGAAAGCGGCATGGGCCCCTTGAGCCAGTCTCCCCGCCGGACGAAGCGGTCGGCCGCGCTGATGCCGCGGGTGACGTCGAGCATCAGGCCGACCGCGAGGTTGGCGACGTCGTCGGTCAGCACGTCGGGTGTGTTGGTCACGGTCACGCCCCGCTTGGCGGCGTGCGTCAGATCGATGGCGTCGACGCCGACCCCGTAGCAGGCGACGATCTCGAGCTTGGGCAGCGCGTCCATGAGGGCGGCGTCGGCGCCCAGGTCCCCGGTCGTCGCGATGCCGCGCGCCGCCGCCGCCTTTCCCAGGAGTGCGCCGGCATCGGGCGCTTCCCACAGGCGGTGGATCTGAAAATCCTGATCCAACGCGGCCACGACATGGGGCATCATCGGCCCGACCATGACGATCTCGGGCTTCATGCTCCTCCCCCGGTGTGGCTGTTCTGGCTTATGGATCCCGATCGCTCTCTCCATGGATAGCATTGCAACTTTGCGGAACCAAGCCGCAGCGGCATAGTGAGGGCACGAGCGATCAGGGGGCGGGGCCATGGGCGCGGAACTGGATGCCAAGACGTGTCTGCCGGAAGACGGTGCGGCGGGCACCTTGCTCGGTCGCGTCTGGCGGCCGGGCGATCCGGGCGGACCCAGCGTCGTCGTCCTTGAGGGCCAATCGCTTGTCGACGTCACGGGGGCTTTCCCCACCGTTACCCACCTGATCAACGCCGAGGATCCGGCGGCCGCCGCCCGCGGCGCGGCGAGCGGGGGCGAGGTGCTGGTGGACGGGATCGATGAAATCGTCGCGAACAGCCACTTCGCCCGGCACGACCGGGCCCGACCTTCGCTCCTGGCGCCGACCGACCTCCAGGCTCTCAAGGCCTGCGGCGTCACCTTCGTGCGCTCGCTCCTGGAGCGGGTCATCGAGGAGCAGATCAAGGGCGACCCGGCCGGTGCCGAGGCGGCCCGTGCGCGAATCGTTGCCGAGATCGGCACGGACCTGTCCGAGGTTAAACCAGGCTCGGAAGCGGCCGATCGCCTCAAGGCGGCGCTGATCGAGCGCGGCCTCTGGTCTCAGTACCTCGAGGTCGGCATCGGGCCCGACGCCGAGATCTTCACCAAGGCCCAGCCGCTCTCCGCCGTAGGCACCGGCGCCCGGATCGGCCTGCATCCCCGCTCGTCCTGGAACAACCCGGAGCCGGAGCTGGTCACGGTGATCAACGCCCGCGGCGAGACCGTGGGCGCGACCCTGGGCAACGACGTCAACCTGCGCGACTTCGAGGGGCGCAGCGCCCTCCTGCTCGGGCGCTCGAAGGACAACAACGGCTCCTGCGCCCTCGGCCCCTTCATCCGGCTGTTCGACGAGACCTTCACCCTGGACGACGCCCGGCGCGCCGAGGTCCACCTGCGGGTCGCGGGCGCCGACGGCTTCGCCCTCGAGGGCGTCAACTCGATCGCCGAGATCAGCCGCGACCTGCTCGATCTGGCCGGACAGGCGATCGGCCCGGAGCACCAGTATCCCGACGGCCTGGCGCTCTTCACCGGCACCATGTTCGTGCCGGTGCAGGACCGCGACGCGCCCGGCGAGGGCTTCACCCACAAGCAGGGCGACGTCGTCACCATCTCCAGTCCCAAGCTCGGCGCCCTGGTCAACACCGTCGGGCTGAGCGGCGAGATCCCGCCGTGGGAGATGGGCATCGCCGCCTTCATGGCTAACCTGGCCGCGCGCGGCCTCCTGGGAGCTCCATCATGAAAGTGGTCATCACCGGCGGCTGCGGATTCATCGGCCTGCGCCTGGCCCAGAAACTGCTGGAAAGAGGCGAACTCACCACACCCTCGGGAAGAAGCGCGGCGATCGATTCTCTCCTGCTGTTCGACATGCAGGCCCCCGAGGCCCTGCCTGCGGGGCTCGACGATTCAAGGGTCGCCGTTGCCCTAGGCGAAATCTCGAACCGGGACGAGGTCAAGGCCCTGGTCGACCGCGACGAGGTCTCGGTCTTCCACCTCGCCTCCGTCGTCTCGGGCGGCGGCGAGAAGGACTTCGATCTGGCGCTCCGGGTCAACCTCGACGGCGGCCTCAACGTCATGGAGGCCTGCCGGGCGCGCGCCGGCCTGCCGCGCCTGGTCTTCGCCTCCTCGATCGCCGTCTTCGGCGGCTCGGCCATGCCAAAGGCCGTTGGCGACACGGTCAAGCAGACGCCGCAGACGACCTACGGCGCGACCAAGGCGATCTGCGAGCTGCTGGTCAACGACTATACCCGCAAGGGCTTCTTAGACGGCCGCTCGGCACGCCTGCCGACCGTGATCGTCCGGCCCGGCAAGCCCAACGCCGCCGCCTCCAGCTTCGTCAGCGGCCTGTTCCGCGAGCCCTTGAACGGCGTCGACTGCGCCCTGCCGGTCAAGCCGGAAACCGTCATGCCGGTGCTCGGCTACCGCTCAATCGTCGAGGGCCTGATCGCGCTGCACGAGGCGGACGGCGCCGCGCTCGGCGACGACCGGGCGGTCGAGCTGCCGAGCCATACTGTGACCGTGGCCGAGATGATCGAGGCGCTCCAGCGGGTCGCCGGCGACCGGCCGCTGGGCAAGATCACCGTCGAGCCCGACCCCTTCATAGAGGCGATCGTCGCAACCTGGCCGCTCGACGCCAGCTACGAACGCGCCACCGCGCTCGGTTTGCCGAAAGAAGACAGCCTGGACGAGATCGTCCAGGCCTACATCGAGGATTACCTGTGAAAGGCAAAGGCAGAAGCATGGATCTCCGCCCTTTCGCCTCGGCGTGTCGCGCCGCGTTTCGGGGCGGACGCCGGCTCGCCGCGGTGGGCCTCATCCTCGCGGCCACGGCCTGCACGCACTACTACACCCCGAGCGAGACCGCAGTCTGGTCGAAAGATAGCCGACTGCCGGCGACAACCCAGCCGGTGAAGGTCACCATCAGTAACGTTCAGGTCGTCGGTCACGAAGTCCTGATCGATGCCTGGGGGGAACAGAGATGGCTGATGGACCTGCATGACTGGACCGACTCCGCCGTAGCCCTCCTGCGCCTAGGCCTGGAAGCCAAGAACTACCGCGTCGGGGACCCCGCCGAGAAGTCCCTGAAGGTGAGCGTGGAGGCCGCCTACATGGGCGGGGGCACGTTCAACCCCTTCGTCGAAGTCGTGGTGGCGGTCTCCACCGGCGACGCGAAGCTCGCCGTCTTCAAGGGCCGGAGACCGCAGACCTTTCTCGTGGACGAGGTCTTCAACGAAGCGCTCGAAGTCGCCATAGGCAAGGTCTTGGACAGCGACCTCGTGATCGACTACCTGACCCGTCCGAGCGGGCAGGAAGTGAAACGCATCCGAAGCTCAAACCCCAACGAAGGCGGCAAGCCCGCCGCGTAGCGCCCGACCGTCTCTGCGACAAGATCCACGAGAATCTCGCCTGTGCGGATTTTCTGTCTTGACGCCCGCGCTCGCTCTAAGATCGGCGATAAAACAGGGAGGAAAGCCAAGACGATGCCCGACGACAGCAAGACCAAGAACCGCAGTGCCGAATGGTTCGGCAAGGCGGACAAGGACGGCTTCCACCATCGCAGCTGGATGAAGAACCAGGGGCTGCCCCACCACCTCTTCGACGGGCGGCCGGCGATTGGAATCTGCAACACCTGGTCGGAGCTGACGCCCTGCAACGCCCACTTCCGGGAGCTGGCCGAGCGGGTCAAGCGCGGGGTCTACGAGATGGGCGGCTTCCCGCTGGAGTTCCCGGTCATGTCGCTGGGCGAGACCCTCATGCGGCCGACCACCATGATGTTCCGCAACCTCGTCTCCATGGACGTCGAGGAGACCATCCGGGCCAATCCCCTCGACGGAGTGATCCTCCTGGTCGGCTGCGACAAGACCACGCCGGCGCTGCTCATGGGCGCCGCCAGTTGCGACCTGCCGACCCTGGCGCTCTCCGGCGGGCCGATGCTGAACGGCCGCTTCCGCGGCGAGCAGATCGGTTCGGGCACCCACGTCTGGAAGTTCGACGCCATGGTCAAGGCGGGCGAGATGACCCTGGCCGACTTCATGGACGCCGAGGCCTGCATGTCCCGATCGGTCGGCCACTGCATGACCATGGGCACCGCCTCGACCATGGCTTCCATGGTCGAGTCCCTCGGCATGGGCCTGCCGAGCAACGCCGCCATCCCGGCCGCCGACTCGCGGCGCAACGCGCTGGCCCACATGGCGGGGCGGCGCATCGTCGAGATGGTTCGCGAGAACATGACCATGTCCAAGGTGCTGACCCGTGAGGCGTTCGAGAACGCGATCCGGACCAACGGCGCGATCGGCGGCTCGACCAACGCCGTGGTGCACCTCCTTGCGCTGGCCGGCCGGCTCGGCGTGGATCTCGCTCTGGACGACTGGGACCGCCTGGGCCGCGAAGTGCCCTGCCTGGTCAACCTCATGCCTTCGGGCGAGTACCTGATGGAGGACTTCTACTACGCCGGCGGGCTGCCGGCCGTGCTGCGCGAACTGGGCGAGGCCGGTCTGCTGCACAAGGACGCCGTCACCGTGAACGGCGGGACCATCTGGGACAACTGCAAGGAAGCGGTCTGCTACGACCGCAAGGTGATCCACGCGTTTGGCGAGCCTTTCAAGGACCAGGGCGGGATCGCCGTCCTGCAGGGCAATCTGGCGCCCAGCGGTGCGATCCTCAAGCCCTCGGCGGCCACGCCCGAACTGATGAAGCACCGGGGCCGCGCCGTGGTCTTCGAGGACATCGACCACTACAAGGCGCGGGTCGACGACCCCGCGCTCGACATCGACGAGACCTGCGTCATGGTGCTCAAGAACTGCGGCGCACGGGGCTATCCCGGCATGGCGGAGGTCGGCAACATGGCCCTGCCGGCCAAGATCCTGAAGCGGGGCATCACCGACATGGTGCGGATCTCCGACGCGCGGATGAGCGGCACGGCCTACGGCACGGTGGTGCTGCACACCGCGCCGGAGGCGGCGGTCGGCGGCCCGCTCGCCCTGGTCCAGGACGGCGATATGATCGAGCTCGACGTCGAGGGCCGGAAGCTGCATCTCGACGTCAGCGAAGAGGAAATAGCCCGGCGGCGCGCGGCCTGGGTGCCCCCCGAGGAGCCGACGGGCAGAGGCTGGGCACGGCTCTACCACGACCACGTCAACCAGGCCGACCAGGGCTGCGATCTCGACTTCCTGGTCGGCGGCAGCGGCGCGCCGATTCCGCGGGAAAGTCATTAACGCTAGCCGCGCTATGATCCGGTCGGCTTCTGAGCGGTAAGTCGTAACTCCGGCGGGCGGCAGGACAACTCATGCGCGACAGATTCGATCGCCTTTTCTGGCCGCTCTTCGGGTTCCTGCTCTATACCGGCGGGCTCTTCTTCGTGTTCGCCGCCCACAGGGCTATCTCTCAGCCGCTTCGCGGGTTCTTTCTTCTGCTCCTCTTGATCTTTCTGGCCGGCCTGCTGGCCGCCTCCTTCGCTCATGGCCTCGCCGTCATCCAGTCGAGATGGCCCCGCTTCGATCTCTCCCCGAACAAGAGCTTCCTGGCCTGCTGCATCGTCCTGACTTTTTTCTCATACTTCCTCCATCTCTTTCCCAAGACCACCGACCTCGTGTTATCGGAAGACGAACTAGGGATCACGAGCGAGAAAGGTGGAATCACCACTCTCCCCCCGACAACACGCCCCGACGGCCATGTTTCCCTGGAACGTTTGATGTTGTGGCCGAAGAACTTTGCCCGTTGGGAGAAAAAGCGCGAGGCCCGTAACCGCTATCTGGATTGGAGTTTCTACGTCGCCGCCGTCTCGTGGCTCGGCCTGCTCTTGATGACCTTTGCCGCGCCGGCGACACGGGCCCGTCCCGATGCGCGCACGGTTGCCTTGCATCCCATCGTCCTGGTCGGGCTGGGAGCGGTATTTGTGGCATCGCTCGTCCAGGCGATCAGCTAGAAGCAACAGGGGAGGTTTGCGACTTGGGTGTCAGGATGAAGGGAAAAAAAGCCCTGGTAACCGCCGCAGCCCAGGGCATCGGCAGGGCGACGGCCCTGGCCCTCGCGGACGAAGGCGCCGGGGTCCTGGCGACCGACGTCGACGCGGCCGCGCTGGAGAGACTAGCCGGCACCACGGGAATCGAGACGAAACGCCTCGACGTCACAGACCAGGCCGCCGTCGCCAAGCTCGCCGAGGAGGTCGGCGCGGTCGACGCCCTGCTCAACATCGCCGGCTTCGTCCATCACGGCTCGATCCTCGACTGCGCGGAAGAAGACTGGGACTTCTCCTTCGACCTCAACGTCAAGTCCATGTACCGCACGATCCGCGCCTTCCTGCCGGCCATGCTCGAGGCCGGCGGCGGTTCGATCGTCAACATGGCCTCGGTCGCCTCCTCCATCCGCGGCCTGCCCAACCGCTTCGTCTATGGCGCAAGCAAGGCCGCCGTGATCGGCCTGACCAAGTCGGTCGCAGCCGATTTCATCCGGCAAGGTATCCGCTGCAACGCGATCTGTCCGGGCACGGTGGAATCGCCCTCACTGGAGGGCCGGATCGCCGCCTTCGACGATCCCGTGGCGGCGCGCAAGGCCTTCATCGAACGACAGCCCATCGGGCGCCTCGGCAAGCCCGAAGAGATTGCCAGCCTGGCCGTCCACCTCGCGGGCGAGGAATCGAGCTACACCACAGGCGCGGTCTTTACCGCGGACGGCGGCGTCACGCTCTGAACAGGATCGCCTTCGACGCGAGTTCGCGCGCGCAGCGCGAGAGAGAGGAGGAAGCTTTGTCTTCTGTACATACCTTCGCCATCGCCGTGCTGCCGGGCGACGGCATCGGACCCGAGGTGATGACCGCCTGTCTCGGACTGCTGGAGCGGCTGACCGCCGAGGAGACCGGCTTCGCGCTGGAGTTCGAGACTCTCGAGGCCGGCGCCGAGTGCTATCGGCGCAGCGGGGAAGCTCTGCCCACGCGCACCCTGGAACGGGCCGCCGGCGCCGACGCCATCCTGCTGGGCGCCATGGGGCTGCCGGAAATCCGCTATCCCGACGGGCGGGAGATCGCGCCGCAGCTCGACCTGCGCGAAAAGTTCCAGCTCTATGCCGGGATCCGTCCCGTGCGGATCTTTCCCGGTCTGCCCAGTCCCCTCGCCCACCCCCGCGCCGCCGAGACCGACTTCGTGCTGATCCGCGAGTCGACCGAGGGGCTCTTCGCCGGCCGCGCCAGCGGCACGGTGGAAGACGACCGGGTCGCCCGCAATACGCTAGAAATCACCCGACCCGCCTGCGAACGCCTGTTCGACTTCGCCTTCGCGCTGGCGCGCCAACGCAAGGCGGCGGGACACCCGGGGCGCGTCACCTGCGTCGACAAGGCCAACGTGCTCCAGGCCTTCGCCTTCTTCCGCGAGATCTTCGACGAGCGCGCGGCACGCTTCCCCGACGTCACGGCCGACCACCGCTACGTCGACGCCATGGCGCTCGACATGGTGCGCCAGCCCTGGGCCTATGACGTGCTGGTCACCGAGAATATGTTCGGCGACATCCTGTCCGACCTCGGCGCGGGCCTGATGAGCGGCATGGGCATGGCGCCCTCGGCCGACATCGGCGACCGGCAGGCCGTCTTCCAGCCCTGCCACGGCAGCGCGCCGGATATCGCCGGCAGCGGCAAGGCAAACCCCACGGCCATGATCCTCTCGGCCGCCATGATGCTCGAGTGGCTCGGCGAGCGCCGGTCGCTCCCCGCCTGCAACGCGGCCGGACGTCGCCTGCGTGACGCCGTCGACCGGGCCTACGCCGCCGGCGAGCTCCGGCCCTTCGAGCTCGGCGGCAGCCACGGCACCGCGGCGATCACCGATGCCGTCCTGGCCTGCCTGGAAAATCCGGCGGCGGCGGCATGACCGCGCCCCTGCGGATTGCCGTCGCCGGCAGCGGGTACTTCAGCCAATTCCACTACGACGCCTGGCGGCGGCTTCCCGGAGCGGAGCTGGTCGCCTTGGCCAGCCGCGACGCCGGGAGCGCCCAGGAGCGCGCGGCGAGCTTCGCCGTGCCGGCGGTCTTCGAGGAGGTCGGCGCCATGCTGGAGGCCGCCGAGCCGGATCTCCTGGATATCGTGACGCCGCCGGAGACTCACCTAGCCCTCGTGCGGGAAGCGGCCCGGCGCGGCATCGCGGTGATCTGCCAGAAACCCCTGGCGCCGACCCTCGAGGAAGCGGTCGCGGTGGTCGAGACGGCGGAACAGGCGGGCATCCTCCTGGTGGTTCACGAGAACTTTCGCTTCCAGCCCTGGTTCGCCCATGCCCGCGCTCTGATCGGCGAAAGCCGGCTCGGCCAGCTCCACGGTATCGACTTCCGACTGCGCCCCGGCGACGGCCAGGGTCCCCGGGCCTATCTCGACCGGCAGCCCTACTTCCAGACCATGCCCCGCTTCCTGATCCACGAGACCGGCATCCACTTCGTCGATACTTTTCGCAGCCTAATGGGCGCGGTCACCGCGGTCACCGCCCGGCTGCGCCGGGTCAACCCCGTGATCGCCGGCGAGGACGCGGGCACCGTAGTCTTCGAGTTCGAGTCCGGCGCCCTAGGAGTTTTCGACGGCAACCGGCTGAACGATCACGTCGCCGAGAACACGCGGCTCACCATGGGCGAGATGCACCTGGAAGGCTCGGCCGGCGTGCTGCGCCTCGACGGCCACGCCCGCCTCTGGTGGAAGGACCACGGCGGCGCCGAAGTCGCGGAGCCTTATGACCTGCCCGCCCAAGGCTTCGCAGGCGACTGCGTCTTCGCCCTGCAGCGACATGTCGTGGACCACCTGCTCCACGGCCGGCCCCTGGTCAACGACGGTCGGGCCTATTTGACCAACATGGAGATCGTCGAGGCGATCTACCGCTCCCACGAGACCGGCCGACGGATCGCGCTGGAAGAGTGAGTGTCCCGATGGGCGGTGCCAAGACACCTGCGCTCTATCGCTGCCGAGGCTACCCTTCGCCGGCAGACTTCTTGCGCGAGACCCGGATGCACTTCGCGGGGCGGGAAGCCGAGAACACGGTCCTTCTCGGCGCGCTCCACGCCCTGGACAGGGAGCGGCGGTCGTCGGCGCAGATGCTGGCCGTCGAGCGCGCCGGTGAGATATGCCTCGCCGCCGTACAAACGCCGCCTTTCAAGCTCGTTCTCTCTCACGGAGACCCCGCTGCGCTTCCCTGCCTCGCCGGGTGGCTGGCCGAAAGCGCAGTTGTCCTGCCGGGCGTGAGCGGCCCGGCCGGCCTGCTCGAGGGGCTGGTCGCGGCACTCCGCGAACATATCGATATCGCGCCGGAACCGGAGTTCCAGCTCAACCTCTATAGCCTGACCAGACTCATTCCGGACACCAGGATCCGTGGATCCCTCGTCGAGGCTTCGCAAGACGACCTGGCGCTCCTGCTGGACTGGCAGGACGGCTTCTTCGAAGAGACCGGTTTGCCTCATGATGAACTTGAGGAGGCCCGCGCCTACCTGGGGCAGCGCCTGACCGAAGGCGAGATTCATCTCTGGAGCCTCGATGGCCGAGCCGTTTCCGTCGCGGGCGTCAATCCCGGCGGGGCGACGCCGACCTTTCCACGGATCAACTTCGTCTACACGCCGCCCGACGTGCGCAACCAGGGCTACGCCACGGCCTGCGTGACCCGCTTGAGCCGGACCCTGCTCGAGCGCGGCTCTACCTGCTGCCTGATCTTCGCCGACGAGGACAACCCGCTCACCAACCATCTCTATCGCAAGATCGGCTACGAGCGCTCCGGGCGCTTCCACACGGTCAGCTTCACCGGACCCTGAGGCGGCAAGGCCTCAGTTCGGCAAGACTTCGATGATGTTGCGGTACTGACCGAGCATGGGGATCCGCCAACCGGCGACCACGACCCGGTAGCTGTTGCCGGCCTTGAGCGAGTGAAAACGTTCCGCGCTCTCGAACTTCATGAAGACGTAGGAAGTGCTGACCTCGAAGACCTCGTCCCGGGTATAGATCAGGAACCTGTCCCGCCGGTCGTGACGGCTCGTTCCGACGTTGACGTAGGTCCCGCTGCGTCCCACACGGCCGCTCTTGTCCTCGACAACGAGGTCGATTTGCTCGGCGCTGATGAAATAGGCCGCCGTCGCCGGCAGCGCCAGCAGCGCCACGACGATCAATGACTTACTGTTGAGCCGAACCCGGGTCATGGAAAGAACCACGTCTCAAAACGGAAGGGTGTTAATGATTCATTATGACGTCAGGATGTTAAAACCTTATAAAAATCAGTGTTTTTTACTGAATACTTAAACCCTTTTGCCATACCCGTTATATCTTGCTTCCGCAACCACCTGCCGGGTGCCCCATGTCACAAGCCAGCTACATTCCCTCGGTCGGCCGCGCCCACCAGAGCCGCAGCGACGACGTCGACTACCAGATCCACGGCGAGGACATTCAGTTCGTCGAGATCGAGCTCGACCCGGGCGAGAGCGCCGTCGCCGAGGCCGGCGCCATGATGTTCAAGGATGCCGACATCGGCATGACGACGATCTTCGGCGACGGCTCGGCCCAGGAGGGCGGCTTCTTCGACAAGCTGGTCGGCGCCGGCAAGAGAGTCATCACCGGCGAGAGCCTGTTCACCACGGTCTTCACCCACGAGGGCCTCGGCAAGGCCCGCGTCGCCTTCGCCGCGCCCTTCCCTGGCCGCATCCTGGCGCTCAAGCTGAGCGATTTCGGCGGCCGGCTGATCTGCCAGAAGGACAGCTTCCTGGCAGCCGCCAAGGGCGTCTCCATCGGCATTCACTTCCAGCGGAAGATCCTGACAGGCCTGTTCGGCGGCGAGGGCTTCATCATGCAGAAGCTGGAAGGCGACGGCTGGGTCTTCGTGCACATGGGCGGCGTCCTGGTCGCGAGGGACCTGGCGCCCGGCGAGGTGCTCCACGTGGATACCGGCTGCCTCGCGGCGCTGACCGACAGCGTCGACTACGACATCGTCCAGGCCGGCGGCATCAAGACCATGCTGTTCGGCGGCGAGGGCGCCTTCTTCGCACGCCTCACGGGTCCGGGTCGGGTCTGGCTGCAGAGCCTGCCGTTTTCCCGCCTGGCCGGCCGCATGCTGGCCGCGGCGCCGCAGAACGGCGGCAACCGACAGGGCGAGGGATCGATCCTGGGCGGCCTGGGCGACCTGATCGACTGAGGAGGGCGCCCTACCCCGCCATCCAGCCGCCGTCGACCAGCAGGTTCTCGCCGGTGACGTAGCTGGCTTCCTCGCTGGCCAGGAAGAGCGCTGCCCCGGCCACGTCTTCCGGCCGCCCGAGCCGCGGCCAGGGCGTCCGCGCCCTGGCGTATTCGAGGGTCTCCGGCTCGACGGCCGCTCCGCCCTTGCCGGTCAGGATCTTTCCTGGCGCCACGGCGTTGCAGACGATGCCCGCCTCGGCATAGTCCGCCGCGATCTGGCGGGTCATGTAGGCGACGCCCGCCTTGCTGACCCCGTAAGCGATATCGCCGGGACAGCAGATCATGCCGTGCTGCGAGGAGACGTTGACGAGCCGCCCCCGCACCCGGTCGCCGAGATCGCTCCGGTGGGGCGGCTGATCGAGCATCTGCTGTGCCGCCCGCTTGCAGCCGTTGAAGACGCCCTTGAGGTTGACCGCCAACACGCGGTCCCAGTCGGCCTCGGAGGTCTCGGTCAAGCGGCCGCCGGTCGAGATCGCCGCGTTGTTGACCATCACGTCGAGCCGGCCGAAGCGACGGACGGTCTCCGAGACCAGGCGGTCGACGTCCTCCCACTTCGAGACATCCGCGCGGTGGAACACGCAGGCGCCGCCCGCCTCGTCGATCAGGCGGCGGGTCGGCGGCCCGCCCTCGCGCGGGGCCTCGGTCACGTCGGCGATGACCACGAGGGCGCCCTCCTCGGCGAAGCGCCGAGCGATCGCCCGGCCGATGCCGGACGCGGCGCCGGTGACGATGGCGCTTCTTCCCTGCAAGCGTCCCGGGCCCATGGCCGGCTCAGTAAGTGGCGCGGCCGCCGGAGATATCGAACACGCCGCCGGTGGTGAAGGAGCAGTCCTCGGAGGCGAGCCAGGCCACGAGCGCCGCCACCTCCTCGACGGTGACGAAGCGGCCGCGCGGGATCTTCGACAGCATGTAGTCGACGTGCTCCTGGGTGATCTGCTCGAAGATCCGCGTCTTCGCCGCCGCCGGCGTCACGCAGTTGACCGCGATATCCTGGTCGGCCAGTTCCTTGCCGAGGGACTTCGTCAGGGCGATGACGCCGGCCTTGGCCGCGCTGTAGGCAGAGGCGTTGGGGTTGCCCTCCTTGCCGGCGATCGAGGCGATGTTGACGATCCTCCCGTAGCCCCGCTCGCGCATGCCCGGCACCACGGCCCGGCAGCAGAGGAAGACCGCGGTCAGATCGAGATCGATCACCTTCCGCCACGCCTCGATCGGGTAGTCCCAGACCTTGACCGCCGGGCCGGCGATCCCGGCGTTGTTGACCAGGATGTCGATCGCGCCGAGTTGCGAGACAGTGTCGGCGAGCGCCGCCTCGACCGCTTCCGGCACCGTGATGTCGGCCGCGACGGCGTGCACGCGGCCTTGACTGCCGAGCTCGCGCGCGGTTTCCGCGAGCAAATCGGCGTCGAGGTCCCAGAGCGCGACCGCCGCGCCGCTCTCGAGCATACGTTCGGCGACGGCGCGGCCGATGCCCTGGGCGCCGCCGGTGATGACGGCCCGGCGCCCCTCCAGATCGATGCGGTTCACCCCGGGCCCCCTGCTCTCTTCGTGGAAACCAAGTTCACTCTTCCGGCGTGAACTTCGTGATCTTCGTGCCCTGCAGATCGATCCCGGCCATCAGGCCCTTCTGCGAGAAGAAGAACACGTAGATGTCGCTCTTGCCCGACGTGGTCGTCAGGGACCCGGCCATGCCCTCGTCCCAGACCGTAATGGTAGGACCGGTTCCGACCTCCCAGCCGCCGCTCCTGTTCAGGTAGCTGAGCGCCTTGTCGTTCATGAAGTACATGGCGTAACCGACCCACTGCACACCGGCTTGAAGGCCGAAGGAAAGGGCGACCGAGTTGTAGTACCCGGTGGTCTTTCCGTTCACCCGGAGCGCGCCCTCGCCGCCCTGGGCGCCGATGATCAAGCCGGCCTTGGCGAGTCGTGGAATGACCAGGATGCCCTTGGCCTCCGGAACCAGAGCCTTGGCGTCGGCCGATTCGCTGTGCAGATTCGCGATCGCCTCATCGACCGCCTTGTCGATCTCGGCGGCCGAAGCGGCGTCGCTGGTCGAGGGTGTCAGGGAACCAGACGCCAAGAGAACTACGGCCACCAACCACCTCAGAGGAAACCATTTTCTAGCCATTGGCTTTACCCCAGATTAGGCCGGAACAAAAAACGCGGGCGCGCCGGCCCGGCCCCGTTACGAGCGTGAGGCTAGCATCATTCACGTTCTGCCGCCACGACCGACACGTGGCGGCCGCCGCGAGGCGAGCGAGCGGACGAACCCAGCTTGCCTGCGGCGGCGGGGTGTTCTACCGATAGCGGTATGGCCAAGCGCGCGCGCCCCCTCAGCTACGGCGGTCATCTGCAGCTCGACAAGCTGCTCGCGTGCCAGCAGCGCCAGAGCGCGGAGCTGGGCAGGCCGGCGCACGACGAGATGCTCTTCATCATCGTGCATCAGACCTACGAGCTCTGGTTCAAGCAGATCCTGTTCGAGCTCGACCGCATCGAGCAGATCTTCTCGGAGTCCGCGGTCGACGACCGTGACCTGGCGGTTGCGGACCGCGGCCTCGCCCGCATCGTCGAGATCCAGAAGCTGCTGCTGCAGCAGCTCGACGTGCTCGAAACCATGACGCCGCTCGATTTTCTCGACTTCCGCGACACCCTCTTCCCGGCCTCGGGCTTCCAGAGCCTGCAGTTCCGGCTGCTCGAAACGAAGCTCGGGTTGCGCCGGGGCGACCGGATCGCCTTCGAGGCGCGGCCCTTCGACAGCCGCCTGACCCGCGGCGACCGCGCCAGGCTGAAAGACGCGGAAGCGCGGCCGTCGCTGTTCGCGCTGGTCGAGTCCTGGCTGACCCGCACGCCCTTCATCGAGCTGCCGGACTACGACTTCACCGCCGTCTTCCGTCAGGCGGTGGCTGACATGCTGGACGCCGAGGCCGCGGTGATCCGCGACAACCCGGCGCTCGACGAGGCGCAGAAGAGCGAAGACCTCGAAAGTCTCGCGGCGGCGAGCGCGCGCTTCGATTCGCTCTTCGACGAAGAGGTGCACGGCCGCCTACAGGCCGAGGGGCGCTGGCGCTTCTCCGCGCGAGCGCTTCAAGCGGCGCTCTTCATCACGCTCTACCGTGACGAGCCCGCACTCAACGTGCCGTTCCGCTTCCTCGGCCACCTGATGGACATCGACGTGGGCCTAACCAACTGGCGCCAGCGCCACGCCCTAATGGTGCTGCGCATGATCGGCCGCAAGGTCGGCACCGGCGGGTCGTCGGGGCACGACTACCTGCGGCAGACCGCCGAGCGGCATCGCCTGTTCGACGACCTCTTCGCGCTCTCCACCTTTCTGATCCCGAGGTCCAAGCTGCCGCCCCTGCCCGAGGAACTGAGGCGGGTCCTCGGCTACCGTTACAACGGGACCGGGGCGTGAACCTGAAGCCGCACTTCGGTCGCTTCCTCGAGGCCGATCCGGAACGTCTGCATTTCGCCGCCCACAGCCACCACCTCTGGCCCGACGTGACGCTGAAGGCACAGGAGCGTTGTTGGCGCGACGCAGCGCGCCTCGCCGACCGCAAGTGGGAGATGATCTTCGGCGAGCTCTATCCGGAAACCCAGCGCCAGGTCGCCGCGATCCTGAATCTGCCCGATCCGGCGACCCTGGCCTTCGGCCCGAACACGCACGCCTTTCTTTTGCGACTGCTCTCGTGTCTCGACCCGGGGCGTCCTCCCAAGGTGCTGACGACCGACAGCGAGTTCCACAGCTTCGAGCGCCAAATGTCGCGGCTCGAGGAGGACGGCCTCGCGAACGTCACGCGCGTCGCGGCGGAGCCTTTCGAGAGTCTGACCGAGCGCCTGGTCGACGCGGCGTCGCCCGGCGGCTACGACCTCGTCTATGTGAGCCATGTCTTCTACAACTCGGGCTATGCCCTGCCCGATCTGGCGGCCGTGGTCCGCGCCGTGCCCGACGGGGAAGCGCTGATCGTGATCGACGGCTACCACGGCTTCATGGCACTGGAGACCGACCTTTCGGGGCTCGCCGACCGGGTCTTCTACACCTCCGGCGGCTACAAGTACGCCATGGCCGGCGAAGGGGTCTGCTTCCTCCATTGCCCCGCCGGCTACGGCACGAGGCCGTGGAACACGGGCTGGTTCGCCGCCTTCGACGCCCTGGCCGACGGACCGGAGGCGAGAACCGCCTACGGTCCCGGAGCCAACCGCTTTCTGGGCGCGACCTTCGATCCGGTCGGGATCTACCGGCAGAACGCCGTGCTGTCCTGGCTGGACTCCCTGGGCCTTACCATCGCCGATATCCACGACCACGTCTGCCACTTGCAGCGCGCCTTCATCGACGGCCTCGAGAACCTGGCGCTGCCAAACCTGCGGCCCGAAGACCTCGTCGTGCCGCTGGCCGAACCGAACCGCGGCAATTTCCTGACCTTTCGGACCGAGGGCGCGGGCGACCTGCACCGCCGGCTTATGGCGGCCAAGATCGTCACCGACTTCCGGGGCGACCGCCTGCGATTCGGCTTTGGGATCTACCAGACGCGCGACGACGTCGAGCGCCTGCTGGCGCGTCTCGCCAAGCTCACCTGATCGGGGACCGAATTCCGCCAGACCGGGCCGACCGGCTGCGGCCTTTCCTATCCCTCACCCGTTTCCCGTGCTAAGCTTCTGATTAGTAGACAGAAACTTGGATTCTCCTGGGGAGGGACGCGGCCGTGAAGAAGTTCTTGAATTCAGTCGACACCATCTTGAGCGAGAGCCTCGAGGGCTTCGTCTCCGCCCACGCGGAGATCCTCAAGCTGCATCGCGAGCCGACCTTCGTCACGCGGGCAGACGCGCCGGTCAAGGGCAAGGTCGCGCTGATCTCCGGCGGCGGAAGCGGCCACGAGCCCCTGCACGGCGGCCTGGTCGGACGCGGCATGCTCGACGCCGCCTGTCCGGGCGAGGTCTTCACCTCGCCGACGCCGGATCAGATGGTGGCGGCCGCCGAGGCCGTCGACGGCGGCGCGGGCGTGCTCTTCATCGTCAAGAATTACTCCGGCGACGTCATGAACTTCGAAATGGCCGCCGAGATGTATGAAGGCGACCAGGCCACCGTGCTGACCAATGACGACGTCGCCGTCGAGGACAGCACCTTCACCACAGGCCGGCGTGGTGTGGCGGGCACCCTGGTGGTCGAGAAGATCGTCGGCGCAGCCGCCGAGGGCGGCGCCGATCTGGCGGCCTGCGAGGCGCTGGGAACGCGGGTCAACGCAGCGACAGGGTCCATGGGCGTCGCGCTCACCAGCTGCACGGTTCCCGCGGCCGGCAAGCCGACCTTCGACATCGGCGAGACGGAGATGGAGATGGGCGTGGGGATCCACGGCGAGCCCGGCCGCCGCCGGGTCGCGCTCGGCTCTGCCGGCGAGATCGCCGGCGAGATGACCGGCGCGATCCTGGAGGACCTCAAACCGGACAGCGGCCGCAAGGCGCTGCTGCTGGTCAACGGCTTCGGCGCGACTCCGATGATGGAGCTCACGCTGATGTACAAGCTGGCGCGCGAAGCCTTCGAACAGAGCGGTGTCGAGGTCGCGCGCAGCCTAGTGGGCAACTACGTCACCTCGCTCGACATGGCCGGCTGTTCCGTGACCCTGACCCTGCTGGACGACGAAATAGCGGGCTACTGGGACGCCCCGGTCAACACCTCGGCGCTGCGCTGGGGCTGCTGAGCGCCCGTCAGTCCTTCGCCATGATCTCGGCCATGCGCCGCGCCATCTCGCGTATCAGGTCTTCGAGCGCCTTCTGCCGCGACGGATCGTCCATGACCGGGACCTCGACCTCCAGCGTGGTCGTCACGCCGGGCGCGGCGGCATGGCCGAGCTGGCGCGACTGGTTCGGGTGGGCCGCCCGATAGGCGGCCAGGAAGGCTTCCCGTTCCGCCGGCGAGAGGTGGCAGACCTCCATGATCGGGCCGACGTGGCGCACCGGCAGCGGCGTCGGGTCGAGCGGCGAGGTGATCTGGGAAACGAAGCTCTTGTGGGTTCCCAGCACGCGCGCGATGCGCAGCCGCATGCCCGACGGTCGCTGGTCGATGAAGGACCGCAGGACCTTCTTGTAGGCCGCGATCAGCTCCTGCTTGTTGATCCGGACAGCCTGCTCAGCCATGGCTTTCGATCCGCCCGCTTCCGATCCGATGTGCGCGGACCGCGGCCTTCACCAAGCCGAGCGCCGCCGGCGGGACCGAGAGCGTTCGGATCCCGGCATCCAGCAAGGCCGGCACCTGCGCCGGCAGGCTCGCCATCTCTCCGCAGACGCTGACCTCCAAGCGCTTCGCCGCGCCGGCGGTGGAGACCCGGGCGATCAGCTCCAGCACGGCGGGATTGAGCGGGTCCTGCAGGTACTTAAGGCCGAGGCTGTCCCGACTGGCCGCCATGACGTACTGGACCAAGTCGTTGGTGCCGATCGAGAAGAAATCGCTCGCGAAAGACTCGACGGCAAGCGCGGCGGCGGGCGTTTCCACCATCATGCCGAAGGCCGGCATGGCCGCCTCCGTGCCCTCGGCCTTCAAGGCCGTCACCGCCTCCGTCATCAGCGCCCGCGCCTGGTCGAGCTCGTCGGGTGTGGCGACCATGGGGACCATGACCTTGAGCCTGCCGTGGCACGCCGCGCGCGCGAGGGCGCGCAGCTGGACCCGGAAGACCTCGGGATGCGCCAGCGACAGCCGGACGCCCCTGACGCCGAGGAAGGGGTTGGCCTCGCTCTCGGGCGTGAGCCCGGGAATCGGCTTGTCGGCGCCGGCGTCCAGGGTGCGCACCGTCACCGGCCGCTCGCCGGCCCAGTAGAGCAGGCCCCGGTAGATCCGGTACTGCCGCTCCTCGTCGGGCAGGCCCTCGCCGAACAGGAACTCGGTCCGGGTGAGACCGATGCCGTCGCAGTGGTCGGGGTCGACGTCCTGAAGCATGGTCGGATCGTCGACGTTGAGCAGAACCGCGATCCCGGTCCCGTCAGCGGTGACCGCCGGCTCGGACAGAAGTTCGTCCTGGGCCCGCCGGACGGCCTCCCGGTCGGCGATCTGCCGGCTGTAGGCCGCGCCCCGATCGGCCGTGGGCCGCAGGATCAGGCAGCCCTGCTCCGCATCGATCACCGCCTCGGCCCCGGGCTCTATGTCCTGGGGATCGCTGGCGAGGTTGATCAGGAAGGGAACGCCCCGGGCGCGCGCCAGCATCGCCACGTGGCTGTTTGCGCTACCGCCGGCGAGCGCGACCCCCTTCGCCTTCGTCCAATCCATGTCGAGGAAACGGCTGGGCGTCAGCTCGCCGGCCACCACGATGGCGCGCTCGGGCAGGACCTCTTCCTCCCGGTTCTCGCCGCCGAGGGCGACCAGCACCCGGTCGCGCAGATCGATCAGGTCCTCCGCCCGGGCTTGAAAATAGTCGTCGCCGGACGCCTGATAGTCCTGGATCTGGATGTTCAAGGCATCGCCGAAGGCCCCCGCCGCCGGCTCGCCGCCCGCCATCGCCTCCTGCGCGGGCGCGACCAGTTCGGGGTCGGCAAGCATTGCAATCTGGAACGCCAGGATCTCCGCCGCCGTTTCGTCGCCTTCAGCCGCCAGCTCCTCGAGCTCCTTCGCCGCCCGCCGCAGCGCCAGATCGAGCGCTTTGCGCTCTTCCTCCACCGGACGGCGTTCCGCGGCCAGCGTCTGCCAGCGCGGCGGGCGGGCCCGGTGAATGACCCCCATGGCGAGGCCCGGTGCCGCGACCTCGGCGCCGATTACGCGTTCAGGCGGGCTGCTCATCGAACCTGCGCTCGACCAAGTGGACGAGGGCCGCGACCGCTTGCTGCGCGTCGGCGCCACGCGCCTCGAAGAACAGCGTCTCGCTGGTCCGCGCCTTGAGCTTCATCACCTTGACGATGCTCTTCGCGTCGACCCAGTCACCGCCGTCGCCGACCCGAAGCCGAACCTCGCTGGAGAAGCTCGCGGCCAGCTGCGTCAGCTTGACGGCCGGGCGGGCGTGCAGGCCGACGTCGTGGGAGATAATGGTCCGCCCCTCGGCGACAGTCTCGTCAGTCATGCTCGGTCCCCGCGTATCATGAACCCGACTCCTCGGCGGCGGCGCGGACCTCGGCCAGCGAGCTGCCGGTCGACGCCTGAGTCGCCGCCATGACCGCGCCTTCGACGATCGGCGCATCGCAGATCGAGACCGTGCCCCGGCGGTCCTCGGGCAGGAGCTCGATGGCCATCTCGGCGTTCATCTCCGCGCCGCCCAGATCGACCAGCAGGGCCACGCCGGCCGGGCTCCAGACCTTCTCGATGCTCTCGCTGATGCGCGCGACGTCGGTGCCGAGCCCGCCGTCGGCGTTGCCGCCGCACCAGGCGACGCCGACGGTCTCGCCGACCATCTGCCGCACCATCTCGGA
>JAAUYK010197424.1_pt1 | contig 21396 bp, 10 predicted proteins | sample 7278021 | NCBI WGS metagenome assembly JAAUYK01 (sample SAMN14350223, study PRJNA611818) | marine sediment metagenome | isolation source: surface marine sediment (1.8m) | place: French Polynesia: Moorea | collected 2018-08
ACTTGTCAGACTTCATATTCATGAAAGTTTAGTTTGTAATAACGTGGGCGCTGATATGCAAGTTACCATTATTCGCGGCTATTGCTGTCTCATAACCGGGCACCTTTACTGGCTGATAATTATACCAGTCACCTTCAGCCTTTACCTCACTTGATAGAATAACCGGCGCTGCACTGATCTTTTCATCAAGTGAAACAGTAATCTTGCCCAATCCGAGCCCGACACCAGTACCTTCTGCTTTAATAAACGCTTCCTTACGTGTCCAGCAGCGATAAAACGCTGCAAATTGTAATTCAGTGTCAAGCTCTTGCAGTACTGAAAATTCCTGCTGGCTAAAAGAACGAAACGCCAGCGAACGTAACTCGATTGTGTTCGACATTTCCTCGATATCAACACCAACTACATTACTAAGGGTAAAAGCATATAGCGCATAATGCCCTGAATGAGAGAGGTTAAACTCTATCTGTTTACCCATATATGTATGATTGATTTCAGGCTTGCCGTGCTCACCATAGTTAAAGAGAATTGACTCCGGGCGTGTATCCAAAAGACAACGCGACAACAATTCACGTAAAATTGCGCGCGCATTAATGAACTGTATTCTCTTGTCCTTTATCATTAACTTGTCAGCACGTTGCTTTTCGGTATCCGGCAACAAGGCCAGCATTTTATCAGCGTCAAAAAGTCTCAAATCAACAAGATAGACCAGAATCTTTTCTTCGCTTAACTTTATTTTATCAGGTAAGTACTTGTTTAATTCGCTCATGATGGTTCTTGTGTCTCCAGGTGTTGCTTGAGTATTTCCATTCCCTCATCAATAGTCACGTCAGGACGGTAATTCAATTCTTTCTTGGCAGCAGTAAGATCGAACCAGTGTGACGTTGAAAGTTGTTTAGCGACAAAACGCGTCATAATTGGCTCTTCTTTTATATTTAACAAAGTATATGTTATCTCGAGTAACCAGCCTACAAGGTAGGCAATGGCAGGATTTACACTTTTATTGATTTCATTTAGGCCAGCGCTCGCTAGTATCTTATTTAACAGATCTGCCATTGCTATAGGTTCACCATTACTAATGAAATAGACTTTTCCGGAACATCGGCCACGACTCATAATCTCTTTTGCAGCCACCAGGTGTGCCTGCACCGCGTTATCGATATAGCAAGAATCAACCTTGTTTTGACCATTACCTACCAGTTTCAACTTTCCGGATTTAGCTCTGTTGATAACGCGGGGGACCAGGTGACGATCACCTGGTCCCCATATAAGATGTGGACGCAGAGCCACTGTTTTTAGTGTTTGGCTATTGGCAGCAATCACTTTTTGCTCCGCAAACGCCTTGGTTTCCTGGTAAGCATTGAAATACTCACGCGGGAATTCGGTGCGTTCATTGATCCCTATTTCATTCTTGCCATCAAAGACAACACTTGGCGTACTTGTATACACCAGGTACTGGACACCAAGTTGCTGGCACGCGCTGATGATATTTTCAGTTGCAACGACATTGGCTTGATAATAATCGACATAATCTCCCCAAACACCGGCCTTTGCGGCAACATGAAAGACAATATCGCAGCCTTGCATTGCCTCTATCACTTTGTCCTTATTAAGGATATCGCCACGAAATACATTGGCACCCCATTCAGTAAGAAATGGATAGTCACCGCGCTGTAATGTGTTGACCTCCCATGCTTCATCGAGCAGTTTTCGAACCAGCGCAGCACCAAGAAAACCACCACCGCCTGTGACCAGTGCCCTCATACAAGTTGCTCCTGTGCCCAGATGGACAGTGATTCACGATTTATCTTGGCATTGTGTCGAATATCAACCGGGAAGCGGCGATGGAACATAACGTGACTAATTGCTTTTGTAACGTCGTTCCGTGATGCAAGATCAAGTAACTGTTGTTTAATCATCGACAGGTCTTCTTGCAGATGACTTTCATCAATTTCGATACAGATAACCGGAATGACGTCATCCTGTTTTTTTATACCAACCAATGCCGAACGAAATACTGCCGGGTGGGTATTGAATACGCCTTCACAACAGTCAGTAAAAAGTGTTTCCTTTTTTGTCACGACACGGTGGCTTTTTCGCCCACAAAACCAGAGTCGGCCCTTGTCATCCATATAGCCAAGATCGCCCATGCGATGGTAAAAGCCATCTTCGGCCTGGATCTTGGCTAACTGTGTTTGTTGCTCTCTGTTGTAATAGGCCTGCGTTACCTGCGGACCTTTTACACAGATTTCGCCTATATTACCGGTTTGTTCTTCCTCTACCTGCTCCCAACTCGAAAAAGGCATATCGCTAATTCGGATAATTTTCACGTCGATGTTAGGTACCGGTCGGCCAATACATACCCCTTTCCCTTTTTCTGTAGCACTGACAGTGTCAGCTATCACCTCATCACTACCAATAGAGCTAACAGGTAGTGACTCCGTTGCGCCATAGGGTGTAAATATCTGCACATCATCATTTAACAGTTGTTTATATTGCTTCAGGATGCTCGCTGATACAGGCGCTCCCGCTGACAATACACGCTTAAGACTGGGCAGTTTGATCGCTGTTTCCACGTAGTGACGTCCAACCCTGTTTAATAATGCAGGTGAGCCAAACATATTAGTGCATTGATAATCGATAACTGCATCGACGATTTTTTCAGGATTCACTTCTCCCGGCCGGGTAAAGTCCATGTGCGGTATTACTGATGTCATGCCGAGTGCTGGAGCAAACAGTGCAAACAGTGGAAAAGTTGCCAGGTCTATTTCTCCCGGTCTAATCTGATAAAGCTGCTGCAATGTTTCCACCTGGGCGGTAAAGTTGGCATGCGTATAAATAACGCCTTTCGGAATACCGGTACTTCCACTGGTAAACAGGATTGCAGCAACCTCGTCAGGTCGCGTTTCCGCAGATGGTTCAAAATGCTGTGTGTCCCCCTCACTACGAATGCTATCCAGGTTGGTAATAAAAGGACGTAATAATGGTGAATTACCCACAAGCACCGATTTTTTAATTGTATGTTTACCCCAGCGCATTGCGATGCGTGCGGCATGGGCCATACCAATACCGATAAAGGCCTCGGGTTCGGACTCAGACAAGCATTGGCCAAGGTTTTTAAATCCCATACCAGGGTCCACAGCAATCAGTATTGATTCGAGTTTAAACAGCGCGAAAACCAGTGCGAAGAACTCAAGCCCGGGTTTTACCATTAAAACTGTTCGCGTGCCCTTGCCGATACCCACTGACTTTAGGCCAGCAGCGATGCGGTCACTTTCCTGGTCCAGTTGTTTATATGTCCACGCCATGTCATATGAAGGAGCCGACTGGCGTTGCCATGGTTGCACGATGACAGCCCATGTATCTGGCTGTTGTTGCGCCATTGCGGGCAGATGTGACGCGATATTGGCAGTGATCATGTTAGAGGATGCTGTTGCAAGAAGCGCTGAATCACCGGGATAACACTATCACCCGCGTCTTCCAACAGGTAGTGACCAGCATCGTATTCATGGTATTCAGCATCCGGGAAACGGCGCCGCCATTCATCCAGAAAGTCTGCATCGAATACAAAGTCTTTCATGCCCCAGCAAATTAGCATAGGAATTGAGGCAAACTGCCCAATTTGTTTATCGACGTTGCTGACTAAATCATATGATACATGCGACGAATCCAATGGAATATCTTCAACGAAGCGTAGTACTGCGAGTCGGTTGGCCCAGTTATCATAGGGAGATAGATAGGCTGAAGCCACGTCGGCTGACATGGGTTTGCGCGTTACGCAATCTTTCACGGCTCCGCGGCAGAAGGCATTTAACCCCTGGATAGCCAGTTTTCCAATAAGAGGGGTGCGGCTGAGCTTTAACTGCCATGGAATTTCTTTACCGGCGGGGATAAGGAATCCGGCCGTGTTTGATATAACCAATCGCTTGATACGGCCCGGGTAACGGGTTGCATAGGCAAGGCCAATCATACCGCCCCAGTCGTGCACGACGAGGGTCAGTTTGTCATTAATATCGAGCTCGGTCAGCAAGTCATCAAGATCATCAACGCGTTGCTGTAGCGTAAATGAATAATCATCGGTCGGTTTTTCAGAAAGCCCCATGCCGATATGGTCTGGCACCACGCAGTGATACTGATCGCATAAGGCATTAAACAGACCGCGAAAATACAATGACCAGCTCGGGTTGCCATGGACCATAATGACCGGATCGCCGTTATTGCTGTTCGCCTCAAGAAAATGCATCTTGCGACCGTTGATAGTAGTAGTTTTCGAGTAATTGGCAGGGTAATCAGCAGGCAGCATAAATTATTGTTATCGCTGGAAAATATTTCTTTAAAAAAAGCATAGTTTACTGGAATCCTGTGACAGTACCAAACGATCCACCATGACTACTGCGAAACCTCGATAAGCGACGTTTAGATAGGAAAAATGTGATGTTTTCCCATGCCGAATCTATGCATATTTCTGTATGATGCGCGTCTTTTAGTATCAACAAGAGGAACCAAGATGCGAATTTCCAAATGGCTACCCGCGCTGTTGCTGGGCACAAGCATGAACACGTTTGCTGCGGATTTTATAACGGTTGAAAAAAGCGTCACCATCGACGCCGGACTGGAGCAGGTTTGGGCAAAAGTCGGTGATTTTTGTGCTATACAGGAATGGCACCCGGCCATAGCCAAGTGTGAAGCCTATGACGATCATGGCAGCATGTATCGCACATTAACCCTGGGCGATGGCGGCACAATTTCAGAGAAGCATGCCGGAGCCGAGGCTACGAACTATTCGTACTACATCAAGAAAAGTCCGTTGCCGGTAAAAACCTACAAGGCCACGTTTGCTGCCACCGGTGATGCGAGTTCAACCACCATCACCTGGAGCGCGCGCTTCAAAGCCAAAGATGCCACAGATGAAGAAGCCCAGGGTGTCATCGACGGCATTTTTGAAGCAGGTGTGACAAGTATAAAAGGCATGTTCTGACGTTTTGGCAGGTAAAAAAAAGGGGACAGCAACGCTGTCCCCTTTACTTTCATATGATTAACGCAGTAGCGTAACTACCATTCCCAACCCAGCATCATGCAGTTAAGGCCACTGCCAATACCAAGAAAACTAACACGGTCGCCCTCTTTCAGGAATTGACGCTGCTCAGCAATAGCAGCCGTCAGTGGCACCGATACCGTGCCGATGTTGCCGAGGTATTTATAGGTACTAAAATCTTTTTCCGGGGCGATGCCCAGTTCCTTCAGGATTGTATCGCGATGACCCTCTCCAACCTGGTGACAAATAACCTTGTCAACCTGGTCACGTGCCCATCCCATCTTGGTAAGGAATGAACCCCATGTCTTAACTCCGAGGCGTGCACCATGCTTAAGTACCGACACAGAATCCGTCGACATAAATTCCGACACTGCATTAGGTAGGGTGTCCCTGGGCATGATACTGGAAAGTGCTGGCGGTAACTTTTCGCTCGACATGGCATCTCGCATGACAGATGGAATCGTTTCAGGCTCCATCACCTGGTCGATAGCTGCAAGTAACTTGTCAGGTGAAAACATGAGGTCGCCGATCGTCTGCGGGGTCATTGTTATTCCCCAACGGCATAGCTTATGGTGCTCTGGTGCCGCCTGATTAGCACCACCAATCAATCGATGCGGATGTGGGTTGCCAAATGAACCATCTGTTAACAGCACGGCGGCAGCGCCTGAGCCACCCGTCAGTGTCGCCAACGAGCTGGTGAACATTTCCATTGTCTTGTCTTTCAACATGCGCTTAATCATGATTTCCACAATTTCGCGTGATGTTTCGCAGGAAACCACCATACCAGCACGGATCTGTTTGAGTTCAATACGGTTGGCAATATCTATAATGCCATTCATCGTGCCGAGGCACGCGTTAGAAATATCGTAGATGTTGGCATCGTCACTGATGCCAAGCTGGGCAGCAACGGCGCAGGCTGTTGCCGGTTCAAAATTTTCGCGGCATACACCGCTGTAAATCAGGGTTTCAATATCCCTGGCTTCGACATTTGACTGTTCGAGTGCCTTACGTGCAGCGTGTGCAGCACCATCTGAAAGACTGTGCCCCTCTTCCCACCAGCGACGCTCGCTGATGCCCGTCAACGCCTCTAGCTGACCCGGTGCGATATGCAAGGCCTCGTACATCGGCAATAAACGCTTTTCAAGATCCTCGGAGGTCACGACAACGGGTGGAAGCTCGTAGCCGATGGACTCCATGACAACTCTGTTATATTTCATGATTCTCTTATTCTAAGCACAAAATCCTTCATCTGATAGATAATTCGACCATCAACCGTCAAAAAACCATCCGCTGTCACTGTCATGTTATTGTCATCCAGGTCCCTGATGACTGCCTGGACAGTCACTTGTCCGTCTGTTGGCAGTATCTGGCCACGGTATATCCATTCATGGCGCTGATTGAGCGCAATACTCTCAAACGTATAGTCATGACGATTAAGCTGTTGTTGCCAGCGTTGTTTGGCAACGACTTTTAATAGCTGCAAGAATGATTCCAGCCCCAGCGATCCTGGCCAGACCGGATCCTCATAGAAGTGTGCCTTGAAGAACCAGGCATCCTCGTTGACGTTGGCCTTGCCTTCAATAAAGCCCTTACCGTGAGGCCCACCATCCGGAATAAACAGACTAATCTCGTGTACCATGCGCATCATGTCGCCGGGCAGCGGTTCTTCAACCGGGTAGCTAAATGATTGTGCTCGCTGGCGTTCTGCCGCAGTGGGTTGATAAGGAGAGACCTCCCTGATGCCAACCTGGTCGGCAAGGGCCTGTTTTGAGAAGAATCCAAAATAGGTGTCGCCTTTGTAAACCAGTCCATCAGCGCATTGCATCTCGTAATCGAAGTTCTGGATAATCATGCCGCCAGATTGCGACACATTGGTGAGCTTCACGCGTGTGGTCAGCGTACCAATGTTTGGCGTGACATCGATAAACTGCGTCGCCTTACCACCAAGGTTACGAAACGATAGATCATTCTCACTGGTAAGCGCTGACCCCAAATAGGCAGCCAACCAACCACAGGGTTGCAATGCTACTTCCAGTAACACAGCAAAAGGCATGTAGGGTTGGTTATCTTCATCGAAATACCACTCGTCAGGAGGGACATCGTATTCTGCCAGAATCTCGCCACCGGCCTTAAGTTGCCACTGCTCACAATGCTTGATTGATGTAATGCGATCGAGAAATTTATAAGGTGGTCCTGGCAGTCGGGCAATCTTGCGTTCGCGATCAAAGACCTTGTAACGTTCACCGAAAGCTTCGGAGGGCTTACCCACAGCAAAAGCCAGAATAGATTCATTATCAAATAGCACCTGTTTGCTGTCCGCTGAACCAGTATCGCGCCATAAGCTCTCAAGTGCTTGCTTGTTCAGACCGGTGAGCTGCACAGACATATTTTTCATTTGTACAACCGGTCGATGATCGGCGTACATCAAGGCATCGGCCAGCACATAGGGCGTGCCATCCTGCCTGTAGCCTATTTCCTTCAGCGTAATTTCGTATTGCACAGCAGATGTTGTTTCAATGACCTGACCACGGCATTTCAAAGTACTGACCTCACCGATGATTGGCTCATAAACAAACTGATCAGATTCTCCAACCCAGCCCATACGCAACAGGTACACACGTAACGTATGCAGACAACATTCATACATGAGTGTGCCAGGCATAACGCGGTCATCGACAAAATGACAGGTAAGAAACCAATCCTCGGGATGAATATCGGCTTCGCCTGTAATCTGTCCAAGCCCGTAACGCCCTGCTGCCGGGTCCATCTTCAATATCCTATGCACCAGTGTCATACGGCCACCAGGCAAACCTGCAGGCGTGTTAAGTGGAAGCCTGGAAAACTCGCTGCCAAAACAGCCAGCAAGGTCGCCACTACGCAATGCATTCATTTGATCGTCGCTAAAGCTCTCTACTTGCAATGGCACCAGTGGCTTATAACCGCCGGTCAACCTTCCCTCAGCGGGCTGTTTCTCCATGCTTGTTAGCACGATACCCTGTCCTGCATCGAGCTCGTAGCGGGTAAAAAAGCCGGCACAGCCGTTTGTCATCGTTAACAAGGGTTGACCGTTGACCGTACCTTCAAAGTTGAAACGGAATAACCATGTATCGCCTTGCCGAAAGAAGTGATCGATATGAATATCATAACGTATGGTTTCACCTGCCTGCGGTAAGGGACCATGAAAGGTAATTTGCGCATCCAGTAATCGATACGTGGCAACGCCTTTTGTAATGTGGTCAATACCAAGATAGCCGGAAAGAAACAGGTCCGCCTGTCCCGATTCTACCGCAATGCACGTGGGTATACGTCCCTGGTCCAGGTACCACGCCCCCGGTTTAACATCATGTTCGGTCACGACTCGACCACTGGCATCTTGTTTTGTTGGTAACGAATCAGCTTCACCTTCAATCTCGATAATACGATCAACCAGCATAAGAGGTTCGTCTGGTAGTCTTACTCGCGTCGGAAACTGGTCTATGTCGCTGAATTGGGTACCAAGCATGTTACCGATATGACCAACCGCAAACTCCATGCACTGGTCACGGTCAAAGGCACAGGCAATTTGTTCTCTTGTTTCTTGTATTGCTACAGGCTGTAGCATATCAGCACCGATCTCACCTGACTGGTTACCAAGGATCTGCATCTGCATACTGAGAGCCTGCGCCAGCGTATCGTTCATGCCCTGGCTAACGCGCAGAAACGTTTCCTGTGCCCGTGCTCTGGCCTGTTCTGTTTGTTGCATCTGGTTTATCAAAGGCTGCAAACCTGAGTTAGCTGCCATCGGCACAGGCACAGCCTGCTCTACCTCTGTCGTTGCCGCAGTTTCAGAAACCGGCGACACGGTTAATGGTACGATGGCCGGTTCATGTTGCGGCGGTGGTGGCACGTTGAACGGTTGACCACCGGTGGCAACAGTAATTGCATTTTCAGCACTCTGTGTATCTCCGTCGTTGTATGCCGGACCTTGCACTGGCACTCCTTCAACATAGAGTCTTGCTAGCACCTGGCACAAGTTGATGACACTGTCTTGTCCTTTAATACAAATCGCTTTTGCATAGTGTGGCCGGTCAATCAGTATTTGATCGATCATGCGGGTACAAGACCCACCCGGACCCATTTCAATAAACAGGCGCACACCATCATCGTAAGCGCTATTGATCACACTGGTATAGTCAAACGGTGCCAGCGCCTGATCCAGTATCGAATCCGCTGCTGTATCCTGCGTCACTTTATAGGCACCACCGCGTATGCCGGAATAGAATGTGACATCCGCAGGTGGCTGCGTCGGAAATATATGTAAATCACGATAAGCTTGTTTTACCGGTTCCGCCACCTCGCAATGCACCGTCGTGACGCCAGTCAACGGATGATATTGCGCATTAAGCTTATTCACTGCCTGTTGTAGCTGTTCGCGATCGCCACCAATGACACATTCATTAGGTGTATTCACAATTAACAGGTATACGCGCGAATAGTCTGCTAATGCTTCCCTGACCGAAGCCGCAGACGCATTAATCACGCCGAGTGCCCAGTCGACAGGCTCGCTCGTTCCCCAGGCACGCTGTACGGAAGTACATGGGCCTGCCAGTTCCTCGGTAAACAACTTGCTATTGCTGATACGTTCCAGCATGTCATCACGCGCTTTCCACGTTCGCGTCGAAAAAAAGCCTGCGGTTTCACCAAGGCTGTAGCCGATGACCGCATCCGGTTTGATATCAAAACTGCTGACCACATCACTGATAAATGTGCCTAACCAGACCTGACCAAAAATAACCTCCTCATGGGATAAGGCTTTACCATCATCGGGCTGCCAGAAACGACCCTGGGCAAACTGCGATGCAAGGTGTTCATTCTCAAGGTTGAGCTGCTCCAATACCTGTGGAAACGCCAGACCAAGATCCTGCCCCATGCCATAGAAGTGATTACCGGAACCGGGATACACAAATGCAATCTTGCCTTCGGCATATAAAGGTGAAGTTGTGTAGAAACACTGGCCATCGTCGATAGAGCTATCTTTGTTAATTGCGTCAATGAGTTTGCGACAGGCCAAGTCAAACTCTGCTGCATCTTTTGCAAATACAGCAGCCTTGCAGGCAGCATCGTTGTTAGTGTCGGTTGTGGCAGTAAATGATGTGTTGTTTACCTGTTGCAGCAAACTCGCCTTGTCTGCAGCTGAGAAAAAGAACAGCTTGCCATGTTGCGCTAGCTGCGGACTGGCGACATGAGCCTGCTCAAGCAAGACACTCATGCAATTGCCATCAATGCTTGCAGCATTAACAAGGCAGCGCTTCGGTCCATCTGCCCGGTCCTTCAACCAATGGCTGGCTTGTCTGACGTTGTTAACAGCCGGTTGTACACGGTGATATAGACTAGCTACTGCTTGCGCGACAGCAAACAAACCGTTGGCAGCACCACTATGCCCCAGTGGAAAAGTATTACTTGTTACCTTTTGTAAAGCTGGTACTGGCGCAACGTCAGTATTGGCAGCGCTGAACACCTGGTCGATGTTATCAAGATGCGTGTTGGCATCAGTGCAGGCATCTTGCATCGCGTCGATACATACGTCGTTTTGTATTTTGCGATCTCTATTTCCGTCATGGCTCGCTGCGCCTATACCGCTTACAAGCGCATAAATACGATCGCCATCACGAACAGCATCCTCGTGACGTTTTAATATGAATGCAGTTGCACCATCAGCAACACAATCCAGGTCCGCTAATTCGCTTTGACTGTTAACAGCACGTAGTTCACTGGCTAGATCTACTGCGCCGACTACCACCTGGTCAAGTTCTCCCTGTTGTAAAGCGCGTATACCTGATTCAAGTGCACGAATACCCGACGTCTCTTCAGCCGAGACAGTAAATGACGGACCACCAATTCGAAATGCACGCGCGATTCTGCTGGCGACTATGCCTCCCAGTGCACCCATGGTGCGGTTAGCGCTGAGTGCAGGACCACAAGCAGTACGCAAATCATTAATCCATGCTACAAGCTCGGCGTCGGTCAACTGCAGTCCCAGACGTTTTAACCAGTCACGTGCATAATTGTGTTGCATCCAGCGAAAATGAAAATTGGTCGTGTTCATATCCAGGGCGATGCCAATATACACACCGCTGCGCACCTGTTGTTCACTGGTCATTTCGGTAAGGCCGGCATCAGCCAGCGCATTAGCGGCCACCTCAAGCATTAGCAATTGTTGCGGCAGCATTTCCTTGAGTTCCGCTGGCGGAATCCGGTATCGACCAAGCTGAATACTGATGTCATCGATCTGGTAACCACGATGACTGCCAGTATCGTCGCCCCACCAGTTGCTGGGCGTGGTTGGTTTCTGGTCAGGACCTTGCAGACAAGCAGTCGCAAACGCCGACTGGTCATGCCATGGACCGAGACGTGAATCCATACCAACTATTGCAATATCGCTATTTTGCGTCTGACTAGAGGTAACAACATCACTGCTATGATTCTGCGCTGAATACTGTTCCAACAGCACGTGGGCATTGATACCACCAAACCCAAACCCACTGATTGCAGCTCGTCTAGCGGTGCTGCCGCTTTCCCAGGGTTCGGCCTGCTGCAAAACGCGGAAGTGGCTGTTATCGAGATCGAGCTTGTCTGATGCTGATGCAAAGTTTGCCGTAGGTGGCAATGTGGCATGCTTCATTGCAAGTAGTGTTTTCATCAACGCGGCAGCGCCTGCCGCGGTCAATAAGTGTCCTACGTTACTTTTTACAGAGCCAATGACACAGTCACCGGAGACTTCATACTTCTGCCATAGCGTTTGTAATGAATTGAATTCAACACCATCACCTTTAGGCGTGCCTGTGCCGTGACACTCCACATGTTGTACCGCATTTGGTTGCCAACCCGCTTGCTCATAAGCTGACAACATGGCGCGCAGCTGTCCTTCTGAATCAGGTGACATGATGTTGCCTTCAATATCATTTGAAAGGCCAATACCGGCAATCGTCGCATAAATATGATCACCTTGTTTCAATGCATCTTCCAGACGTTTAAGTACGAAGATACCAGCGCCCTCGCCGACAACCAGGCCATCGGCTTTACTATCGAACGGCGAACAGCGACCTGTTTTTGAAATTGCATTCAACTGGGAAAAACCCATTTGCGTATACAGGCTGTCTGGACGGGAGACACCGCCGGCAAGCATCGCATCCCGACGGCCGGCGCGTAATTCATCGATAGCGTATTTCAAGGAATAAAGTGAAGAAGCACAGGCAGCATCCAGGGTGTACGCGCCACCGCCTAGACCCAGTGCACTGGCAAGTAGCCCTCCCGGTAATCCAGCGACATAGCGGTTGAGTGCCTCAGTATTCAGGTTATCGGCCATGTTGCTGTCAAACAGCTGTTTTTCAAACAAGTGCTTGAAGATATCGTCACTATATTGTGAAGATGATTCGGTAGGTAAAACAATGTTACCGATAACGATACCGACGCGATGCAGGTCAAGACTTGTTGTGTTTGCATCATTCCATGCATCACGACCTGCATGGAGTAATATTTGGTACATGGGATCCAGTCGTTGTAATAGCGACGCATCGACATGGAGGCCTGCGGGCTCAAACTGAAAATTCTCGACCAGGCAGGCACGTCGTGAATTGACCCGATCGGGAGCGAGACCAGATGAATATAATTCATCAGGCTGCAAACGCCACCGATCCTCGCCAACGTCAATGGCAGCATCGGTGGCAGTAATGATGTTCTGCCAGAACTGTTCAAGGTCTTTGGCGCCGGGGAAAACACCCCCGATACCAACGATGGCAATCTTGCTATTTTGACTCAATGTTGAATACGTGACCGGTAAATGAATTTGTAACGCCGTTGTTGTTGGCTTTGTTATTGTTTGCTTACAGTCACAAGTGTACCCGCTTTCGGCACAATCTGCTCCCCTTTAAGTGTCTGTAAATCAGTAATTTACGTGGAAAATAGGTATTTCCATGGAAATTCTGACCAAGCGGGGGTTATTGTGCAGCCCGTTCGATGCGTTCAAGCAACGATAAAAAAATGGAGATGAATATGTATCAAGAAGTAGTTTGCGTCTTGACGAATTCAACTGCGGCACGAATTGCATCAATACGCTCAGCATAAATAGTGTCACCAGGCAGACAGCCCAGAGAATCCAGCGCATTGAGTGTTTCCATAACGTTGTCACGTAATCCAGAGATGTAAACAACCTTCTCTGCTTCTACTGCATCACGGATTATGGTTTCAACTGCCCTGGCGGCAGACAAATCAATAAATGGCACACCACTGAAGTCCAATAGCATTGCTGACGACTTATTCAGCATGCGCTCACGAACTCGATGTCCAAGATCAGCGGCAGCACCGAAACTGAGTGGACCACCGAAATGAAAGACGGTCAGTTCCGATCCGGCTTCATCCAGTATCGCTTTTTCTTCACTACTTGCCGGCAAATAGCTGTCTTGTTCACGGGCAAAGCGCTTTAATTGTTCGTCGGCCAATTGCTTTACAAATGCCAGTGCGGCCAGCACAACACCCACGGCGACAGCGGTAATCAAATCAACGAACACGGTCAACAACAACACCAGCGCCATAAGGGCCAGGTCCAGTCTTGGGCCTTTATGTGCCTGCTTCAAATAGGCTACATCAACAATATCGTAACCAACCTTGATAAGAATACCGGCGAGAGCTGCATGCGGAATGAGTTTAGCCAATGGTGCCAGGCTTATGACAACTGCAAGTAACAATAGTGAGTGCAGCATACCTGAAATCCTGGTGCGTCCGCCGGTACGAATGTTAATCACGGTACGCATCGTTGCGCCTGCACCTGGAATTGCACCGAACAGGCCTGCGAAGGTGTTACCTATGCCCTGACCTATCAGTTCACGATCGGAATCGTGACGCGTTCGCGTCATGTTATCTGCAACTAATGAAGTAAGTAGACTATCGATAGCGCCCAGCGCCGCAAGTATGAATGCTGCTTCCAATACAATAGCAAATGTATTCGCAGAAAAAGCAGGGATAACAAACTCCGGAAAACCGGTTGGTATATCTCCCAGGATGGGTGCACCTGGAACAAAAATACTGACTAACGTGCCAATGATAAGCGCCGCTAACGGGGGCGGAAGATAGGCGCCGAGTTTCTTGGGCCAGGTAAATATCACTACCAGACTAATCACCCCTACCAGTAAAGCAGGCATGACCGGCGTCATTACCGCTTCAGGGATTGCTGTAAGCGCAGGTATCGTACCGCTCTCCTCGGGCTCGTGACCAAACAGGCGAGATACCTGTAATGCAATAATGATACAACCGATACCGCTCATGAAACCGGATACCACCGGGTAAGGCACAAGGCGAATATACTGCCCCGTTTTGAGTATGCCTAGGCCAACCTGGATCAAGCCAGCGAGCACAACGGCGGCAAATACCAGCCCGGGATCACCGTTTAACGAGGCAAAGACACCGGCAAACACCACTACCATGGGACCGGTTGGACCAGATACCTGCGAACCTGTACCGCCAAACAAGGCAGCAAAAAAACCAACAAAGATAGCGCCCCACATGCCGGCAATCGGGCCAGCACCCGAAGCCTCGCCAAACGCTAATGCCAACGGCAGGGCGACAACGCCAGCAGTAATACCGCCAAAGATGTCACCACGCAAATTTGTTAGATCAAAGTATTTCATAGTTATCTTCAAACCAATTATAGGTTTTTGTTATACCTTCTTTAAGAGAGATCTTATTTTTCCAACCTAAATCGTTCAGTCGCGTAACGTCAGTCAACTTCCTCGGCGTCCCGTCAGGTTTGCTTCGGTCATATACGACTTCACCTTCGAAGCCAACTATCTCCTGGATCAGCGCTGCCAGGTCGGCGATGCTGATGTCCTTACCTGTACCTATGTTGACTATATCCGCTTCATTATATTGTTCCATTAAAAAACAGCACGCGTCTGCCATATCATCAACATAGAGAAATTCCCTGAACGGCTCACCACTTCCCCATATTTCAACATGTTTCTTATTATGCAACTTGCCTTCATGAAATTTTCGTATCAATGCAGGCAGCACATGCGAACTTAATAAATCAAAATTATCGCCAGGTCCGTAAAGGTTGGTGGGCATCATGGAAATAGCATTAAAGTTATATTGCTTGCGATAGGCCTGACATAACTTGATGCCTGCTATCTTTGCTATGGCATACCACTCGTTGGTTTTTTCCAACGGCCCGGTCAACAGGTATTCTTCCTTTATTGGTTGTGGACAGTCTCTTGGATAAATACAGGTTGAACCAAGAAAAGCCAGCTTGCTGGTTCCGTTTTTCCAGGCGGCACTAATGATGTTGTTCTGTATTTGCAGGTTGTCCTGTAAAAAATCGACCGGGCGAGAGTCATTTGCATGAATACCACCTACAACCGCGGCAGCAAGAAAAACATAGTCCGGTTTCTGTTCAGCAAAAAAATCATTCACGGCCTGTTGGTCAAGTAGTTCGAGTTCTTCATGGGAACGTAGAATAAAATTCTTGTGACCTTTACCCTGCAGGCAGCGATGAATGGCGCTACCAACAAGACCACGATGGCCTGCAATATAGATACTGGCGTCTTTTTGCATGTATGTTACTGGTTATTTTTTATCAGCAGCTCATTCTCTGCGAGCTTCATATCTGAGTGCATCATTTCATCAATCAATTCATTGATCGTGATACGAGGCGTCCAGCCGAGTTTTTCCTGTGCTCTGCTCGCATCGCCGAGGAGGGTTTCAACTTCGGCCGGACGATAATAACGAGGATCAACCGCAACAATACAGTTACCGTCATTATCATAGCCTTTTTCATCCACGCCCTTGCCTTTCCATTCAATGGTAATACCTACGTGACTGGCAGCCATTTCAACAAACTCTCTGACGCTATATTGCACGCCAGTGGCAATAACAAAATCTTCTGGTTCGTCCTGTTGCAACATTAACCACTGCATCTCGACGTAATCGCGCGCGTGTCCCCAGTCACGTTTTGCATCAAGGTTGCCCAGGTAAACGCAATCCTGCATACCAAGCTTGATGCGACTCAAAGCCATTGTGATCTTGCGGGTTACAAAAGTTTCACCGCGGACCGGTGATTCATGGTTAAACAAGATGCCATTACACGTGTACATGCCGTAGGACTCACGGTAGTTAACCGTAATCCAATAGGCATAAAGCTTTGCCACGGCGTAAGGCGAACGCGGATAAAATGGTGTTGATTCTGTTTGCGGTATTTCCTGTACCTTGCCATACAGTTCAGATGTCGATGCCTGGTAAAATTTTGTTTTCTTTTCCAGTCCAAGAATGCGTATCGCTTCCAATACGCGCAGCGCACCAAGCGCATCAGAATTAGCGGTATATTCTGGTTCCTCAAACGAAACAGCAACATGGCTTTGCGCTGCAAGATTATAAATCTCATCCGGCTGTGATTCCTGAATTATTCTGACAAGGCTGGAAGAATCAGTCATATCTCCGTAATGCAGGATCATGGTTCTACCTTCAACGTGTGGATCCTGGTAGAGGTGATCGATTCTGTCGGTATTAATCAGCGAGGCGCGACGCTTGATACCATGCACGATGTAGCCTTTATTCAACAGAAACTCAGCCAGGTAAGCACCGTCCTGACCCGTTATACCGGTAATTAATGCAGTCTTGGTCATAATCTTGGTAAGTGTTAAAAATGATTAGTCTTGCAAACTGAGATCGTTTGCCTTGAATGCTTTCTGCAAGGCGCCATCCCGGACACACTCGTAGCCATCGATAAGCGCGACAAGCTTGCCATCTTCGTCAATAAACTCGATGGCAGCACGGGCCTTCAATGCTGTGTGTGATTCCACCCTGGCAACGACTTTGACTCCGGCTTCTGGAAAGCTACGCTGGTATTGTCTATAGCGTGAAATAGACGTTGGTAAAGAGCCGATACCTTGCTGTTCGAAACTCCACAGGATCATCATCTGGAAAGCAGAATCAAGAACCAATGGATCGGTAAGCCAGCTTGAGCGAATGGGTTGTGTCATCCAGCTGGAAGGCGCCGGTGCCGCATTGACATCAGCAACAATACCTTCCTCGCTACACTGGGTAACCTGCCTGATACCTTGCAGATGTTGTCCATGGAACAGCTGGCCGTTCTGATAATACGCGCCCTGTTCCAACTGGTAGTGTCCTGATACGGGTTCAAGTTTCGGTAAGACATTCTTGTTAATCATGTCAGCCAAAACGATGGTTGCGGTAGCATGCAAGAATTTATCAGAACGAAGTTCAACGGGTACCAGTGCCACGTCACCCTGCTGATACATACTTCCGGCAAGGATTCGTAATGTTACTTTCTCATCAGCATTTATCGTAACGCCCTTGGTAACATGGAAATCATCGAAGCCGTGAAACTGCATACCAGGATTCAGATGTAATGCTCCATGTGCGAACCATTCGATAATAACGGCAACAGGTAATACAGCCTGTCCATTCATGACGTGGGATTGCAGGAATGCATAACTACTAACAGATAATTCACGCTCAAATGCCAGTGAATAATCTACTGTACCGTCTTGCACAGTATTGCTGACAGTTAAATCAGTCGCGCTGGCGCCCAGGATAACTGTTTCAACCGGACCGCTGTTTTCAATTTCAGAAACGAGGTAGCGTGGGCCAGCAGTAAGATCAATAACCGGCACGCCTTCCTCGGCAAACAGCTTTTTCAGTGCCGGCGTAACCATACCGCCATCCCAGGGCCCCCAGTTAACCGAAAGTACCTTGCAATTATCGCGCTTTAGTTTTTCCTGCTGCGCTATCTTGTTAAGCACCTCGTTGGCGGCAGCGTAGTCTACCTGTCCTTTACGACCCAGCCTCGCCGTTGTCGATGAGAACAGCACTATTAACTTCAGATTTTCAGAAGAGGTTGCCGCAAGCAAATTCTCAATACCTGCAATCTTGGTTTTAACAACCTGTTCAAACTGCTCTGCTGTTTTATCCTCAATCAAACGGTCAGCTATCACTCCGGCTGCATGGATTATCCCGGTGACATGACCAAGTTCTGCAGTAGCGTGTTCGATAGCTACAACTACCGCTTCACGGTCGGTGATATCTACACTGGTATACCTAACCTGAGCTCCCATATCTTTTATCCTGGAAACCGTTTGCAGTATTTCACGGTTACCCATGACCGCCTGATATTGAGATTGTAATTCTGCCGGTTTTAGCTTCCTGTCTGCATGAGATAAAAGCTGTTCTTTTATAGCTGCTTCTTCTGTCAGTCCCTGCAGCCATTCCGGTTCTGCTTCAGGTTCCGGACTACGACCCAGCAATAGCAACTTACAACCGTATGTTTGCGCTAATTCAATCGCCACCTCAGCAGTAACACCACGCGCACCGCCGGAAACTACTACTAAATCATCACTATCAAGGTAATTCGTGCTAGCAATAGCAGGTAATGGTTTCTCTTCCAGGACAGGTTGTAAACGTTGTCCACCTGCGAGCCCTGTCTCCAGTGGACCATCACGAAGTAACTCAGCAACCAGATTCGTTACAACATCTTGCTCACTCAGGTTGATATCAACACAGCGACAGTGCACTTCCGGCCACTCCTTGTCGGCAGTTTTAACCATGCCAATCAAACCGGCCTGCGATGGTTCAGCCTGCATATCACCATTGAAGCCAAAACCTCCGCCAAGCGATGTCACTGCGGCAAGCAATCCATTGTTAGCTTTGATAGAGCCCGCACACTTTTGCATCAACGTCAGTGCCTGCAACAGGTATTGTTCATTTGGCTTTGCAGGCGCACAGATAACAAGCCCGGCAACCGGTTGCGTAATCTCATCGTCTAGATCACATTGTAAGGCCTTATAACCTTGCTCACTGAACCCCTCGATCAGTTTATCTGCCAAATCTGCATTATCAGTACAGACCGCTATGCTTTGTTGCTGGTTGAGACTGATTTGTTTATTTTCAACACTTTCCAGCGGTAACAAATTAACAAGACTTCTTGAGACAGTGGCTCCAACAGACGTAGATTCGGCTGGCGTAAACTGATCAGGTGCAGCAGCATCTTCAACAATTGTTTCATCATGAGGCTGTTGTAAAGAACTTGACTGCATGTAATCAACAATTTGTTGCAAGGTCTGTAATGCGGCCAGGTCATCGGCAGACACAACTGGCAAACCTGGTTCACGTTCCTGTATCGCTGAAAGTATTTCAACGCGCTTGATCGAATCAATACCGAGATCGCTATCGAGTTGCATCTCCAGATTTAGCATCTCTGTCGGATAACCGGTTTTATCGGCAACAACTTCCAGTAATAATTCAGATAACCCGGTAGTTGCGGGTGTTGAACCCACAGGCATTGCGGCCGGTTGCTGCTCACCAAAAAGCGTAAGAATACATTGCAATGTTTCAATTCCAGACAACTCATCGGCACTGACGGCCGGGAGACCGGGTAGTCTTTCCTGTAAAGCAGAAAGAATCTCTACCCGCTTTATGGAATCGATACCAAGATCGCTGTCGAGTTGCATATCCAGCGACAACATGTCTGTCGGATACCCGGTTTTCTCTGCAACTATGTCCAGCAACGTGGTCGCAAAATCGCCAGCCGCAGTTTGCAAGGCGCCAGACTCAGTAACTACGCTGTCAACGTGTGCATGTTGTTCTGCATTAAATAACTCTGATATAGAACGCAGTGTTTGTAATTGACTCAGTTCATCCGCACCAACCGCTGGCAGGTTTGGCATGGCCTCCTGTAGGGCAGATAAAATTTCAACACGCTTGATTGAATCAATACCAAGGTCACTATCCAGGTTCATGTCGAGCTCAAGCATTTCAAGTGGATAACCTGTCTTCTCGGCAACTATCTGTAGTAATGCCTGGTTAAACTCACTGGTATCATTCCCGGATTCAGTGTTGTCGGTAACGGCGACGCTATTATCGGGTTTGCCAGCAGCAATAAACTCAACGATGTGTTGCAGGAACTGGAATGTCCCGAGTTCTTCAGGTTTTATCACCGGTGACCACGGTAGTTGCTCCTGCAATGCTGACAGTATCTCCACACGTTTAATCGAATCTATGCCAAGGTCGGTGTCCAGACTCATATCCAGGCTAAGCATCTCAAGTGGATACCCGGTTTTTTCCGACACGACATTGAGCAGCAGATTATCAATATCAAATTCAGACTGCTGTTCTGGCTTAACTTGTGTTTCCTGAATTTCCTGAACTGGTTGTGTTGGGGTAACTGGCTGCGAAACGTCGCTACTATCTGTCACAATTGTTTGCTCAGGCACAGTAGTCTGCGCAGCAGGCATTGGCATTGGCGCTAAGGTTTGCCCTGTCAGTAAAGCCTGTTGTTGTTGCAACAGGGTATGAATGGTTTTCTGCGCTGTTTCCTGCCCCTCAAGATATTGCTGGTGTAGCCGCGCTGTTTGTTCCTGCATTTGTTGCAGGGCAAGGATGCTTTGCTGGGTTGCCTGTAGCAGTGGCGAAGCATTGTCAACACCGGCGTTGTCTGCCGGTTTATTATTGACGTTAGAAGTTTGCTGCAGCGATTGCTCGGCAGTGGTTGTTTTAGTCATAGTGTCATTACGAATTTGTCTTGGTGGACGCTGAGTTCGCGTCTGCATGATGTTTGCCCCATTAATCGCAACGGTTAGCGCTGGTTTTGCATCGGTGTCGGGCCTTTCTATTGTTTGACAGGCAGCATCCCATTTATCCAGCGCGACTTTATCGCCCGTTGCCGCCAACGTTGCTAATGTTAAAGCAAGATCAAGTTGCCCCTGGCGCTTACCTTGTGAAGCATCCAGCGCAATTGTTTGTACCGGCTTGTCTTTCAGAATCGCATCAATCAAACCCGTTAGCACCTTGCCCGGACCCACTTCAACAAACGTACGTACGCCTTCTTCATAGAGACGATTCACTTGCTCTACAAAGCGCACCGGATTGGCCAATTGCTCGGACAATAATTTTTTCTGCGTATCTATACCATCCGGGTAGGCCTCGGTCGTGGTGTTGGACAACACCGGTATGCTGTTCTTGTGGAACTGGACCTCGTTTACAGCCTTGCCAAAAGGTTTCGCCGCATCGGCCACAAATTCGCTATGAAAAGCAGCCGCTACCGGTAACCTAACTGTGCGTATCTTCTCTGCTTTAGCAATGTCACTAAACCTGTCGATTTCTGCACTTGCGCCAGATAGCACTACCTGTTGCGGTGAATTATGGTTAGCAATGACTAGGCTTATGTCATTACTATCCAGTAACACACTGACACGTTCGTAGTCCGCGACCACGGCCAGCATGGAGCCGCGATCGCCCTCCCCTTGTGCCATCAGGTCACCCCTGAGCCGCGATAGCTGATGAAATGCTGACTCGCCGAAAAAGCCGGCAACGTGTAATGC
>JAAUYK010001442.1_pt1 | contig 21370 bp, 18 predicted proteins | sample 7278021 | NCBI WGS metagenome assembly JAAUYK01 (sample SAMN14350223, study PRJNA611818) | marine sediment metagenome | isolation source: surface marine sediment (1.8m) | place: French Polynesia: Moorea | collected 2018-08
ACCGGGCTGGAGCTCGAGGCCTTGGCGGCCGACCTGCAGACCTTCGTTCCTGGCCGGCGGCTCGACGACAATGCCCACATCCTGCTGCGCTTCGCCGGCGGTGCCCGGGGCATGCTCTGGGCGAGCCAGGTCGCGCCCGGACACGAGAACGGGCTGCGCATTCGCATCTTCGGCGAAGCCGGCGGGCTGGCATGGAGCCAGGAAGACCCAAATCAGCTGATCCATATGCCCTTGGGCGAAGCGCCGCGCCGTCTGACCCGCGGCGGTCCGGGTCTCGGGATCGCCGCCGCGCGTGCGACCCGCATCCCGCCGGGACATCCGGAAGGCTACCTGGAGGGTTTCGCCCAGCTCTACCTCGACCTGGCCGAGCAGATCGAGGCCAGGCTGACCGGCCGGGCGCCCGATCCGGCTGCCATGCTGGTGCCCACGGTGGCGGACGGCGTCGAGGGCGTCCGCTTCATCGCCCGCAGCGTCCAGTCTAGCGCTGAAGGCGGGACGTGGCTGACCTTCTGAAGTCCCGCTGATCGCCATCTTCGTCAGAACTTGACGGGGCTGGGAGGGACTGAAGCCGTGATTCTCGAGGTCCTGGGCAGGAAGCCGGCACTGGACCGGGTTAGCGAGGGCTTCGTGGCGATTTAGGCGGTACAAGGACTGGGTCGGGTCGAAGCGAGCGAGTCCCTAATCTCGCCGGGCCTTTCGGCCGCTGGCGCGACCGCGCGCAGCGCGCCGGGTGCCTGCGGATCGATCTAGACACGGATCACCGGTAGGTAGAGAGATCTTGAGCTCTTGACGGCGCTTGCTGCAAGCCGGACCCTGCCGGCATGACGCTGGTTGAGATCGAACCTCTGCATGAGGACTTCGGGGCGCGGGTCACCGGGGTGACGCTGGATGGCGACATCCCGGACGACGCGCTGAGGGAAGTTCGGAAAGCGATCGACACCTATTCGGTGCTTTGCTTTCCGGACCAGGACATGACTGACCAGAGGCACCTGGCCTTCACCCGCCGTCTGGGGGAGCCGGAAGCGGAGCACGTCACATTCGGCAAGACCGGCAAGGTCGTTTACTTCGGCACCGTCGGCAACGTGCAGGACGATGGCAGTAAGCGCGATGCTGCCCATGCAAACACTCGCTATCAGAGCGGCAACCAGTTATGGCATTCGGACTCCTCCTTCCGCGAGGTGCCCTCCTACGTCTCGATCCTGCACGCATACGAAGTGCCCGGCGAAGGTGGCGCCACCGCCTTCGCCTCGATGCGCGCTGGCTATGCCCGTCTGCCAGACGGCCTGCGCGAAACCATCGAGCCGCTCTACGTGGTCCATGACTACGTTTTCTCCCGCAGTCAGGTGGCGCCGGTCGACCCGAACCACGCGGCATCGCTGCCGCCGGTCACCCACCGTTTGGTGCGTCGGAATCCGGATAACGGCCTGAAGAACTACTACGTCGGCTCTCACGCCCGCTCGATCCCGGGCTGGTCCGGGATCGAGAGCCGGCGGCTACTGGACGACCTGCTGGCGCGCGCAACCCGTCCGCAGGACGTCTACGAACACCCTTGGCGGGCCGGCGACACCGTGATTTGGGACAATCGCTGCATGCTGCACCGGGGCACTGGCTACGACGCTGACCGCTGGCGCCGTCGCCTCCGCCAGACCCGCGTCGTCGGTAGCGAGCGGGGCGTGCTGCCGGGAGCGACCGAGGCCTATGTCCGCCCGCCGGCACGAGCCGGATCCCGGTCCCGCCGTCAGGGTTGAGACCGGTGATCTCGGGCGATGCGCCCTGTATGAAGCCCCGTGATGTCTTGAGGCTTTCCAGGAAATGAAGAGCAACCCCCTGCACGGGCCCGTTGACAGCAGACGTTCCGTCCCGCCGACGATGGAGAGACCTGGCTCTTTGGAGGCATCAGGGGGTCAGGGTCGAGCGTCTGCCCTTTCTGTGCACCCGTGGGGCACCGTGGCTTGGATTGCGAATTGAACGGCCCTCGGCGATGGAATCGCGGAGTGGGGCTCGGATCAGGGCAAGCCGCCTTCCTGCCGGCATGCTTTCGCTCGCTTACTGCACAGGCGGAATTGGTTCTCCTTGCATTGAAGAGCCTGTTCTTCAATGGTCTTGCCATGCTCTGGCGCGAAGCAATTTCCTGTGCCCGGTGTTGGCTGTCGGTCCTGCTGTTCCTGGTTAGCCACGGGGCCGCGGCGCAGTCGCAGGTCCTGTCCGAGACGGAGCTTGCTGCCAAGGTTGTGCCACCCTTTGTGCTCGGGCAGCGGCTGTCCGATGACGGTGTCTGGTCGATCCGCAACAGCGGCGGGCTCGAAGCCGGCTACATTTTCGAGACGGGTCCGCTCGCGCCCCTGCCCGGATTCTCCGGCGCGCCGATCCACGTGCTGGTGACTTTGGACTTGAACGGGCGGTTCGTTGCCGCGGAACTCCTCGAACACAACGAACCGGTTTTCGTCTCTGGGCTCGGCTCGGCCCCCTTTCACGAGTTCATGCGCCAGTATCGCGGGCACTCGGTCTTCGACACCATCACCGTCGGCGTGCCCTATGGCGCGAACGACCGGGAAAGCTCGGCACTCGTCTATCTTGACGGGGTCACGAAGGCCACGGCTTCGGTACGAATCGCGCACGAGACGATTCTCGCAGCGAGTGTCGACGTCGCCCGGCGATTCCTTCAGGGGCTGGCCAGCGGCCCGGCGCCGACGCCCTTGCAGAGCATGGACGAAAACCTGGACTGGCAGGCCTTGATCGACACGGGGCTTGCTACGCGTCGCCTCATACTTAACCGCGAAGTCCAAGAGGCCTTCGAGGGCACGCTCTGGGACGACGATGACCCAGAGGCTGCCAGCGAGCCGGACGGTGTCTATCTCGATCTCTGGATCGTCGATGTCGGCCCCCGGGCCATCGCGGCCGCGGTTCTGGACGCGGATACCTTGAGCGCACGGGACCGCTTGATGGAAATCGCCGACCATGACGAGCCGATTCTCTTGCTGGCCAACGGCCGACACGGGCTGGTGTCCGAGGACTTCGTGCGCAACACGGCCCCCGATTTGGTGTTTGCCAGACAGGATGGGTTTCCGGTGGCGCTGAGGGACGCGGACCTCGATATCGAGACCGCGGACGGCGTGCCCTACTTCGAGCACCGGCTGATGCTGCGGACCGACCGGCGGCTGGGTTTCGATCCGGCGCGGCCGTGGGAACTGCAGATCCGGGCGCTCCGCGAGCACGGCGTATTCCGCCCCGAAGTCGGCCAGCACGACTTCATTTCCGTTCAGTCCACGCCTGAGCGCTTCTTCTCCCGGCCCCAGGTCCAGGCGCCGCGCCCGGTTTGGGTCGAAAGCTTGCTTGCACGGCTAGCGGACCTGATGTTGCTGGGTGTCTTTCTTGCGTTCCTGATCTTGATTCTTGCGCGGGCCATGACCCGCTTCGCGGTACAGCCAGGCTTCCGCGGCACCCGCCTTGCCATCCTCGCATTCGTGGCGGTCTTCATCGGTTGGTGGGGCCAAGGCCAACTCTCTATCGTCACCGTAACAGGCGTACTGCGCAGCGTGATCGACGGCGGCAGCTTCGCATTCCTGCTCTACGATCCCTTCAGCCTGGTGATCTGGGGCGCAGTCCTGGCTTCGCTCGCCGTTTGGGGCCGCGGGTTCTTTTGCGGCTGGCTCTGCCCCTATGGGGCGCTGCAGGAGATCAGCCATGCCATCGGCCGGGCAATCAGTCTGCCGGAGGTCAAGATCTCCGACCGATGGGACCGGCGGTTGAGGCCGATCAAGTACGTGGTGTTGGCTGTGCTGTTGGGGGCGGCCATTGTGGCGCCGGACTTGTACGATACTCTGGCGGAGGTCGAACCTTTCAAGACCGCCATCACCACAGGATTTGACCGAGAATGGGGCTATGTGATCTACGCTGCTTTCTGGCTGGTGCTGGGTCTCATCGTCTTCAAGTCGTTCTGCCGCTATGTCTGTCCCTTGGGCGCGTTCCTGGCGGTGGGCGGCTTGCTGCGGCGCTGGGACTGGATTCCCCGCCGTACCGACTGCGGTACGCCCTGCCAACTGTGCAAGGTCCGCTGCGGCTACAACGCCATCCGCAAGGATGGGCGCATCCAATACGACGAATGCTTTCAATGCCTCGACTGCGTCGCTATCCACGAAGACGAAGCACGATGCGTCCCCCTCATCCTCGCCGCCCGTCGGGAAGCCCGGTCATGAAATTGACGCGCCGACGCTTCCTTGCGGTGGCTGCCGCCGGATTGGTGGGCTCGGACGCCAACGCTGCAGCCGTCAACCGTCATCGGTTCATCGCTCTGGGCGCTTTGGCCGAGATTACGCTTCCGGGGCCCGTCGCCCGGTCCGAACGGGCCGTCGCCGCAGTCCGCGCCGAGGTGGCGCGGATCGAAGCAGCTTTCAGCTTGTGGAAGCGCGATTCGGAGCTCTCGCGTCTCAACCGGGATGGGGTTCTCGCGGGACCGAGCCCGATCTTCCGAAGTCTCGCCAAGCGAGCCTCTGAAATCTCACGGCTGACCGCCGGCGCCTTCGATGTCACCGTCCAGCCGATCTGGCAGGCCCTACGGAGCGGGCGGCCGTCCGACGCAGCGATCGACTATCGGCGCTTGCAGGTCGGTCTTGAGGCTGTCCGGTTCACCTCCCCTGGTATGGGTGCGAGTTTCAACGGGATTGCCCAGGGCTTCGCGACCGACCGGGCAATCGAGATCCTGCAGCAGTTCGGCTACCGGGATGTGCTCGCAAATCTCGGCGAGTTCCGGAGTCTGGGCCGGCATCCATCCGGGCGCCGCTGGCTGCTGGGGGTCGAGAGTCCCGTCTCGGGTGAAATGATGGCCCGGGTCATGCCGAGTGAGGGAGCGGTGGCGACCTCCGAGCCAAGAGGTACTTTGGTTGCCGGAAGGCCGCACATCGTTGACCCACTCGACCGTCCCGGAGCCCGTTGGGCCAGCGTCACCGTCCAGGCCGCGGATGCAACCGCAGCCGACGCGCTGTCGACCGCCGTCGCAGCCTCTCCGACGGCCCAGGCAGAGCAAATGCTGCGGGTCGGCGGTGCGAAGCGGGCAATTCTGATTGCCCAGGATGGCACTGTCACCCGCTGGCGCGCGGGGCCCTGACTCTCATCGCTCGGGGACCAGGAGGCTCAGCCCGTACTTGGCGAAGGCTGCGGCCAAGCGTCCGTCCGCGATGCTTGCAGCGATGGCATCGTCCACTGCATAGCCGAGTTGCCGGTAGTTGTGGCGCAGGGCTACGCCCAGGGTCCAGCTGCCCCTCGCCAGTCCCGGCAGGTGCGGGCTATGCAGCGCCGTGGCGTCATCCAATTCGTGCTGAAGTTGAGACACCGGGCCCATGACCGCCTTCAGGTCACCGTCCTTCAGCGCCTGCATCGCGGCCTCGGTCGTCGGATAGCGCCGTATGTTCGGCATGAGCGTCCCGTTGACCCAGCGCGAGAGATAGAAATCCCCCATCGAGTCGTTCTCCACCCCGACGAGGTCGAAGCGGAAGTAGGCAGGGACCGGCGGGTCCTCGGGATAGGCATCGCGTCGATAGGCGATCGCTATCTTCTCGACCATGTACTTGCCGGTCAGGATCACCAGCTCGTTGCGGATATCCAGCTCGCGATCCCAAGGCACGTGCAGCATCACGTTGACGACCTCGCCGCCGATCAAGGGACCCTTCCAGACATAGTTGCGCAAATCGTCGTCCACGGTTTCGTCTGCCGTCAGGCCGACGAAACGCGCCTCGACACCCAGCTCCTCGGCGATGATCCTGCCGAGTTCCACGTCCACGCCCTTGAATTCGCGCCCGTCCTCCCAGGAGTAAGGCGCGAAGTCGCGGTAGACGCCGAAGGTGATCCAGCCCCGCTCGACAATCGTGTCGTAGTCCGCGCCCGGTGTGAACGTCCGGTCGGGGTTCTGGACTCCCGTTGATTGCGCGGCGGCAACTTGACCGCTCATGCTGAGCGCAATCAGGCTTAGCCCTAGAACCGCCCCGAGGCGGCGCATTCAGCGGGCAGCCGAGAGACCGATCGTGAGGATCTCCGCCGCCTCTGTCACCGACGTCGGCGTGCCGTTCAAGGCCAGGGCCGCCCGTGAAGCCGGACTGTCTGCGATCGGCGCGCCCGATCCCGTCCCGACCTGTCCGGCGATCTCGGCCAAGGCCGTTCTGTGGGCATCGACCTGCTCCGCCATCTCCGCGAAGTCGTCGCCGCTCTGCAGCGCGTCCGATTTGGCCCGCAGGTCATCCCGGATGGCCTTGAGTTGATCGCCATAGGGATCGAGGGCCCCGTCGTCCGGGCGCGTTTCGATATAGGTCCTGATCGCCCACGCTGCCTTTTGACCCAGAAGCTCGCCGAAGGCCGGCATCTTGGTGACGCCGTTCTGGGTGTAGCCGTTGACGAAGCGTTCCATGTACCACTCGTCGCCATCGATATTGGCCTCCAGATACCGCAGGTCGGGGGCCAGTCCGCCCGAGACGACCTCGAGCCCGTGGCAGCGCGCGCAGTTCTGGTTGTAGCCCGAAGCGCCGATCTGTACGGCCGTCGCCCAGACATCCTCGCCGGCGGTCTCGGCCCGGTAGGGGTTCTCTTCGAGCCAGTCCTCGCTGACATCCGGCAGAGCGGACGTATCCACGGGTTGCGGCGTCACTTCACCGTGTCCGAAGGCGAGCGCTGGTGCCATGATCGCCAGCGCCACAAGAGCGATTTTCCGCGTCATCTTACCTCCCCAGTTCGACGCAATAATCCTTGCGACTACCCATACACTTCTAAGTCGAAGTTACGAAATGGACCGGGTCGCCGCAAGCGATTGCAGCCTCGGTTTGTTGGTGTTTATGTAGCCGGCGAAAAGCCTGGGGAGGAGTTTGGCATGCGCGCGATGACGCTCGCGATGGTACTGGGAGCGCTTTTTTTGGCGTCGCCAGCATTTGCTACCGAGGTCAAGATCCTCTGGCTCGAACGACGCCTGCCGCCCCCTCCGGTGCTGTCGAACCTCGATCCGGTGCCCGAAGATCTGGGCTTGCAGGGCGCGGCCCTTGGTGTGGCCGATTCGAACACCACCGGAAGGTTCCTGAACCAAAGCTACAAGGTTGTCGAGAGGTACCTGGAGCAGGACGAGCCCCTCGCTACGGGCATCCTCGGCGATGCCGATTTGGTGGTCGCCAAGCTGCCTGGCGAAGACTTGCTTGCCTTGGCGGACCTGGCCGAGGCCGAGGGCGCCTTGATTTTCAACGCCGGCGTGGCAGATACGGCGCTGCGCCGTGAAGCCTGCCGCGCCAACGTCCTCCACACGCTACCAAGCCGCGCCATGCTGGCGGATGCCCTCGCACAATTCCTGGTCAAGAAGAGATGGACCGACATTTTCCTGGTCACGGGGCCGGGGCCAGGAGATCGGGCCTTTGCCCGGGCCCTGCGCGACGCGGCCGAAAAGTTCAGGCTCGACATCGTTGCCGAAAAGGACTGGCCCTTTGCGGCCGATATGCGCCGCAGTGCGGGCGCTGAGGTGGCGGTGTTCAGCCAGGTCGAGGACCATCACGTCATGGTGGTCACGGATGAGGCAGGGGATTTCGCGCGCTATATCCCCTTCAACACCTGGGATCCGACGCCGGTTGCCGGTTCGGAAGGTCTGGTGCCCACCGCCTGGTCGCGCGTGGTTGAACAGTGGGGGGCCGCCCAGCTGCAGTCGCGCTTCGTCAAACAGGCCGGCCGCCCGATGCAGGCCGTGGACTATGCCGCCTGGGCCGCCGTTCGCTCGATTGCCGAGGCGGTGACCCGAACCAAGGCGGCCGACGCTTCGACGCTGCGCAGCTACATCTTGTCGTATGCCTTTCAACTCGCCGCCTTTAAAGGCCGCAAGATGAGCTACCGCAGCTGGAACGGCCAGCTCCGCCAACCGATCCCGCTCGTGACCGCCCGGGCGCTCGTGGCCACGGCGCCGCTGGAGGGTTTTCTTCACCAGGTCAGCGAGTTAGACACCCTGGGATACGACCGCCAGCGCGCTGGCTGCACTTCGTTCGAATGAGGAGACCTTGATGATTCGCCTCGCGTTCCTATTCATTCTTCTGCCGACGCTGGCCCATGCCGGCGAGATCTGGGTGACGAATGAGAAAGATGACACGGTCAGTGTGATCGATATCGAGTCGCTTGAGGTCGTGCGCAGCTATGAAACGGGCGAACGCCCCCGGGGGATCACCTTTTCCAAGGACTTCAGCCGCCTTTTCATCTGTGCGTCGGACAGCGACACGGTGCAGGTGATGGACCCGGAGACGGGCGAAATTTTGCATAACCTGCCCTCCGGCGCGGACCCTGAGCAGTTCGCGCTGCACCCGAACGACCGCTACCTCTACATCGCGAACGAAGATGACGCGATCACCACGGTGGTCGATACCGAGACCCGAGCTGTCGTGGCCCAGATCAATGTCGGCATAGAGCCAGAGGGCATGGCGGTGAGCCCCGACGGCAAGATCGCCATCACGACCTCCGAGACGACCAACATGGCGCACTGGATCGATGTCGAAAAGCAAGAGATCTTCGCCAACACCCTGGTCGACCAGCGTCCCCGCCATGCCGAGTTCACCCATGACGGCGCCAAACTCTGGGTGAGCTCCGAGATCGGCGGAACCGTCACCGTCTTCAACGTCGCCGACCAGTCAGAGTTGAGCAAGGTGACCTTCGAGATCCCCGGAATGGCCGAGGATCGGATCCAGCCGGTGGGCATACGCCTGACCCGGGACGGCAAGCGTGCCTTCGTCGCGCTCGGCCCCTCGAACCATGTGGCCGTGGTGAACGCCGAGACCTATGAGGTTGAGAAGTATCTGCTGGTCGGCCGCCGGGTCTGGCATATGGCGATGACGCCGGACGAAAAACTCCTCTTCACCACCAACGGGGTATCCGGCGACGTAACGGTGATCGATGTCGAGGCGCTCAAGCCGATCAAGTCGATCAAGGTTGGCCGCTTCCCCTGGGGCGCCGCCTATCGCCCCTGATGGGAATTGAGCCGCAATCATGCTAGGGATATCCGACCTCGGATCAGGAGAAAACCGATGCTTCGCCTTGTCGCTGCCTGCTGCGCGGCCGCCCTTCTCGTGGGCGCCCCTCCGACCTTCGCCGAGGAGCAGCGCGACCCGGGCGGATCGCTGAATCCAGAGGAGATGACCGTGAATGCGATGATCGCTCGGGCGGCGCGGGGCGAGAGCAGCATGGTCGTCTGCATGCAGGCTTACTTCGCCATAAAGTCCGCGGACTACGAGGGCGGCAAGACCATTCTCGACGCCTGCTCCGATGAGTTCACGGCCGCCATGCATTGGCAGAGTTACATGGAGCACAATGGGCTCGGCCGGCCCGAGGACCCGGCCAAGGCGGCCGAGTGGGACCAGCTGGCCGCCGAGCGCGGAGATCCGATCGGCCAGTTCAACTACGGGCTCGATCTTTTGCGCGGACACGGGGTCGCGCCGGATGCGGTCCGGGGGCGCCAGTGGATTGACCGGGCTGCGGAGACGGGGCTTGAGGACGCGATCAGGCTGCGGGGCGCGGGCTACGATCCGGCGGTGGTTACCCCCGACGCCGACGACTGGCGATACGAGGCTGACGGCAAGCATTTCTAGCCGCGGTCTGCCGGCTAACTTCCGCCGCCTTGCCTCGGCTCCCGGTATACAGATTGCATCGTCGTGCTCTTTCCAACTCGGGCCTTTTGATACGGGCTAGGGTTTGACCGACAAACCCCTAGGTGCCATAGCTTCCTTGTTGTACCGTCGTGCATCTGACGGAGAAGAAGCTTCGGGAGGATTGAATGAGATCTGTGTTGCTTGCGCTTGCGACCGTTGCGATGGCCACCCAGGGCTGGGCGGCCGGGGTCACCGAAGAAGACCTGGCGAACGACGCCGAAATCACAAATCAGGTGGTTACCAACGGTATGGGTCGGCACCTGCACCGCTACAGCCCCTTGAAGACGATCAACAAGGAGAATGTCGGTCGCCTCGTCCCGGCTTGGGCTTTTTCGTTTGGCGGCGAAAAACAGCGCGGTCAAGAAGCGCAGCCCTTGATCTTTGACGGCGTCATGTATGTGACAGGCTCCTATTCGCGCCTCTATGCCATCGATGTCGAGACAGGCGAAGAAATCTGGCAGTACGATGCGCGCTTGCCCGAAGGCATTCTTCCCTGCTGCGACGTGGTCAACCGCGGCGCGGCGCTCTACGGGGACAAGGTGTATTTCGGTACGCTGGACGCGCGGATCGTCGCGCTGGATGCGAAGTCCGGCAAGGTCGTCTGGCGCAAGAAGATCGCGGATTACAAGGCCGGATACAGCTACACGGCCGCACCGCTTATCGTAAACGGCTTGGTCATTACCGGCAATTCCGGCGGCGAGTTCGGGATCGTGGGCGAAGTGCAGGCGCGCGATGCCGAAACCGGCGAACTGGTGTGGACCCGCCCGACGATCGAGGGCTATGTCGGCACCTTCAAAGGCGAGCCTTCGACTATGACCGGCACCTTGAACGCGACCTGGCCAGGCGATATGTGGAAGTCCGGTGGCGGCGCCACGTGGCTGGGCGGTTCATACGATGCCGAGACCGACACGATCGTGTTCGGGGCGGGCAACCCGGCCCCTTGGAACTCCTGGTTGCGTTCCGCTGGGAACCCCAAGGGTAACGAGGGCGACAACCTGTACGCCGCCTCGCGGATCGCGATGGACCCGGCGAATGGCGAGATCAAGTGGCACTATCAAACGACCCCGCGCGAAGGTTGGGACTATGACGGTGTCAACGAGATGGTGCCCTTCGTCGATGCCAATGGAAACAAGGCCTGGGCGACCGCAGACCGGAACGGCTTCTTCTACGTCTTGAACCGCGAAGACGGAAAGTATCTGCGCTCGATGCCCTTCGTGAAGGACATCAGCTGGGCCAAGGGTATCGACGATAACGGGCGTCCGATCTTTGTCGAGGAGAACCGCCCCGGAGATCCCGCTGCCGCGGCCGACGGCAAGAAAGGCGAAGTCATATTCGCGGCGCCGTCTTTCCTCGGCGGCAAGAACTGGATGCCGATGTCCTTCTCGCCGGATACCGGCCTGTTCTACGTCCCGTCGAACGAATGGGGCATGGATATTTGGAACGAGCCGATCACCTACAAGAAGGGCGCGGCTTACCTCGGCGCCGGCTTCACCATCAAGCCGATGTACGAGGACCATATCGGCAGCCTGAAGGCCATCGATCCGACCACCATGGAGGTGAAGTGGGAGTACAAGAACCCCGCGCCCCTGTGGGCCGGGGTGATGACCACGGCCGGAGGGCTTGTCTTCACCGGCACCCCGGAGGGCCACTTGAAGGCGTTCGACGCGGATAGCGGCGAAGAACTCTGGAAATTCCAAACCGGCTCGGGGATCGTTGGTCAGCCTGTCACCTGGGAACAGGACGGCGAGCAGTACGTTGCCGTCACCTCGGGTTGGGGTGGCGCGGTGCCGCTTTGGGGCGGTGAAGTCGCCAAGCAGGTGAAATACCTGAACCAGGGCGGATCGGTCTGGGTGTTCAAGCTGCCGCGCTGAGGTGTTTTCCCCAGCCGGCCATCACTAGGTCAAAAGGTCTAGGGCGCCCTTCTCGGGCGCCCTTACCTTGTCCGGATCCCGCTTTTCGTGAGCCGAAAAGCCATGAGCTAGCCGGTATTCGGGCCGCTGTCTTTGGACAGCACCTTGACCTTGGGTGAGGTTCCGTGAACGAATTCCCGTGACGATTTGCGAAAGTGTTGGAACCCCTGGGCGTTTCCGTGTCTTCCAGTCTAAATCGCAGGCTCTCCATCGCCCCCATGATGGACTGGACCGACCGGCACTGCCGCTATCTGCTGCGGCTGATCAGCCGGCGCGTGCTGCTCTATACCGAGATGGTGCCGACGGGAGCCGTTCTGCACGGCGATCGCGCCCGCTTCCTCGGTTTCGATCCGGCCGAGCACCCGCTGGCGCTGCAGCTCGGCGGGGCCGACCCCGAGGACCTGGCTGCCTGCGCAGGCCTGGCAGAGGCCCAGGGCTACGACGAGGTAAACCTAAACGTCGGCTGCCCCAGCGACCGGGTCCAGCAGGCCCGTTTCGGCGCCTGCCTGATGGCCGAGCCGGCGCTGGTCGCCCGCTGCATCGCCGCGATGCAGGATGCCGTTGGGATCCCGGTCACGGTGAAGTCCCGTATCGGCATCGACGATCAGGACGACTACGCCGACCTGCTGCGCTTCGTCGATACCGTGGCGGTCGCCGGCTGCCGGAGCTTCACGGTGCATGCCCGCAAGGCCTGGCTGGAAGGTCTGAGCCCCAAACAGAACCGCGAAATCCCACCGCTGAACTACGAGCGGGTCTATCGCCTCAAGGCCGAGCGCCCTGACCTGGAGATCGTGATCAACGGCGGGATCCGGAGCCTGGACGAGGCTGAGGCCCATCTGGCGCGGGTCGACGGGGTGATGATCGGCCGGGCGGCCTACCAGGATCCCTACCTCCTGGCCGAGGCCGACCGCCGGCTCTTCGGTGTGCCCGGGCCGGCGGTCAGCCGGGAGGCGGTGGTCGAGGCCATGATCGCCTACGCCCAGCGCGAGACCGCGCGGGGCGTCCCGGTCAAGTGCATCACCCGCCACATGCTCGGCCTGTTCAACGGCCTGCCCGGGGCCCGGGCCTGGCGCCGCAGTCTGAGCGAAACGGCGCATCGGCCGGGCGCCGGACCCGAGGTCATCGCGGCGGCCTTCGATGCGGTCGCGGCGCGCCAGGCCCGGCCCAGCGCCGCGTGATCGCAAATAGGCGTCATTTCAAATAAATTAACATCAAATATACGCTCATATAAATGAGACTACTTTTATAATATTGGAAATAATTATTCCATATCGTTCGCTCTGTATTTCTTGGGAGGGCGATATGAGAGTTTGTTCCGCGTTGGTCTTTGCCTTGTTTCTCGCGACCCAGGCAGCCGCGCCGGCGGCCGCGCAGCGGTCCGTCGATGCGCTTGGTGCGGAACTCTCGGGGGATCAGTGGGCAGAGTGCTTCGCCGTCTTCACCGGTATGGCGACCATCCTGCTGGCACACGATGGCCAGCGGGCAGCCCAGCAGGTTGAGGGCAGCGCCACCACGGGGCGAAGCCCTGCGGACCAATACCTCGCCCTGAGCGAGAAGGCCGCACTTCGCTGGCTGGACAGCCAGGATGCGACGCAGGACGAGGCCCGCCTGATGACCGGCCTCGAGCAGGCGGTCGATCGGGCGATCCGGACCGCGGCGGCACGCAGCGACTTCACGGCCTATCTTCAAAGGACTTCGGATCGCTGTATCGGCGCGGTGAACAGCTGACGCCGGCGTTCGGAAAAGGTAGGGCGTGAGGCGGCCCGTGCCATAACCGCCCCACGCCCCGTGACCGCCCGGAGGCGGAACCTGTCGTCCCGGTCACTTCAAGTGCCAGGTCCCTTCCGGCTGGAAAGCGTGAAACACGAACGCGAAGGTCACGTCGTAGGGAACGTCGACCAGGCCCGACCCGGTCTTGCGCTGTACCACCACGTTGCCGACCTCGCGGCCCTCGGAGATCTTCTCGGCATCCAGCGCCGAACTCTGTCCGGGCTCCCAGGTCAGCACCAAGTCGCCATTCTCGATTCGGCCCCTGTCGCGGAGTAGCGGCAGGCTCCAGGCCTGGGTGCCGACCGCGACCACCCGGGTCATGGGCGCGATGTCCTTGGGGTAGTCGCCGCGGTAGAGGAAGGGCCTCTGCGACCTGTCGTAGCCGCGATAGGGGTTGACGCCGTAGGGCCGCCGGACGGTGCCGCTGGGCACCAGGACCTTGCCGTCGGCGTGGCGCGCCGAAAACTTCTCCCAGGCCTCCAGCCGCGCCGGGATCGCCTTCAGCCGGCTTCCGGTCAGTTCGCCGACGATGGCTTCACCCAGGAACTGCTGCCACCAGCTCTCGGTGTTACGGTCGTACATCACCATGTCGGATTTGCGCAGGTTGCCGGTCACTCCGAACTCCAGGACCCGGTCGTTGAGCCGACGGTCGAAGACCAATGCGGAGTTGCAGAGCGGACAATAGGTCACGGCGACCGGCAGGCCGCCGACCTCGTCGTTGACGATCTCGTGCCAGGTCAGGATTCGCAGCGGATAGGCGCGGGCGTCGCCCTCGACGGCAAAGCCGATCACCGGCTCCTGGGGCGCAAGCTCTCCCCGTGCCTGCATCTCGGCGACCGAGACGAATTGCGGGTCGTCGATCGACGGGATGCCGTCCTTGCCCGGCCCGCCGGAGATGATCTCCTCAAGGGGCACGCTGCGCAGCGAGAAGTCGGTCCGCGGCCAGGCGGCCTCCCAGGGGCTCGCCGCCGTGGCCGCCGGATAGACGACAGCCAAGACAAGCGCAGCCGACACCGCCGGACCGAATGGCCGCAGCCTCCGAAGGTTCGCGTTGTGCAGAATCATCGCAGGCCAACCATGGCGCGGCCAAGGCGTCACGAGCCAATCACAAGGCCTTGAGACTCTTCACAAACGCTTGATCGGCCTGAGCCCTTTCGTGGTCGTCGCCTCAGGCGTTCTCGCCCTCGAGGGCGCGGCGGACCCGCTCCGTGACCTCTTCGGTGGTCGCCCTGCCGCCCAGATCTGGGGGCAGGACCCCGGCCGCCAAGGTCTGCTCGACCGCGGTCATCAGGGCCCGGGCCGGGCCAGCCTGACCCAGGTGCTCCAGCAGCAAGGCGGCGGACCAGAAGGCGCCGACCGGGTTGGCGATGCCCTTGCCCGCGATGTCGAAGCCGGCGCCGTGGATCGGCTCGAACATCGAGGGGAAGTCGCCATCCGGGTTGAGATTGGCCGTCGGTGCGATGCCCAGGCTGCCGGAGAGCGCTGCCGCCAGGTCGCTCAGGATGTCGGCGTGGAGGTTGGATGCGACCATGACGTCGAGGCTGGCCGGCTGCAGGACCATGCGCGTGGTCATGGCGTCGACCAGGACCTTCTCGGTCGTGACCTCGGAATACTCGGCGGCCAGCTCGGCGAAAACCTCGTCCCAGAGCACCATGCCGTGGCGCTGGGCGTTGGACTTGGTGACCAGGGTCAGGTGCTTGCGGCGCCGGCTGCGGGCCAGCTCGAAGGCGACCTTCTGGACCCGCCGGATGCCGCTCCGGGTGAAGACCGCGGTCTCGACCGCCAGCTCCTCGGGCAGGCCGCGATGGACCCGGCCCCCGGCGCCGGAATATTCGCCTTCGGTGTTCTCGCGAACGATGATCCAGTCGATGTCGCCGCCGGCGACCCCGGCCAGAGGGCTGCGGACCCCGGGCAGAATGCGAACAGGGCGCAGGTTGGCGTACTGGTCGAATCCCTGGCAGATGGCCAGGCGCAGGCCCCAAAGTGTGACGTCGTCCGGGACCTCCGGATCGCCGACTGCGCCGAAGTAGATCGCATCGAAGCCCTTGAGGGTCTCCAGCGCGTCCTTCGGCATCATGCGGCCCTGATCGCGATAGTAGTCGGAGCCCCAGGGAAAGCTCTCGATCTGCAACTCGAGCTCTGGGTCGCGCGCCGCCAGCGTCTCGAGGATGCGCAGTCCGGCGGCGAGCACCTCGGCACCGATCCCGTCGCCCGGGATGGCTGCAATACGGAATTCGGGCAAGAGAAAGCCTCCCTTTTCAGGACCTGCCGAGCCGCCGTCTCGGCCTTCTGCCCCCCGCGGCAGGTTCGCTGCGCTACCTTGGAGGGAGAGCCCCGGAGTCGTCAACGCCCCTGGAGGCTGCGGTTTTCTTGCCGCAAGTACGCCTCTCAAGTCTTTGATTTTCTGCAAGAAATCAGAAAGAGACAGGAAGATACAAAGGCTTAAGGAATGCCGCGTTAGCCTTATCGTCCCCTGCGGACCCGCAGGCGAGGTGGGAGTCGGTTAAGGCCTGGACCAGGCAAATGACGGAAGAGAACCGCAAATCGGCAGTTCTAGTCACCGGAGCCGGAGGCTTCGTTGGCCATCACCTCTGCCGATTCCTGGCCCGCCGAGGCTATGCGGTTCGCGGTGCCCTTCGCGCCAAGCCGCCCTTTGCCGAAGAGGGCGTGGACTACGTCGCCATCGGCGACATCGATGACCATACCGACTGGCACACTGCGCTCGAAGGCGTCGATATCGTGGTGCATGCCGCCGGGACCACGGAAGACTTCACCGAGCCGCTCGGTCGCCGGCTGGTGGCCCACAATCAGATCAACGTGGCTGGCACGGCATCCCTCGCCCAGGCGGCCGTGAACCATGGCGTCAAGCGTCTGATTTTTCTCAGCTCTGTGGGCGTCCGTGCCGCGGAACGGAACGAGGATCCGACCGGTTTCGAAACCAGCAAGCACGAAGCCGAACAGATCCTGCGCAAGACCGTGGCCAGCGCGCCGCTCGAGCTCGTAATCCTTCGACTGCCGGCGCTCTACGGCCCGGAAAAGCAGGGCGCGCTGCGTGCAATGGCCGAAGCGATCCTGCGCGATCGGCCGCTGCCACTGGCCAGCGTGCAGAACCAGATGAGTCTGCTTTTCGTCGGCAACCTGGTCAGCGCGACCGAGGCTTGCCTCGAGAGCCCAGCCGCCGCCGACCGCACGTACTCGCTCAGCGACGGGGAGGTCGTCTCGACGCCGGAACTGGTCGAGCGCCTCGCCGAGGCGATGCAGCACGAGCTCGATCTCTGGCCCTGTCCGACCGCACTTCTGGGTTTGCTCGCGGGCTTTGCCGGCTACGGCACGGAGTTCCGGGCTTTGACCCGGGACGTGGTTTTCGACGATCAGGAGATCATCCAGGAACTCGGCTGGCAGCCGCCGATCGAGGTCGACACCGCGCTCCAGGCCACGGTTCGCTCCTGGGACCTCGAGCAGGCGGCGCAGCAAGCGCCGATGCGCCGGTCCGGCCTGCGTGGCCGGGTGACCGACGCCGCCTTCGCTCTGGGACAGCGAATCCTCCGGATGATCCGCAACCGACGGGACGCCCGCGAAACGCGGGAAGCCCACTCGACCTGACGACCGGCGGCACCGGGGCGGAGCCGTGCGGCGATCCGCCCACTCTGCCTTTCCAGTTCAAGCGTTTCATTTGACAAGTTGCCCTGGCCGAAGGCTGAATACCGGGGGTCCGGCGCGCGAAGCCGCTGCGCCGCTTTCAACGACAAGAAAAGACCGGAGGCTGGGAGGAACATGTTGGCACATAAGGAAAATTGGCTACTCCGCACCCTGACCGCGCTGGTCTCGGCTGCGCTCCTCGGCGCGTCGGCCCTGGCCGCGCAGGCAGAGGAGAAAGTCCTTAACGTCTACAACTGGTCGGACTACATCGCCGAAGATACTATCGCGAACTTTGAGAAGCAGACCGGCATCAAGGTCAATTACGACGTCTTCGATTCCAACGAGGTCTTGGAAGCCAAGCTGCTCGCCGGCAACACGGGCTATGACATCGTGGTGCCTTCGGGCACCTTCATGGAGCGACAGATCAAGGCGGGCATCTTCCAGCCGCTCGACCGCGCAAAGCTCGGCAATCACGGCAATCTCGACACGGACATCCTTCAGCGGGTCGCCAGGCACGATCCGGACAACGCCCATGCCATCCCCTACATGTGGGGCACCACCGGTTTTGCTTACAACGTCAAGCTGATAGCGGATCGCATGGCGGATGCGCCGGTGGATTCCTGGGACATGATCTTCAAGCCAGAGATCGTGTCGAAGTTCGCCGACTGCGGAGTCACACTGCTGGACGCGCCGGACGAGGCCGTCAAGGCGGCACTCAACTACCTTGGTATCGACCCGAACAGCCAGAAGAAGAGCGATTTGGATCAGGCCGAGGCGCTGCTTCAGTCGATCCGGCCGCACATCAAGTACTTCCATTCCTCCCAGAACATCAACGATCTGGCGAATGGCGACATCTGCCTTGCCATGGGCTGGAATGGCGACATGCAGATCGCCCGGGACCGGGCAGATGAAGCCGGGCAAGGGATCGAGATCGCCTATACCATCCCCAAGGAGGGGGCCTTGATCTGGTTCGATCTCATGCTCATTCCCGCCGACGCGGCGCATCCCGAGAACGCCCACCTCTTCCTCGACTACATCATGGAACCTGAGGTCGCGGCGGCTGTCTCGAATTATGTCTTCTATGCCAACGCCAACGCCGCGGCGACCGAATTCGTCGACGGCGAGGTGAAGGAGGACCCCGGCATCTACCCGCCCTTGGACGTCAAGGAAAAGCTCTTCCCGGGCAACGCGAACACGCAGAAGTTCGATCGCTTGCTGACGCGTGCCTGGACCCGCGTCAAAACGGGGCAATAGGACGGCGAGAGAACGGCTGCGGGGGCGCCTTCTGCAGGGACGGCCAGGGCGCTTCCGGGCCTAGTCTGGATCCGCGTTCAGGTGGGGAGACGAGAATGGCGGGTGGCGAAGTCGGAGATCCGGCCAGCGAACCTTGGAAGGATCCGCGGGCGGAGCCCTATATTCGCCTGGAACAGGTCACCAAGTCCTTCGGCGGGTTCATTGCAGTCGACAGCGTCAGTCTGAAGATCTACAAGGGCGAGCTGTTCTGCCTGCTCGGCGGCTCCGGCTGCGGCAAGTCGACCTTGCTGCGTATGCTGGCCGGCTTCGAGGAACCGACGAGCGGCAAGATCTTCATCGACGGAGTCGACGTGGCGGGGATCCCGCCCTATGAACGACCCGTCAACATGATGTTCCAATCCTACGCCCTGTTCCCCCACATGACCGTGGAGCAGAACATCGCCTTTGGCCTGAAGCAGGAGGGCTTGCCGCGACAGGAAATCGATTCGCGGGTGGAGGAAGTCCTGGAACTGGTCCAGCTCCTGCCCTTCGCAAAACGCAAACCCCATCAGCTCTCGGGCGGCCAGCGGCAAAGGGTTGCCCTGGCCCGTAGCCTGGTGAAGCGGCCGAAGCTCCTGCTGCTGGACGAGCCGCTCGGGGCACTGGACAAAAAACTGCGTGAGCAGACGCAGTTCGAGCTCGTCAACATCCAGGAATCGGTCGGGATCACCTTCGTCGTCGTAACCCATGACCAGGAAGAGGCCATGACCCTGTCAAGTCGGATCGGGGTCATGGACCAGGGCAAGATCGTCCAGATTGGGCCGCCCAGCGAAATCTACGAGTATCCGGGCTCGCGCTTCGTCGCCGACTTCATCGGGACCGTGAACACCTTCGCCGGGCGCATCAAGGTCGACGAACCGGATCATGCCTTGATCGAATCGAGGGAGGCCGGCTGCGACCTCTTTATCGATCATGGGATTTCGGGCACCGAGGGCACCGAGGTGTGGGTCGCGGTAAGGCCTGAGAAAATAGATATCAGCAAGCAGCCACCGAACCAGGACAACAATGTGGCGAAGGGCCGGATCGATGAGATCGCCTATTTCGGCGATCAGTCGATCTATCACGTCCGCCTGCCGTCCGAGAAGATCGTCAAGGTGAAACGGCCAAATCTGGTGCGGTCGATCGAGCGTGACCTGAGTTGGGAGGATGAAGTCTATCTCTCCTGGCTGCCCTCCAGCGGCGTCGTTCTCATGTCATGACCGACAAAGCCAGCGCCGCAGGTCCCGGTACGGCTTCCTCGGCGGCCGCGTCCGCTAGGCTCGGCCTTCAGACGCTACCGCTGTTCGGCTGGTTGCGCGGGCTCCTGATGCGCTTGGGCGTGACCGGCCGAGGCCTCGTGGTCGCAGTGCCCTACCTCTGGCTGCTGGTGTTCTTCCTAGTTCCTTTCCTGATCGTCCTGAAGATCAGCTTGGCTGAGGCGGTCATTGCCAGGCCCCCGTTCACCCCGCTCCTCGACTGGGCCGAAGAGGCCGCCATCACGATCAGCGTCAACCTCGGCAACTTCCTCTTCCTTCTGGACGACGATCTCTACTGGGTCGCCTACCTGAACTCGGCGAAGATCGCATTGGTTTCGACCTTGCTTTGCCTCGTGATCGGCTACCCCATGGCCTATGGGATCGCGCGGGCTTCGCACACCTGGCGCAATGTGCTCTTGCTGCTGGTGATTTTGCCGTTCTGGACCTCGTTTCTGCTGCGGGTCTATGCCTGGGTCGGCATTCTCAAGACCAACGGGGTCATCAACAATTTCCTGCTGGGGATCGGCATCATCGATGAGCCCTTGGCCCTGCTCCACAACGATTTCTCGGTCTACGTCGGGATCGTCTACTCCTACCTGCCTTTCATGATCCTCCCGCTCTACGCTAACCTCGAAAAGCTCGACGTCAGTTTGCTGGAGGCCGCAGCCGATCTCGGTTGCAAGCCGTTTAAGGCTTTCCTCACGGTGACGCTTCCGCTGTCGCTTCCAGGGATCGCCGCCGGATCGCTTTTGGTCTTCATTCCGGCGGTGGGCGAATTCGTGATCCCGGCGCTCTTAGGTGGTCCCGACACCCTGATGATCGGCCGCGTGCTTTGGGACGAGTTCTTCTCGAACCGTGATTGGCCTGTCGCCTCGGCAGTCGCGATCGCCCTTCTCTTGCTCCTGGTCGTCCCGATCGTGATCTACCAGCATGTCCAGATGCGGCAATCGGAGCGGGGCGCATGAGCCGCAAGCGTTCGCTATTCCTGATCTCGGCGCTGGCCTTTGGCTTCGCCTTCCTCTACGGGCCAATCTTCTCGCTGATCGTCTTTTCTTTTAACAAGTCCAAGCTGGTCACGGTTTGGGGCGGCTTTTCGACCAAGTGGTACGGTGAGCTGCTGCGCAATGAACAGATCATCGACGCAGCCTTGCTGAGCCTGCGGATCGCGATCGTCAACGCCACTTTCGCGGTCGCGCTCGGGACCCTCGCCGGCTTCGCCTTGGCGCGGCTCGGACGATTTCGGGGCCGAACGCTTTTCTCGGGCATGGTGACGGCGCCCCTGGTCATGCCGGAGGTGATCACCGGCCTGTCGTTGCTGCTTCTGTTCGTGTCCTTGGAAGAGTTGATCGGCTGGCCGTCAGGCCGTGGGGTCACGACGATTACGATCGCGCACATCACTTTCTCGATGGCTTACGTCGCAGTCGTCGTCCAATCTCGACTGTCGAGCCTGGATGAATCCGTCGAGGAGGCGGCTCTGGATCTAGGGGCCCGCCCAGCCAAAGTGTTCGTTTTTATCACCTTGCCGATCATTTCACCGGCCCTGGTGTCGGGCTGGCTTCTCGCCTTCACCATGTCGCTTGACGACCTCGTGATCGCAAGCTTCGTATCCGGGCCAGGCTCGAGCACCCTGCCGATGGTTATCTTCTCGAAGGTCCGCTTGGGCGTCAGCCCGGAGGTGAACGCGCTGGCGACGATCATCGTATTGCTCGTATCTCTAGGGATTGTTGCTGCCGGCTGGAGCATGAACCGGCAGCAAAAAGCCCGCGAGCGCGAGATTCAAGCGGCAGTCGCTGCAAATACTTAGGCGGACTTGACACTCACCGCTGGAGGAGGGGGCTCAGCAGCCGCGTAATTGGCCCGGTGAACCGAAGCGGCG
>JAAUYK010051414.1_pt1 | contig 21339 bp, 24 predicted proteins | sample 7278021 | NCBI WGS metagenome assembly JAAUYK01 (sample SAMN14350223, study PRJNA611818) | marine sediment metagenome | isolation source: surface marine sediment (1.8m) | place: French Polynesia: Moorea | collected 2018-08
CCTCAGTAATTGCTAGTTAATCTGTCATCCGATTTTGGGCCATGTCCAGAGAGTCCAGAGTGTACTGTAGTATGTACAATGAGTAGTATGCGTTGCCTTTAAGATCGTCTATTGGGAAAAGAAATCACGGACATACGTACGCGTACGTACATTTATGGAAAAAACGTAACAAGCCGAACGGAATGGATCTCGCACCCCAAGACACAAGTACAGTATTTTTTTCTACCTCTCCTCTATCTCACTTGCCTGCAACTGGCACGCGCGGTATACACACATCTCCTAACGCCGATTCCTCCCCTCCCCGTAGCTGTCCCGACCACATATGTGTCGAGCCTTTGTGCTCTCTCCTAGTCCTACATATGGTGTCATACGCGTTGAATTAAGCATGTAACTGTTTCATTTATATGACGCAATTGAGGCTTCCACTCCGACGAAGGAAATGCCGTTGTCCGGATACGAAGTCGTGCCCACTGAAAACCGCCAAGACCAACCACTATTCACTGTACGCGTACGTGTCAGTGGCATAGCGCTCACTCCGCTGAGCCTTTTGGGCTGGTGGTGCTTTGGGGATACTACGCAAAGAACGGACTGAGGGAAGGACCAAGGGACTACTGTGTGGGTGGTCGGGTGAGTATGGCTAGCGTTGAGCTGGCAAAAAACGGACTGAACCGATCGAACGGGTACGTCTTCGTCCGAGGAGGAAAAAGCGAGCTGGATACTTCTTCTGAGGAGAACATTGAAGTACTATGCGGTTCAGAGCTCAGAAGCACTTATTTCGCTGAGAATACGAGCATTAACCTCCAAACGCAGATGGCGAGACACGATCTTCTCCACAGGCTGCCCCCTGAAAGGCATTGTCCAATTGGGGGAACCCTCCTCATGTACGAACCTGACAAACCGCCCGGCTAATTTGTCCGAGAAACTTTACTCATGGCAACTCCCGACCGACCCGGCACAAAGGGCGAGCGGTCCGCTTGCAGGGATCGAGCTAGGCCGGCACTCGGGCGGCGGAGGGAGGGGAACATACGCAAGCTGGGGGTGGGAGCTTATTCGGCCCAAATTTTATTTCGAAGCATTTTTTTCGTCCGTCCGTTCAGCCACGCTGACCTGACGAAGGATCAAACTAGGCCTTACTATATAATACATACACATGGCAACACCGCATGGCCCGGGGACGTGACCAGAATCCGTCACCAATTCTGCTGCTGCTCCCCCTCTTTCTCTCTTTCCCAGTCCTCTCTCTCTCTCTCGCTCTGCTTTCCCCTAGTACGCTGTGTCGCAGCGGTGAGCCTGCCTAGCTGGGACCCACCTTTTTCCTTCCTGCCAAATAATGACATATGAGTTGGGCATGGCCATGGGCAGGAAAGGAAGGAAGGAAGGAAGAGGGGGCGTTCAAACTAACCCGATGAAAATTAGCAGGATTAGGAGGACAGTTGGTTATTTTGTACAGGCCCACGCAACTTTACATGTTCCGTAACCAGAGACATATTCTACGCGCTGAGAAACACGTATTGCTGAATCCCGAAAGTTAGCATCTCCTGTACGTACACCTTTTGGCCACCTGGATCGATCGATGGAAAGCGCGAGAGAGAGACACTCGCCTGGTCGGAAACCGTCACAATATATTTTCTTTCTCCACTGCAATGTCCGCCCGCCCGCCTGTCTCCTCATCCTCTCTCCCTCTAGCAGCTCCCTCCGCTCCACATACACACACACAGAAGCTTTTCGATTTAGCCCCGCTAGCTCTCCCTCCCTCTGGACGAGAAATGGGCCAGGAGAACTTCGTTCAGAGGAGAGAGAGAGAGAACGAGCTGTAGGTATGTACGTGTACATCGAAGAAACAGCTAGACAGCCAAACTGAATTGCATCGATTTCCCCCAGCGTTTTCGTGACAGTCTCGCCTTCCTCTCTTTGGCCTTTGATTGCGATCGGAGGTGAAAATTGCCGCGTCGAAAATGAACCGCAGACGTACGGCCGCATGTGGCTCCGGGCGTTTTTTGGCCGGCCCCTGAAGTAGTGTCTCCTCCCTCCCTCCCTCCCTCCGTCTCGTTCGATATCGCAAAGGCGGCCTTGAGAGAGAAAGGAATGAGAGGCGTTTTCCTCTATTCGCCGTACGTACGCGGCAGGGCTGAAAAGCATTGTAAAAGGACTGCTCGTATTTGCATACCAACCCTGAACGCAGCTGGCCTTTTTGTCCCTTATAATTTCCCGTAACCGACGGAAGTTTTCAGAAATAGACGTCGGGGCCAGCTGGTATAATCCCTGCTAAGATGATTGCAATATTTGTGTTTTAGTACATGTGTATTTATATCTCGCTCCTTTTTATCATTCTCAAAATACTATCCTACATGGTTGTATTTGGCCGGTCCCTTCGATTCTTTTTCCCGTCATGCTGTGCAGAGACGCTTCAGTTTACAAATTTTAAAGCCATATGAATTTTCACTACGTAGAAACCAGCGTGCTACACTGAGAAAGAATACAAGTTCTAAATTCATATGAATACAGTGGAGGTGGTTGAGATTTGCAATCTGCAGTCGAATGTGAATACATTGCTCGCACAGTCCGCCGGCATATATCCGTACCGGCGGCGAGGCAGGCGAGCCAGGTGAATTCATGCACTGGTCGCGTCACTCTGTCTTCAGCGCTCGCCTAGACCGGACAAAATGTCTTCCAACGTAACTCCTTCTCTTAACATGATTCGTCACCGCTTCAGTGACACAAGTGGCCTACTCATTAAGGCCATGATGTCTCCGAAATTCGACATGTATCTCGAGATCGTATCAAGTGAGCACCGAAACGCCTACCCGGTGTCAAAGATTGCTGCTGCGGCCTATTATGCAGTTCAGGAGGATCACTGGTGGGTGCCAACTCCGAAGCGGGCCTTCTACGTCGACTACTGGAAGGACGACCAGGCATTGATCGACGTCCTCACCAGAGCTTGCGACCGGGACTACGTCATCGACATCGGCCACCGGGTGACGCAGAACAGGAAGGCCGTGGCCGGAATGGAAATTCTAGCCAGAGCATATGAACAACACCGTCTCAACGAGTTCCGAAAGGGCGTCACAGATGATCCCGATGTACGTCTCCAGCCGAACGAGGCCTACGACTATCAGTATAACGTGACACCCCCCAAGAAGACCAAGAATTGAAGCTGAGGCAAATAAAGCACTTAATTGGATATCTTTGAAAATACAGGATTTGTGTATTTCGATTTTCTCGTTTAGTATATGGTGGCGTTCTCGACTTCCTTGCATACGAGGGCCGCGATGGCCTCGATCAAGGCGGCGATGGCGCCCTCCTCAATCGTCTCGTTTAGTATGTGGCGGCGTCCCCCACTTCCTTGCAGACGAGGCCGGCGAAGACGTCGATCAAGGCGGCGAGGGCGCCCTCCTCCTTCGGCTTCTCCTCGTGGGCCACGCACTCGCGCACGACCGCCCTCACCTCCTCGGGGGACATTTTAGCCACGCAGTACCTGGCGCTTTCGATGATTTGATCCTCGGTCGTGCGGATCTGCGCCATCTGCACCATGGCACCGATGATCATCGCCATGCAGACGAGGCAGGCGACGATGAGCACGTAGTCGAGGGCGGTGATATGGCGGAGCGTCTTCATGTCTCTCTCTCTTTAGGAACCGTTAGGAACTGACTTAATTGCGCAGTGGAACAGACGCTGAAGTTGCGAGCCACACCCTATTTTATGGCACCTTATGTAACAAGATACTACACTACACAGGGTTAACGGCGGGCGGGCGAAATGCGACTAGTACCTATTTACTTCATTCATTACTCATCCTCATTAAACATGATAGCCAGCCTTAACTCCTCCAATTTGGCATCGAACGCAGATTTCCAACACGCGGGCCGCATGTACATCCAATCGTCGAGCACCGCGGTCGAGCAGTTCACGTTGGATGCGCCACTGCAGTAGGGAAACCTCCTCGATTCCCAGGAGACTCCGCGCTTCTCGACGGCGACGACGCTGAACACGTACTCCGCGGGGCCGATCTTCAGGCCGCGAACGAGCTCAGTTTGATACTGAAATAAATTACACTTAAGAGTTCATGCGTCAAAGAATGAATACCATCCTTACCTCAATGTCTCCCGTGACCCTAGATAGGCTCTGAATAGTCTCATGCCTCAGTTCCATTTCGTAGTATGGATCATGCCTCCGCAGGGCAGCAGTCTCATAATATAGAAGGCTTCGGCGGTCCGTGATGGAGTCGACCTTGATGTAGTACCTTGCCACGCACTCCTTGTTCTTGACCTTGCCACGCCAGTCCACATAGACATAGCCCTTCTCTTCCCATTTAGCGGAGGTTCGAATGTGAGGTACTCCAATCCAAGTTGGCCTTCGGCCGGGAACACACTCCTTGTCGTGTTCGATCTCCAAACGCTTTGGCGGGGGCTCGGGTGCCGATTTGCATGCTATGCTCCACTTAATCAACAGGCATATAATTAAAAAGTGAAGGAACGCCATATTGCATGCAACACTGGGAAGTCGCATCGAACTGAATCAGCTGAATCATCCAGGTAGCTAAAGGGAAAACCCGTTCTTTCCAACGGCCACCGCATCCAGGTATTGCTAACAGCCACCACATCCAGGTACAGCTACCGGCCACTGCATCCAGGTATGGCTACCAGCCACCGCATCCAGGTAGTCCATGGTGCACTTATGTCTACACTACAGTCCTTGAGACCGCTTGAAAATGCAATTTGAAAATAAGCGTGCATTTTATCGTCGGTTGGCTTGCAAGGACTTAGATATACCCAAGTGGCGGCCTGAAAGTTGCATGAACGACGCCGATTGTGGTCGTCCGAGGCATATTACCAAAAAAACTCGAGGCAATAAGGTCAACCATGCCAAGTTGTGGCTACTAATTGGCATCCTTGTCCTTGAGAATGTCCCCGGAGCCAACGCACCTCTTCCAATGGTACTCGCCCCATGGGTAATTCTAGGCTCTTCAGTTGCCGCCTTCTTTGCTTGGGTAGCTTCAAGCGTCGGCGCCATCACAGGATCGGGAAAGTTGCTGCTAGGTACAATTTAATTATACAACCATAAAGATCACAATAATCGAGTCAACCCCATTGCCGAAGGTCTCCTCATTGGGGTTGTGGTACCAAGCATCATGTAAGTGACTTAAAAATTCATGTACAGTATGGTAGTGGAATATTTAGCGTTTTTCTACAATTATATAGCGGCGGGCTAACGGTTCATTACCTTCGCCGAAATCACCTTGAAACGTTAGAAAGTGAGAAGATTACCCGCGAACTCAATAAGGAGATCTCTGCCAAGAGCCGAGTGCAACAAGAACGTCACCATAAAGACATCTTAAAGGCAGGAGATTGCAATGTTTATCTCGTAGTATACGTATATTCACATTCCTCCTATCATTTAAGGTGCATCAGCAGAGAGAAAGTGCCCGTCAGCTACTAGAACTAACGAAGAGGAGAGTTGTGGCCTATTTATCGCCCTCGCCGCCTCCATTGACTGAGAATGACCTGGAGGCCGCAACGCAACTCCTGACAATGGAACACCCGATTTCAACTTTGAGGTAAGAAGCATTAATTTATTAACCTTAATACACCCGTGACATATTTTCTTTCTTTGCAGGCTAAAGGAACAAACCTACTCGGAATTATACCCGGGCACCTTGACTGAGGTCTCCGAGATTTACGTGCATTTACACTGGTGCATTGACATCTTGGACTTCGACTCCAATCGCATTTGTACTGACTGCAATGAGATCGCCAACCACCTCCCAAGTTTAAGCAACCAATATGCCAACGTACTCAGAAAAGTGCCGCAGGCATCTGCTATCAGGGCGGCTCACAGAGCTGAAAAAGCCATGATGCTCGATAAAATGTAAGTGCGTTAAAATTAAATGTACAGTATGCAAATGAAATACTGAACGTTTTCCAGAGTTTCCGAGATTGACATCAGTTACCTCACCGAAGACTGGCGGCAACATTGGCATAGAAGCCATCTTCTGAGAATGCTCAAGATTGTCGAGGGACTAGGACATCACGAGGAGGACGCAGGGGCCAACAATATACCTTTGCTCCGACGACTTAAAGATCTGTATATTCAGCTCCGACGCATATACAGCTCGATCGGCGGCGGCGGGCCTGTTCCATGTTCAAACGCGTTCATGTGTGAGGGGTATGAGATCTTCCAACCGGAGTTCATGAAGTACCATAGTTTGGTGTCGAATTTGGTGTCACGCCATCCAGCGGAAAGCAGTTGGGTCAGTACGAGCAAGAAGTACTTTTCAAACTTGGGGTGGAACCGCGAGTCCATCAACGTGGGCTGGATGGAGCTCTATCTCGCCTCCAAGAGGGTCTACGACGACACGCACGGGCACCAGAGCGGGGAGCTCAAGCCGGTTCATTCACTACATGAACTTATCACGATCGCATTCAAGAAGCACTCCACACAAAATGACAAGTTCTCTCAAATGGCCAAACTTCACAAGGAAACCATGGATAACTGTGCCTGCATGGGCGCACTTCTCCATGCAACTAATAAGTGGAGGCAAGGCTTTTTGCACATATGTACGTACATCAAAAAGTAATTAAGTGCTTCGTGTTACAGGTCATATTGGAGGTCTGCTGCATACTCACGGATGGTGCTCATTATTATGTGGATGCTAACAATTTATTACAAAGGTCCCGATTTCCTCATGACAGAGGAAGTGGAACTAGATTTACAGGATATCAATGCCGCCATCCTCGGCCTCGTCCTCCCCGAGTTTGAGACCCTGATTGTCAAGGGCGTCTTCGACCCCAACGGCGAGGTGACCTACGAGGAAGTAAGCAACTTGCTCAAGAAGGCCGACATCTTCCTCAGCATGAACGATTAACGGAGAAGTAAAACGTGGATCAATTAAAGCAGCTCAAAGCATGAACGATTAACGAAGAAATAAAATGTGGATCGATTAATGTAGCAGCTGTTTACACGAACTAGATACCCGCGTCTATATGTATGTGCAAGAGACAGATTCTGGCTGAAAGCCAACACTGTCTAATTATACAAGAACTAGGGTGGATGAGCAGCTCAGCTATATAACGCGACTTTGCTTTCCTCGGCGCAGTTCTTGTTCAGCAGCCAGACCAAAATGAAGATTTCCGTCCTCTTATTGGGGGCTGTACTCGCCATAGCTGTCTTTAATGACAGCGATGCTGCAATTTATAAAAGACGACTGAAGTTTAACAAGGGCCTGAGCAGAGGCAGCCTACTGCAATCGACGTCCTCAGCTCAGTCCTCGGCAACCTCAACCTCGGCGGCATCACGATGGACTTCCGCAATCCGCTGGCCAAGGCAAAGGCCGGCAAAGACGATCAGCCATTCCTCAGATGACCACTCTCCAGGTGATGCTGCAACATATTCTAAATCAAAGTGGAGGTTGGTTTCTGTCGTGGCCTCGCTCCCACAAAGCAAGAAATATTGGTTGAACAAGCGTGTACTCCAAGTCGATGGGAACGACGACAACAGCAAGGGCAAGACAGATCCGAAGCCATCCACCTCGGGCACCTCGGGCACCTCGGGCAGGCAGGCAAAGAGACCGCGACCGCCAAGCTCGTCCTCGTCTGACTGGGAGGAGACGCCGTTTCGGGGCCAGGTCACCAGGCGCGTCCTCAAGAAAAAGGTTGACAAGGCCGCCCCCGCCACGCAGGAGGACAGCAGCTCTGACTCGGAGCCGACGCGCAACGTCGCGACCAAGGTCCTGAAGAAGCAGAAGCAGAAGTCCGCGGGATCCGACGACGTGCAGATCGTCTTTGAGCAGGCGATTTAACCGACAGCACGTGAAATAGAAAGAAAGGATCGAGCGTACGAACCCGTGGTCTACCTCAAGAGCCACAAGGAGACGAGCGAGCCCCCCGTTAAGCTGCAGCCACTCCTCCTCGGCACGGATTACGCAGGCAACACAGTGCCGATACCATTTTACCAGGTAAAAAGTGTTCCTATTTAATAAAATATATATGCGTCTTAATATGTGTAATCTCAGAGGTGGAGTCAGCTCCGTCCTGGAGCCCATCTCCGAGTCGGTGATTACAAATTTTACGGCAGCACGAGGGGATACGCCGTCGTCCCCGCGGAGTACCCATTGCCGCCGAAGGCCAAGGTCGACCCCAAGAATAACCCCATCGCTAAGATCTTCAAGCTAAAGGAGGGGGAAACATACCAGACAGGTGGCCTTCGATTCTATGGAAAAGAACGATCGTACACTTTTCGCGAAGACAATGGTATGATGGGCTACAGTTATGACGACTGATTCTCTATCATTTGTAGTCGTTTAGTAGTTCGTAGTCTATACGTAGCGGTCATTACAGCTAATTAGTGTGGATGCGGCCATAATTAATCTGGCAGCTATTTATTGCCCAACAAATATACCAACAATCTCTCATTCGTGCTTTTCGCCGCGTGGACGGTCTTTCTTCCTTCCTTCCTTCCGTTCGTGGCCGCGGCGACCTCATTCCTTCCTTCCTTCGCGACCTTCCTTCCCTCCTTCCTCTGCGACCTTCCTTCCATCCTTCCGTTCGCCTGCTCGCCGCCGCGGCGACCTCCTCCCTTCCTTCCTTCCTTCCTTCCAAGATGCCCTGCCGTCTGATGGTCAGGAGGTCCTCATTGAGGACCTTGCAGTGCGTGTCGTACACGGCGTGCGGCCTCCCCTTCCGCACGGACTGTCCGGTGTTGGAGGTGTACGAGGCAAGAAGGTGTCGCGAGTGGGTTTGTTGGGGAAGTCGCCCAGCAGCAGGTACGGAAACTCTAATTATTATTGAGGATCTTTAAATGATCTTTGAAATCGTCAGATAACCTCACCTCAACTGCGACTCCGACCTCTGCAAGGCGTCCCCCTCCGCCTTCTTCTCCGCCTTCTTCTTCCTCGACGGCCGCCGCGACGGTGGCGACCGGAATCGGCGCAGGCCAGATCGGCTTCGGCCACATAAACGGAACGGTGGGCAACACCACGGGGTTCGGATTGAGGATTGAGGATGGTACGGTCTAAAAAAATGCACAATATAAAATCTACTGATAATTTTCTTACATGTAGATACATACGAAATCTCGATGCCGCCCTGGGCGGCTATACTCCTCGGATTCACGATCCTGCTCGTGGTCGTGAACCTCACATTGCTGGCCTGGAAGTACAAGGAGGAGATCCGGGAGTACCTGGGGACGGAGCCAGGCAAGAAGCTGTTGGACAAGCTGAAGAGCAAGGCGACCAGGTACGCGAAATGAGTCTTTAATTGAGCGGAAAAATAGTGAAACGCTGTTCCAGGTACTCACCTGAGGTGGTCTTCGACGACAAGGCGACGTCGGTCAAGATCCGGATGACCGGCGACCAGCTGAGGGATGCCGTGCGCGAGGCCACGGCGGCCTTCTTCAAGGAAAAAGTAACCGACTGTGATACCTCTACCGGCGACGGCATCATGAGCGACAGATCCGCGGACGGCTTGAGGGACTCGGTCCTTGGGATGGACGTCGACGCCGATGAGATCCTCGTGCTGCAGGACGACGTCGAGGGGAACAAGAGGGTCGTGGTCGCGGAGGTGCACAGGGAGGTCGTCGGCGAGTTGGAACAAGATCCGGTCCCTCCGGTCCCTCCGGTCACCATACCACGTGTTGTGGTCCAGTCTCCGACTGAAGTTGAAGGTACGTAAACCTTTAAAACGAAATAATTAATGGCATAGTATTGGTAAATCTATGCTTTTTTAGTCGAACTTGAGATGATTGGCGGCAAGCGCAAGAGGCGCAGGACCGGAAGGAAGAGGGCCAAGCAGCGCTTGGACAGCGAGACAACGTCGGTGTCGTCGGACACGCCGGAGAGGCCGAAGCGCTGGCCAAGCAAGCGACTGTGAGAGATATTTTATTCATTATAAATGATTCCTTTTGGCATGTTGTTCTCTCACATAGACCGCACATTCAGAAGTGGGTGGACGAGGTGAACGAGGCGGAGGCCCAATGCTCCGGCGAGAAGGATGAGACGACGAGGAGGGAGAGGCCATCTAGGTGGGGAGAGGCAAGGCCGCTGGACCTGAAGGCTGCAACCTTCGAAAGGATCGACAGCGGAGACACGCTGTGTAAGATGACTGATTGAATCTTTTTTGAACTTTTAAGCTACTATAATCTCTATATTCTCTTTCTGCAGCTGACGCCTTCGATAAGGCGATGCAAGATGGGATGCGGCGCGCCGATGAGAAAATCTCATTTTTAAGGAATTTGAGGCCGCGCTAATTGTTTGGCCTTAAAGAAATATAGTAGTCATGTCGTAATTAGTCACAATTAACTTAATCAAGCTTCTTTATTTCGACTGCGTACAATATGTAAGGGTTTTAATAACCTATTGGATTCCGCACTCCGTTCTGAACGACCCAGGCAGGCCACCGATGAGCGATGTCGCTTACAGTTGGATATCCTCCTGAAAGAGACAGGAACTGAAGTAAATGACATATTAATTACGGCCTGCATAACGCACCAGACCATTGCCACCATTTAGGGGGGCAGCGGGGGCGTCCGCGCCGTTGTTGCCTGCAGCGTTGTTGTTGTTGGCGGCGGCGACGGCGGCGTTGTTGTTACCCTCCTGGACAGAGTTGTCGCCCGAGTTGATGGCGTCGTCCAGGGGATGGCCGGAGTCAGGGTCCTCAGTCTAAAGTAATTAAATTATGACTGTGATAAAATGCAGATTTGAAGCATTTACCTCCTCACTAAGCTTCCTGTAGAGGCCACGCCTTCCGATGCGCCACTTGAACTTCTTCATCAAGATGTACATGCAGGTGATCATCAGGCTGATCGCGCCGAAGATGGCCCCCGCGATGGACGATATTTCGCTGATTTCCTCCGGTGTGTCATCATGACCCTGATGTTTGCAGGTCCACTCGAGGCAATTCTGAAATACGGCTAAAATAAAATTTGGCACCATTACATACATAAGATATCTATCCGTACTCCGTACTCGTCCGGTTCGATAGGAACAATCTTGCAGGCCCTATAAGGCAATAATATTAGCAAAAAAAATAATATACATAGTGAGTTATAACCTTGTATCTCCACAGGGATAAGTGCAGCCGATGTAGTCGACGCACTCCCGGCTCTTCTTGTAGAACGGATTGCAGACCACCTCGTCCGGGCAGTAGACCGGAGTAGGTAGAGGCTCCATGACCGACCGCGCTTTCCTCCTCCTTGGGCAGTAGTCCTCTAGCAGGTCTAGTAAACACACTATATATGTTAGATCATTACGTATATTAAATATTGGCTTAAATGTACCAGTTAGGTTAATCGGATTAGTCCAGAGGGCTGTACTGGGCTCGAAACAGGAGCAGGATGTATCTTTGCTGATAAGAAGTGCGTCCGCCTCGGCCTTAGAGAGGAAGCTACAGACAAAGCTTAAATGAGATTATACGCCAGACAACATACTTTTATACTCCTTACCCCTTCGTTGAAGCCGCCGCCGCCATCGTTTTTGGCCTCGACGTAGGAGTTGTAGGAGATCGGGTCGACGTCGATGTTGTCGTGGTCGGAGAACGCGTCGGAGAATGGGTCGACGTCGATGTTGTCGTGGTAGGAGAGCGCGTCGTTGTCGATGTGGTCGCGGTGGTCAAGCGTTCCTTAGTCACGCCGGACTTCTTTGTGCTCACCGACGAGCTCACCGACTTGATGCTGCTGATCACCGGCGGCGGCGTGGTGAAGGCCCTGACGGCGGCTAAGGTCGGCGAGTACTTCCTCTTCCCCATGACGGACTCCTTCTCTCCTGTGACGGAGCCCTTCCCTGAGTAAACTGGGTTCCTCAGGACCGCATCGGGCGCATAGTTCTGGTAGCCGATCGGCGACGGGCACGTCGTGTGGGCCTTAATTACAGCAATTACTATGTGAAAATAAGTTTATGAAGTACGTACCATCTTCTTGCAACATTCTTCAATGTTGCATTGCTTCTTGATGATCATGGTGGTCGTGGTCGTGGTCGTCGTGGTAGATGGCGAGGTTGACGTGGTTCTCCCAATCTTCCAGAGCTCTCGCCGTTTTGACCCCCGCCTCGGTGCGGCCCCGATCAAGAACGTTAGGCCCACCAAGAGAAGAAAGGCCAGGCAGAGCTCAAATTTGCCAGGCTTCATTTTGCGTTTAATTTGCTCCGCAGTGTGTAGCGTCGAAAAACGAACTAAATGCAACTGCGTTGAACTAATTTGTGGCTATCTAGCGCTGCATAAGCATCCCCTCTAGAATTACGTCCTATCTGCTGACTTGCATTGCGCGAACGGCCAGAGTTGAGCATAGCTGGAACGGCCAGATTTTATTTTGCCCACCGACCATCTACATTTTTTTCGCAAATGACGAGAGTCACAACGTTAATGATGAGATCGAGGCCTGCGCTGAATATACGTATATTTTCGATATAATGTTCGTCATCTACGTAGGGCTATAAGGAATTTTGTGAAAAGAAACTTGCGGTACGGAGAAGCTACTACAGGTATGAAAGAAACTTGCGGTACGGACAAGCTACTACAGGTAATCTTTTAGCTGAAGAGAGCATCCAATGGGTCGTGTACGCAAAACTCCTTTGCTTGAACTATAGGTAACTCTTTTCGTACAGATCATGTTGGAGAAACAGAACTCTTTGATTTGAAACTCATTCTGCCTCAAAATTTTACGATAATGCCGTCTTTGCGCAACCTTAAGCTGTTTTTCTTGCCCTTTAATTCGATCGGCTAGCATTGTAGTATATACCCTGTGATTTAAGGTCCGCTGTATTGTTGCTGCCTGCAGCGAAAAGCTGCATAATTGCGTTTTACTGTGCAATCTACCCGTTTCCTGGTTTTCCATTATTTGAGACATGACCCTAGGTGCTAGTGCGCAATAGTCCAAGATTCGATTGGGCCCCAAATCGTCCTTAAAGGACCCAAACTCACAGCCTATTGGAATAATTTGGGAGATATCACAGTTTCGTGATCTAATGCACTTAAACCCATCAACATCTAGCGCACATATTTCGACGCCATTTTGTTCCAACCTAATCAAACTTTTTAGCATATAAATGCGGGCTAGTGCTGTAATGTATGCATGAATTGAACTACAACCTTTATTATAGGCGCAACGGGATGTTCTAAGCTTTGTGCGTACTACTTGCACTACATTTTCATTAATGACAAATAGCTGATCTAGATTATATGCGCAGTTTTTGACAAGTTTGGATAGCTCCCTGTAGGATGTCGCAAAATGTGTTTCACGTCCCTTGCAAAACTGACTAAATTTCCCGATCGTGGACACCAACATTAGCTTAATAATTTTTCTACGTACGTCACTTTTTTGCACTGTTGCAGGCGATAAACGCAGAGATCCACTATACTCCATAGAGGAATTAATACGTGCACACCACGCATATGGGTCCGGTTCATCCTCAGGGATTCCTGAGTAACGTATTTTATAGGAACTCGCGTAATGGAAGAAAGGCCGCAAAATTGGCCTTGCGTCAAAATAGGCATAAATTTCGAGCATTTTAATTACACGGTAACCTTGAGTGATGGCAAAGGTCACCTCTGGAAGGGTCCAAACTGACTTCAAAAATCGCTTTTTATCCTTGTGGCCGCACACTGTATCTAGCCCTTTCAGTATACATTCCTGACATAGGCCGGCTATCGAATTGCCAGCAGAGTCCCTGTATAATAGACTCGGAAACTTGCAGTACGTAGGGCAGCTAATAATTGCCTGCAGAAATCCGTGTATCTGCTGCCTGCCGAAGTAAAACTCCCCCGTGCTAGAAATTTGAACTTGGTCTAATTGCTCGCCAATTAAAATCTGATATGGCCCCACCGGGAGGTCAGCTGTCATAGCAATATAAGGGTAAAGCGAGCAGACATCATAGGACTCCATGACTTTATTGGGCTCTGCTGCAGCTGTGAATGAGTGACGGTATACCTCCGAGATACCTCCGCGTACGCTAATTCTTGGACATAATCGCTGCTTCGGCCTTTCTATATAGGTCGCCATAAACTTTCGTACGTCGGGGTCCTTACGCTTCATTTCTTGCCACTGACAAGAGTAGCAATATACTAAAGTGAGTTCAGACCTAAAATACAACTTCAACAGCTCTTGTTTCCTGCGATCTCTATCTGCAAGCATCGCTCTATCCTGACCATAGTGATTTTTCCCCTCGGAAGCATAGCTCCTGCATTCAGTTCCGTCTAGGTGAATATGGATATGACATCCACAGAAATTATATATATATATGTGTCCAAATGCATCTGTTCCTACCATGTCCGGAATAATTCGCTCACCCTGTATACAAAACTCTCTTTGCCCACTGGGACTGCTGTAAGCATGTTCCCAAGTGATATGCGGCAACGTTGACCGAATATATGCTAGATATTCGGTTTCTTGATATGATGGGTTACCTTTAGTAATGCCAGTTGAAAACTCATTCTTCCATAAGTAGAGTAAGCTAGTGTCAAGCGTGTGGAGTTTCATGCAGTCATATGAATATGAAGGTAGGGTACAATATGGTTTTGAATAGGGGTGTAGAAACGCAAAAAATTCAGGGGTTCTGGGCCTCTTATCTATTTCACAGTCATGTAAAAGGCCCCGCTGAAAATCTATGCACTCTGAGACAAAATTTGTCACAACCGATGCCAAGACCGTTAATTGGAAGCGGCTAAAATCTAAAATTTGTGTACCAAAATGCCATCGCTGTCCTACGTGCGCAGAGTGATACTTGCTCACACAATCGATGTGTTCCTGCGCATCAAATATTGACAAAAAATGTTCCTTAGCAGGCAAAACGGAGTCATAGTTGTAGTAAGCAGGATAGTTCAATTTTAAAGGGAAAAACACCTCGGGCACTTTCGCAAATGTCAGATTTAAGGACGAAAGAGGTTCAGAGAAATAGTTGTAGTTGTTAATAATCCTAATCCCGTACTTATCGTCCAGACTAACACAAATTATGGTACTTTCCTTACTTGAGAGCTTGGTCTTAAGCCCATAATAAGTTAGCAAGCCTGCAAGTGCATTAAGTTCGGCTCCAGTTTCAGAATGGCAAATAATAGTAGTATTCAGAAAGGCCGGCTGTAGAATATGATATAGTAGTTGAAGCAGTACACAATCAGTATCTTTGAGAGCTAATGCAATTTTGTTCCTATATGATTGCAATTGGTTCATTTTTTGTCGTTGGTAATTATTCTCAACTGAACGCTTATCACAGTAGTCATTGTTATCTTTTTCCACCATACTCGTAGGAAAGTACGTGTACGTTTGAGATACAGGAGCTGTTGAACTACTAATTGATAGGTGGGGCCTTAACTCATCAGTGGAAAAGTATTTTTCATGAAACACACCTCGTCTCTGACCCTCTACTAGAAGTGCTGCAAAATTAGGGGTCATGCCAAAAGAAGTTTCTTGCGCAGTATGTCGATCGCATAAATTAAGGCTATCTACTTTTTTGAGGTTGTAGCAATCCTCACAATTTTTTTCACCGTCCTCAATATATTGCACAGTTAGTAATGCTAAACGACACCATTCTCGCTGATAATTAGCGTCTCGTGTTTGACACACATGGTCACCTAATTGATACGATAAGCAATTGTTGCAAAACTTCGTGTGACACACATGTGCAGCTTTAACCTCTTCAATTGTGTTTAACCCTTTAGTCCTACGCACATTTTTTTGACATTTACTGCAAAAGTACGTTTTTTTGCAGCTGGTTAGGTGATGTGTGTTACATGACTCTGACGTGTATAGTAGGCCGCAACCCGTACAGTATTTTGTTTCTCGAGCAACCATGCTAGAATCGCAGAACTCATTTTCATTTTGAACATTCACAGGCGTAATTGCATTCCTAAGGAACCGCTTGCAGTGAAAGCAAGTTCGGCTTCTGTGCATAGCGTCTCCGCAAATATGAAATGACTCGTTTGAAATCTTGGTGAGACAAGCCAAACAGCGCTTTCCCATTGTATTAAAATAAGAACTTGCTTTGAGCACTACACTGGCATGTCCTGCAATAACACCTCTAGCAGGGTCATTTACATTAACACTACATGTTTCTCTATTAGCTAACTCTACAAAAATATATATCTGCCTCATATCCTGATCATAATCATCTGGATATCTATAGCAGACATGGCTCACTAAGTCTGAGAAAGCTGTGATTTGAACTCCAGCAAAGGATGAAAATAGCGGAAATATGTCTTCCAATGCTTGTGGACCCGTAAACGTATAATTTTTAGCCAAGACGGGATGCATAGGTGGCAAAGCACCGGTCGCCTTTTTTGTTTCGATGTACATTTTAAAATCTTTTAAACACTGCCTTAATACATCAACACATGTCGAGTCATGTGATTTAAATTGCTGTATGAATTCTCCTGCTGCTTTTGAGCCTTCTAGAGACAATAGATGTTGATAAGCCACGACAAGGGAAACAAATAGGCATTGATTATGTAGAGTCATGTCTCCAATACGATCAGGAACGCAGATTAACCAAGGTTTTCGTGTGTAAACAGAATTTGTAGAACCCTTAGCACCTATTAAAAAGTGTCTCATTTTTTTTTGACGCTCCTCGAGTTTCCTATAGTGCTCGGCCGCTTTACTGTAGCTTTTCGGAAGGCAGAAAACCTTAATTTGAATTTTGAACGCAGAGCTTACACGCAAAGTATTATTAGATAGAAGGAAGTGAAATAGGCTTTGAAGCACGTAATAGCTAATTAGGTAGCTTTTCGTAGACAGGCAGAAGGTACCGCTATTAATTCCGTTTAATATTGACGGATGAAGTATTGATATTACCAGAAGGCGAAAAAAATCTTTGTCTTCGGGATGGTCTTTTTTATAGTACCTACGTAGATCATCTAAAGCCCTTTCGATCGCATATCTAATTGGTTTTAACGTATCAGAAACAAGAGGAGCCTTCTCTCCTGGAGCTGCGTCGAATACAATGCTATATAAATGGTCATCGAGTTTAAAATGACGTTGTCTCTTGAACTGTGTTCGTGATATGGCGGCTTCAACGTCTGACCTGTCGTGCCATTCTGAAGCTTTCCCATATATGGCCTAATTACATAATATTAGCAAGGTCGATGCCAAATTTGGTGTTATTTTCCTACCTGTCGATCGAAGAAAGGAGTGTCACGTGCCCCTAGACCACCGCCTGGTGATTGTGGCGACTGAACTCGCCGTGCCTTCCCTCGGCTCCCGGTTCCTGAAGCCCGGCGTTTTCGACGTCCTCGTGTAGGCGCTGAACTGGGAGGAGACTGAACGACACGTGTTCGTAGTGTTGGTCCGGATCCGGCCTGCTCCTGTGGATCTTGATGCCACCAAGAACAACCTGGACGAGGCTCCGGGCCAGGTTGAGCGGCATCATAGCGTTGTGAGGGTCCAGGTTGATCTTGGTGGCCAGGCGGAGATTGCCCATCAACTTGAGCGGCGGAGTCGCGGCGGCGTGACGGTTCAGGTTGGAGATGATCTCCAGGCGCAGCGAGATGAAAAAGATCGCCGAGGTTACCAGGTGAGTCGAGGAGGGAAAGATCTGGAAAAGTAAATTGAGGTCACATAATGGAAAAGAATATTATGACACAGCGTACCAAATTCAAAGTTTTGGCGGTGCTGGGCATCATTCTGATTCTGAGGTGGGTGGAAGAGCAGATTGGCAGCATCGGCGCCTTCCGCAGAGAGCCTTGTGTGGGGGACGCTATCAAGCTCAACGAGGCCATCACTTCCTAGGACATCCCCTTCTAGGCCGTGTCCGTCACCGAGCACTTCGAGCACCTCTCCAGGTTCGAGGACATCGGGCCCGACTTCATCATCTTCATGACCGTGGCCAGGTTGGAGGACATCGGGCTCGACTTCATCATCTTCATGACCGTGGCCAGGTTCGAGGCCATCGGGCCCGACTACATCATCTTCATGACCCTCGCCGCGTTCATGGACATCGGGCCAGGCGTCGTCATCTTCGTCCGATGAAGAGGAATAATCTACGATCCTAAGAAATCAAAATTAGAAGTTTGTTGGCTTGCTATTTCGGTATTTAATAATTTTACCTTGGTCGAGCTGGGAGGTCCACGTCGGCATATAGAGCCCGAACTTGCGGGTATTCTATAAACTTTTCCCTTCTCCTTCTTTGCTGTGGCATCTTAGATGTAGGGGATACGAATGGCTAAGAATGTTGTGGAGCCCGCAGAATACACCTTACACCTTTGCGCGCTGCGCCCCGCGCTGCGCCCCGCGCCCTGCGCCCCGCGCGCCGCGCTCGGCCGCCGCGCCATAGCCATTGCCATGCATGATTTCTTCTTTGCCGGCCTGCAAAGTCGTGAAAGTGCCGTTATTCCGCCCAGCAAAGCTCGACCTGCCAGGTAGAAAGTTAGCATGCCTGCTTGAAAGTACAGTTATTCAACCCGCCTCGCGAAAAAGGGCTGGCGGCCGCGTCACGTTGTAGAAATGTAAATTGCAAAGCTGGCGGGCAAAAGAAGTGCATCATACACGCCGTCTCGGGTAAGGAGAAAGTTAAGATTGCACGCCTGCTTTGAAAGTACAGTTAACCAACCGGCCTCGCGAACAAGGGCTGGCGGCCGCGTCACGTTGTAGAAACGTAATTTGCGAAGCTGGCGGACAAAGGAAGTGCATCATGTATGCCGTCTCAGGTAAGGAGAAAGTTAAGATTGCAAAAGAAGGCGCACGGCCGACAGAAAAGTGCATCGCCTGTCTGGAAAGAAAATGGAACAGCTGGGCGCCCGGCCTGCAGGAAAGTGCATCGCATGTCTGGAAAAATTGCATAGGTGGGAGCTGCAAGGCATAAAAGTGCATCGCCTGTCTGAGAAAATTTGCAGTTGCAATTTTACTCGTTCTATGCCCTCCGAAGAGTTAAGTTGTCACCATGGGTATTGAGCAAATACAGCCGCCTGTCGAGAGTATCAGTGAGATTAAAGACCTCCTTGACTCTAAGAACAGCCTCCTATTCAAGGCCATGGTGTCACCATGGTTTAAGATTTACTTAGCCTACTACACTTTGGAATATCCAACGGCCTCATGTGAATGTAAACTACTAGCAGCGGCATACTATGCCCTGCGCAAAGATTATATAACTCTTCCGAAGCCCCAGTATCAATTCTTCAGCGATTTCTGGGCCCTGGAGCCCACCTTCTACGGCATGCTGCGCCACTGCGACCAGGACATCCGCTCGCTCGGCGACGACATGCGGATGTTCGCCAACAACCACCATGCAACCAGCAAGCTCCTCTCCACCATCTACGAGAAGTACACTGAATTTGAGAGGAACTATCCTGAGCTGTTTGGTGATAGGCCAACTGTGGAAGGTGCAGCTGGTGCCGAGGACGCAGCGGGCACCGAGGCCGCAGCAGGCGCCGAGGCCGCAGCGGGCGCCGAAGCCGCTGCAGGCGCCGAGGCCGCAGCGGGCGCCGAGGCCGCAGCGGGCGGCCAAAACGGGAACGCTCGTAGGAAGAAGAAGAGAGGAAGGAAGGTCAAGGCCAGGAATCAGGCAAGTAGTACTAATACTAAACTACTATAATAGTACTGTTTGGCTAGCGATGTATATATTGCATATGCTATAAAGGCTATTAATCCTGTTTTAGTGATTCCGAGAGCGAGAACGGTCGACGACGAACAGCGTTTCCAGTGGAAGCAACCAACAAACGTGTGTGACTTTATTTACTGAGAATGTAACTCGCATCAGCTATTGGCTCTCTGTTATCCTCAGCTTGTTGTCGATACTTAAGCACCCAGGTGTCTCTGAGTAGACGATCAGTTGAAGACTATAATAAAAGTTAATTTTGAGCTTCGCGTCACAAGCCACCTTGACACAGATCAATAAGAGAATCAGCTCTTGTTTCTAACTACTAACCTCTCTGATGTCGGCACATCGAAGGTGAGCTTGAGGCAGAGCGTCCCCTTTCTGATCATGGATGAAAATCCGTGGATGTTTTGCTGGGCCGCGGTGAGATTGAAGACAGCGAAGAACGCATCTATAACCGTGGCGAGATAGATAGGTCAAGGAAAATTTACTATTTTTTGTTTTTACCTGTTTTAAAGAGTCCGTAGTCGACGAAGTTTGACCAAGGAGTCGACACATGTCCCATTTTGAGATGATACCTGAAGAAGCTCTTCATGCACTCCTGAAAAAAGAGCAGATTCTCTCCTTGACATGTGTCAAAGTGACTTTCTCTTTTCCATACCGTGTGCGACGGATTGACGTCCTCGAGTGCGTCAATGGTGTGACCTCCTAAAGTCAGTTTGATGGAAGTCAGGTTGTATGGCTTTACTGCATCCAGGGCCAGCACGCATCCTCGGTCCGCTCCGATGCATGTGGGCAATGCATGCGGCTTGGTCGGCTTCACCGGTGGGACTGGTGCTTCGGGGACATCGCGGAAGCCGCTGGCAGATCCTTTATGGCGGCGGCCTGCAGGAGAGTTTTTCCATGCTTGGAATTCGTCTTCCCACTCAGCTAGAGCAATCTGAAAGAACAAGAGGAGCACGTCCTCCGAGAACTGCGACGACTAATTCTAATTTCATTCTTAACTGACCTTGAAATCATCCCGAGCCTCATTCCATTCGTTGAGCAGCACGTGGTACTTCTCCTTCTGGGTCTCGTAGTCCGCCATCTCTGACCCAAACGAGGCTATCCTTGCGGCCCGCGTGGCGTAGGGGATCTTGTGGAAGTCGCATGGTCCGTCCTCTACGGACTGCGTGTCAGGTGGCGGAAATGATCTCCGAAAGCTACATTGGAAAATGTGCATTTAGTTATTCGTAGCTCAAATAATAAGTTGTACATAGCGAGCTACCTAAAGGGATTCCGATTTAATTCCCCGTCGTACCACGCTGTAGGGATAATACCTATGATGAGCTTGGAAGGGGCGTCGTCGAACTAAATTATACGACCTTGATAAAACTATTAACCCAAACGTAAACTGGCATACCTGAAGTTGGGCACGGTCACATTTTGATTGTTCGGGCCTACCACATTGTTGGTCACTTTGACTCTGCTGTAGGAAATTCGGACCGGCTTGGTTTGCCATCTATTAAGAGCCTAATATATATATCAAATCTCATATACGTACGTGTTTTGGTCTGCTTACGTTTGTACGAACTGGTTCCATCGAGGCACAGACATCGTCGCTAGAGAAAATAGTAGGATGTTAATACAAGTTAAAACGACATCATACTAGTAATTACCAACGCTTATGTACAACTTTGCATCCTTCATGATCAATTCAGCGTCTGTTGGTGCGGAGCTCATGATGACAAACTTGTTGACAGTGCGCTCCAGTGTTACATTGAACGGACAGCCAGGGGGCAGGGCGACATGTAAGTATAAAAAAATGTACCTTGTACTATTGTAATGCTAAGTTTTAA
>JAAUYK010056128.1_pt1 | contig 21331 bp, 21 predicted proteins | sample 7278021 | NCBI WGS metagenome assembly JAAUYK01 (sample SAMN14350223, study PRJNA611818) | marine sediment metagenome | isolation source: surface marine sediment (1.8m) | place: French Polynesia: Moorea | collected 2018-08
ATTACATACATGCGAGGTATGGGGCATGCGTACAATTGACGCACCGTATTCTTAGGTGCCCGGGCTTTGTCATATTTCCAAGACAGGGTAGAAGCTAAATAGGAGCCTGAGGTCCTCTTTTGGAATGGCCTGTGAAAGAATCAATGCCTGGGTAAAATTTCGATCAATTATTCTAGTAGAAAGCATACCAGTTTTGGCAAGTGCGATTAAAGTATTCGTCCATCTCACTGCGTCCTCCGCCTTTTGCCGATGCGGCGATCGTAGCCAGAGTTGCGAAGAGCAGAAGAACCAGAGTCGGCCGGAATTTCATGATCGGCGTCTCACACTCGATGGTATGTGAAAACCAATTACGAGCCCAAACGGGTTTGGCCGGATAACGGGGCAAACAGAAAAGTTAATCAATATGTAAAAGCTTCCAACGCCCTGTTCAGTGGGCAAACATGACGCCGGCCGTGCGCATTCATATGTACGTACGCGTACGCGTACGTATGCGCCAACCAAATACATACTACGTACGCGTGCGTACTACATATGTAAGCACTGGCGAGAGTACTATTTGGCTTCATCTGCAAAGAGAATAAAAGCGGCTTTATTTCCATGTATAGTACTTCAAATTAAAATAAGAAATTAGAACGTTTTCAAGTTATCACGATTATCCAGGCCGCAAAGATGTACGCCAATTAAAGAAGCCATTCAGTAGGTGCCTTAATCGTTCTTTAATGAATTTTTGTGGCTTGAAAACTACGTCCTCGCTCATCGGTTACATCGCAAGCTCCATGTTAAAAGCTATTATGCACAAGCACGTAGTGAATGATCAGATTCTGCATTATTCTATTTCTTGAGTGCCTATAAAAACACCGGTTAATAGTCTCATAATTATTTATTACCACGTTGAGGCCCGGATGTGGACGTGTCAGGGTCCGGTCTGGTCAGGTGCACAAAACACTGGACGCGTACTATCGATCCGATCAGTTTCTTTTGTTGGCCGCTGTCGTTTAGACTAACCAATACTCAAATATGGCAGAGAAATCGTAAGCTTTTGATGATGTTCGATCAATCAGAAAAGACAATCTCCGTACTTGTATTTATACTTTTCAGCTCTGAAGAATTTTCAGGCCAGTCCCCCAGCTATCTCGACTTGGATGGATCCTCTCTGACGGTCAGTGACCTCATGCAACTTGGCCAAGGTCACTTCAAAATCCGGGTACTATAGTACATTAAAAGCTTGAAGATTCGAGAATGTAAGAAAATTAAAAACTTTCAGCTGACCGAAGAGGCTGTGGACAGAGTGATCAAAGCTCGCGAATTGATCGACGACATCGTCGAAACGGGCCAGGTTGTCTACGGCGTCTCCACCGGTTGTGGAAAGTTCGCCACCTCGGTTATAGAGAAAGGGAAACTGATTGAGAACCAGTACAACATTGTGCGGTCGCATGCCGCCGGAGTAGGCAACCCGATCAGTCCAGGTCAGACCAGGAGGCTGCTTGCTCTCAGAATCAACATGCTGGCAAAAGGCCACTCGGGAATATCACTGAGTACACTGCAGCAGCTCATTCATGCATTCAATGGTAGGAAAGGTGTTTCAAACAAATTATTATTTTAACTTGCTCTGCTTCAGCTTCTTGCCTGTCCTGGGTTCCCGAACAGGGCACTGTTGGTGCCAGTGGGGACCTTGCCCCACTGTCACACCTTGCACTCGGCCTCATGGGAGAGGGACGGATGTGGAGTCCCGAGACTGGATGGGCCAATGCCAAGGATGTTCTTAAGAGCCACAACCTGTCTCCAATTGTACTGAAGGTCAAGGAAGGAGTTGCTCTGATTAATGGCACCCAGTTCATCACTGCCATCGGTACTGAGGCTCTTGACAGGGCGGGAAAAATAGCCAGACAAGCTGACATTGCCGCCGCACTGACATTAGAAGTCCTTAAAGGAACGTCGACAGCATTTGACAGTGGTCAGAATACATATGGAACCGGTTCACTGTCACCTTAAATATCTTACAAAGTATAATTCCAGGTGTCCATGCTCTGCGTCCGCATTCTGGCCAGGAAATAATAGCCGGTCGCCTGAGGGCACTGCTAAAATGTAGCACCTCGGAAATTGCTGGCTAATATATCATCTTGCACTCTAACACAACCCTTTGATAACGTTCTGTGTATGTGTCCCAGAAAGTCATCGTTCCTGCCACCGTGTGCAGGATGCTTACAGTCTACGATGCTGTCCCCAGGTACATGGCATAGTCCATGAAACGATCGACTTCGTTCACAAGATTCTCAGCACTGAAATCAACAGTGTGACGGACAATCCGGTAATATTGTTTATATTAGTACTACTTGGCAGGCAAATAACTATGTAATACATATTTTTAGATTGTCTTTCCTGAACGAGCGGAGGTTATCTCTGCTGGGAATTTCCACGGCGAGTATCCAGCAAAGTCCCTGGATTTCCTGGCCATTGCCATCCACGAATTGGCCTCAATTAGCGAGAGGAGGATAGAGAGGCTCGTAAATCCAGGTAGGCTAATATTAGGCTAAGCAAGTGTTAGGAGCCATGTGTCAAAAAATCTCCTCATTCCCAGCCTACTCAGGTCTTCCGGCCTTTCTCGGCCCGGAGGGCGGTTTGCATTCCGGATTTATGACTGCTCACTGCACAGCCGCCGCCCTGGGTAATCGCTCATCTATATCAGCATCAATTTTCCATTGCAAAATATTTATCTGCCTATATATAGTTTCTGAGAACAAGACCTTGTGCCATCCAGCGAGCGTCGACTCTATTTCCACAAGTGCAGGCACTGAGGATCATGTGTCCATGGGCGGATTCGCTGCCAGAAAGGCCTTGCAATTGGTCAGGAACGTAGAGAAGGTAGCTGTCCCTTCGAGTCAAATTTATAGTCTTTGATAAATTCGTATTGTTGTAGGTTATAGCGATTGAGTTGCTGGCAGCCTGTCAGGCTCTAGAATTCCTCCGTCCCCTCAGAACAACCGCACCTCTTGAGGAAGTCCACAAAGTAGTCCGCTCCGCGGCAAAGCCCTGGGACAAGGACCGCTGCATGGCTCCAGACATTGACGCCGTGCACAAGCTTTTGGAAGAAGAAAGTATTTGGGAGGCTGCGCGGCCTCACATTTAAAACTAACCTGAACACGAACTCATCTGGGTCGAGCGAAATTAACATACCACGAATCACATGCGATCATACGATTAAAAGACATTTAGGCAAGAAAGTATTGCCATGGTGTAAATTTTTACGTACAAGTATATTTTGCTATTTCGTAGACATTATTTCGGGCAGGACAAGTTATAAAATACAGGTATGGTTAGCAAGCGCTTTTCTAGAAACACGTTTCCGTGTCAATCCATCCGCCCGGATGCTTCCTCGCGGTCGCCTTCCTCAGCTCGTCGTAGGTGAAGATGAGCGCGACGAAGGGGAGGCAGGGCAGCCAGGAGAGCGGGTAGAGCATCTCCAGCTGCAGGCCGGAATTCAGGCCGGGGATGTAGATGAGGAGGAAGGCGAGGAATGTCTCGAAGACGAGCGCGAAGTTGAGCACCCAGTTGCCCATGCCCTTCTGGAAGACGGAGAGGCGGCGGGTGCGCGCGGCGATCAGCGTCGCCCACTGCGTCGCCACGATGGAGAAGAGGAAGCCGGCGTGGCAGGAGTGCTCCAGCATCTTTCGGCTCTCATACGTCCACTCCTGGAATGGATAGTCGAATGTAGAATTAAACGCTCAATTATCTAGTCATCGGCGTTAATTACCTGGTCGTACGAATCCTTGAGATCATTGATTGCCTTGGAGTCCCAGTAGACCCTGATTCCGAGCAGCCTGCTCGGCCAGAAGCCGTTCTCTGCCATGATGACGAAGTAGGTGAAGAAGCCGGCGGCGGCCTGGATGAGTCCGAGTTGTCCGCATGCGCCGTACACGAGGCGCTCGTCGATCAGACTGTCGGAGAGCGGGTTGCGGGGGCCGCGCTTCATCGCCTCGTGGCGGACCTCCTCTTCCTCGTAGGCAAGGGAGATGGCGGGGAGGAGGTCGGTGCCGAGGTCGATGCAGAGTATGGCGAGCGCGCCGAGGGGAAGAGGAACCTGTGAAGAAAGGTTTTTATTATGCTCTGATCATGGACTAATTAATTTCCTCGCTTGCCTGCGCTATAAGGAACAGCACGAAGGGGGCGATCTCGGCCACGTTCGACGCCAGGGTGTAGAACATTATCTTCTTAAGGTTGTCGAACATGATTCGCCCCTCCTCGATGGCCACCACCACGGAGGAGAAGTTATCGTCAAGCAGGATCAGGTCTGAGGCGTCTTTGGCGATGTCCGTGCCGGCGATGCCCATGCCGATGCCGACGTCGGCCTTACGCAATGCGGCCGCGTCGTTGACGCCGTCGCCAGTCACGGAAACCACAGCGCCCAGTCTCTGGCAGCTCTCCACCAGGCCGAGCTTGTGTTCCGGGGTGACGCCGGCGAGGACGATCTCTTGGTGGTGCATCAGCATGCTGTCGATCTCCTCGGGCTTCATGTCCTCCAGCTCGTCGCCGGTCACCAGGCATGAGAGGGCAGGCTGGCTGAGGACGGTGCCTTCTTGTGGGTCCTAGGGAAACACATAAGAAAATTATACACTGTGGTAGCCCACTTAAAAGAGTTGATACGAGTATGACACCTACCTCGTCCAAGGAGAGAATGCCGACCGACTTCGCGATGGCCTTCGCCGTGCTCGGATGGTCGCCCGTCATCATGATGATCTTGATGCCGGCCGCCTGGCACTTGGCAATAGAGTCGGGCACGTTGGCGCGCGGCGGGTCCATCAGGCTCATGATTCCGATCAGCCTGAATCCGGACAGAGGGAAGTTGATGTTCTCCGAGTTGAACTGGAAGCCGGGCGGGAACTTTTGCGGCGGGAGGCGCCAGTCGCAGAGCGCCACCAGACGCTCCCCGAGGCCGCCGAGCTCGGCGCAGGCGTAGCGGAAAGCGCGGATGTAGTCCTGGTCGATGTTCCTCTCCTGTCCGTCGACGAGCGCGCTGGCGCATCTGTTCAGCACCGTCTCCGGCTCGCCGATCATGGTCAGAAGATAACCGGCGGTCTGGTAGTCCTGGCACTCGTGGATTGACAGCTGGAACTTGATGATAGGCGAGAACGGGATCTCGCAGACCTTGGGGTGGAGGCTGCGGAAGGTGCCGCTGTGGCCTTCCAGCCACTCCACGTTCCTCAGAAGCGCCGCCTCTATCGGCGTCCCGATCACGTCCCTACTACCGTCCTCCGACGACGTGAACTCTGCCTTGTTGGCGAGCACGGCTACCCGCGCCATGTTCTTCCAGGTGGACGTGCTCAGATCGAAGCTCACCTGAGGGTTGACATCTGCCGCCGTGTCCACCTCGCCGATCTGATTGTCGAACCAGACGTGGGCCACTGTGGCCTGGTTTTTGGTCAACGTGCCCGTCTTGTCGCACAGGATGACCGAGGTCGCCCCCAGGGTCTCCACCGTCTCGAGGTTTTTCACGATGCAGTTCCTGGTGGAGAGGCGCTTTGCCGAAAGCGACAGGCTGATGGTTACGACGGCGAGGAGGCCCTCGGGCACGTTGGCCACGATCACGCCGATGAGGAAGATGATAGAGTCGATCCAGAAGTAGCCGAGTAGGAAGGAGATGACGAAGAAGAACATGCCGAGGCTGACGGCGACAATGGTCGCGATGTGGATGAACTCGGACAGCTCTCGTGTGATTAGGGTCTCCTCCTTGGGGTTGTGCGCCGTCAGGTCGGTGATTTTGCCCATGACGGTGTTGATTCCGGTGCGGGTGACGACGGCCTTGCCGCTGCCCTGTACCACCCACGTGGAGTAGAAGGCCATGTTCTTGCTCAGCATCTGGTCGTCGTTGGTGCAGTGGATGTCGCGCTCCTGCGGCTCGGACTCGCCCGTCAGCGCCGAGTTGTCCACCATGAGGTTGTTCGACTCCAGAATGCGGCAGTCGGCGGGGACGCGGTCGCCGTAGCGTAGCACGACGATGTCCCCCAGTACGAGCTCCTCCGCCGGCACCTCAATTTCTACGGCCTCCCTTATCACAATCGCCGTCTGCGACTGCATCTGCTCAAACTGCTTGGCCAAAGACGCTGTCCGCGTCTCCTGGACGAGCGATAGAGTGCTCGTGATCAAGATGACGAGGATGAGCGCGATGCCGAGGAAGAGAGCCTCCTCAGGCGGGTCCTCATGCTTGCCGACCTCTATGGAGTAGTTGACGAAGCAGAGGATGACGCCGATCCAGAGGAGGACGGTGGAGCCGCCGAAGAAGTTCTTTAGGAAGCGCACCCATACGGGTACCTCGATCGCCGTGACTATCTCGTTCGGGCCGTACAGCTCGAGGTTGGCCCTGGCTTGAGGCGTCGTGAGGCCGTTTGCCGGGTCGGTGACGTAGCGCGCGAACAGGTCGTGCAGGAGGAGGCGGTGTTCGTCCGCGGGGGCGTTCTCGGGGATGACGTAGGCGGCGGGCACGTGGCCGTGGTGGCCGGCATCGTTCACGTTGCTCGCCTGGGAGTTGTACCGGGAGTTGAACGGCGTTTTCCGGTACGACTGAAATCACGCATTATGTTACATCTAGTTAGATATTAATATGGTGTTACGTTGATCCACCTTTATGGTTCCCGTGGCCGTCCGGTTGTCATCCGAGACTCCCTTGCCCTCAGTCGCCGCGCGGTACGAGTCGTTGTCGTCCTCCACAAACATGCCCGACATGGCGAGGCCGGTTTAATACGAAATGTCCATAAAAACTATAAAAGCATTTTCTTTGATTCTGCCTCAACAGGCGCCAAGTTTTCCCGTCAAGCACTTTTACAGCAGCTTTGTTATTCCTCACAGGTATACGTGCAAGCGAAACAGTGAGACAGGTATTGGTTCAGGACTGCATAGAGACGACGGAGAAACGCGCCGGTGGCGGGCGGGCGGGCGGCAACGCCTTCTCTCCCGCATCGGCTTCGATGGCCAGGTATGAAGTACGAACAACAGGTTGAGTGAGTGATCAGACTGATCACATCACTTACTATGTACCACATATGTACCGCCTATTCGCCATGTACGTATTATACAACTTAATCACAATTATTTTAAGCTGAAATTTTTGACTCTCATATAAACGGTATATACAATGTCCTCCGACGAGGAAAGTAATTGGCCTGTCCAATATGCATAGACACTGCGCAAATTTTGTAAGTTCCTTAAATAGAGCTCATGTGGTTTACCGAGACCCGCAATGTACGCCCAAGGTTTTTCTTATATGGTACTTTCCTTCCTCCCCTTCATCAGATCCTAGAGAGGGAGGGCTGGAAAGTCCCTTAAGCTCCCGCCCGATCGAGAGCGTCCCTCCTTTTCCTAGCTCCCTTTCCCTCCCACCCTCATGTCCGTCCGTCCCTGTTTCCTCCGCCGACTGACGCCCACCAGACTTCGAGACCCAGTTCGAGGCTTGGGAAGGAGAGGAGGTGTTTAGTACTGCAACGTACACGTCCCCTATAAGACTCTTTATCTCTGCCGAAGTGGAAGAAGAAACTTTCCGACCGTCCCCTTAAGGATTTTTTGCTCTGTTCGATTTGGACGCGCATGTCTCAACATCAGCGTTCATATTCGAAGAGCTAAGCCGAATATTGCCCTCGATGCGTGCTTCAATTCCTGCACTGCACGGCGGCGGCGGCCACCGGCTGATTCATGCGAGCGTCGTACACGTACGTATACATAGTACGTATATGATCATGGCAGGCAGCCCGACCGGCTGGCCAAAAGGGCTTTCTTCTTTCTTAATGTTTTTCTCGTGGATCCGGTCTGAAATTTTTTATGATGCGCGTATCGTTGCACGTAATGCTAGGCAGAACGAGGAGACATCATGTCTAAGGTGGGGCGTTAACGTCCCCGTGTGCCTTATGTCATAGGACTCGAGTAGTTAGTAGTACACATGGCCGATTTACCTACGCGGGCGAGAGTGTATGACGTACGTATGTCGTGAGCCCTACGTAACTGACTAGCTAGCCGCAGTCGGCTTTCTCGAGACCGGCGGCATGAAGCGGCAGCAGCAGCAGCATCCTTATCAATCAGGCGTTATGTCGGGCGATTTTTTTCCGTGAGAAAAAATTGAACCTGCCACCCCTTTGCCAACGTACGTTGTCTACCTGTCGGGATAGGTAGCCGTTCGACCACTAGACTGCAACCGGCGCCGATACAGACCGCCACCGACCGAAATCCCCCCGGCGGCGGCGGCGGCTTCTCAAACCGCGCCTGACCAATCGTCGTACTGCAGAATTCCTCCCCTTCCACATCATCCCCACAGCCAGCTAGCAAGGTAGACGACGTTGTTCGTACTTGTGCCACTAACGCCCCCGATTCCATGCGCCGCCGCCGGCAGACCGAGCGAGGACCAAAAGCCGCCGCCGCCGCCGCGATCGACGCCGGCTCCATGATTCGGCTTCGTCGCCGTCGTCGCCCGTCGTCGTTGTTGCTTTGCTGCCGTCGCGGCGGCCGTCCCTTTGCCGTTCGCCGGCCGCTGCCACGTCTGCTCCGCCCGGGCAGTCCGAAAGCGGGGCAGACGAAGGAGGCAGGTTTGGGCAGATCCAGCCGGCAGACAGCGCCCATGTCATTGACGATAGTTAGGGTGGATAGAAGTAGAGGTGTATTGTAGTCGCTCCTAACCTGGCAGACAATGTTGGTAAGGTAGGAAAGATTGTCATATTCTAAGACTTTGCAATGCCATAACAAGCTATAAAAGATGTATGATAAATATGGATATGCAAGTTAATGTTGTCTTACTTGTTAGAACTTTGATATAGGCAACTTTCTTGTACGCGTTCCTTTGCCATTTTGGCTACCTGTCAGTTGCCACAGTAGCGTTAAAGTCCTGTCAGTTGAAGACGTTAAACGATGAAGTAAAAACTATCATACTCGTTTTTAAGTGAAGTATAGTAATGTGGTAAGAATAGTACAAAATTTCCATTTAGGCTGGTGACGACTGGCACCGACGGACCGACTCTTTTTGGCCCGCGAGCGAGCTGCCTGCCGACCAACAACCTTCCTTCATTTTTCGTTCGTTCCCTTCCCTTCCAGGCAGGCTTCCCTGGGCGGCATCGGCGGCGGACGTGCCGGCCGATAGCAACGATGCATCCGGCCGCGGCGCGGCGTTGTGGCTTTATCCTGGCTGGGCTCGGGACGGGACCGAGTGACGGGAGCGGAGCGGGAGGAGGACAGACAGACAGCCTGAGACAGGTCAGTCAGAGCATTCGACAGAAATGGCGGCGCGTCACCTCCGTCGAAGGCGGCGGGCGGAGGGGCCGGCTAGAAATCAGTGGGGGTTACGGGCGGGTTGGCCACCGCGGCGGCTGTTGGCCGTTCCGTCGCGAACAGTTCAGTGACTCGTCAATTCCTCCTCCTCCTCTAGGTCTGCCTGCTGCCTGCCTCCTTTCCTCCTTCCTTTCCTTGCCTCGTCCGTCCGCCGCCGCCGCCGCCGAAGCCGCCGCCGAAGCCGCCGCCGATCTGCCTGCCCTCCGTGGCAGCGGCCGACGAGCAGGCAGGCAGGCAGGCAGGCAGGCAGGCACTCTCTCTCTTCTCCTTCTTTCACTCGCACCGAGGAGCGCAGGAAGGACTCCTCCGCCGCCTCATCCTCGTCTCCGACCCCCTTTTCTGCCCCTTTCCCCGCCTCCTTCGCGTCCGCCTCCGTGCGCACCTCGTCGGCGGAGTCCCCCTCGGCGCCCCCCGCGTGCACCTCTTCGACGGCCGGCCGCGGGGAGACCGCAGTCAGTGGCAGACCAGATCCCGTCCGGTGCCGGACCTGAGCCGACGAAAAGTGAACGGAAGGAAGGGCAAGGGCTGCAGGCAGTGAGTGAGTGAGCGAGCGGAGGGAGGATTGGCCGACGTCGCCTCCGCTTTTCTACCTACATTCGACCAGGTTCAGCCCCGAGGCCGCCGTCATCATGGCGCAGACGCTCCCCATCAAGTTCCAGGAGCATCTCATGGTGAGACTACAGCGGGTTTTTTTGGCGTGGCCCCTTTGGTCCATCGGTGCGTGACGCGTTGCGCGCGTCCGGCGGCGGGACCGGGGCCAGGCAAATCCGCCACATGAGTCACGTCACGTACATGCTAGAACGGAGGGACAACGGATCACATTACGGAATTCGCTTAAAAAAAGAGGCGACTTGACAGCTAACTCAAAGCTTCGTCTGTGCTCCGTATGAATTTGTGACATTGCCCAAGTTGCCCCTTCTTGACAGCAACGTCTATTAAAGAATGCCAGCCGCAATCTCGGCAGCAAAAATCCCGTCTTTAGCCGGCTTTCTTCCCTCCGTTCTTTCCCCCATTGACCCCTTAACAAATGATACCATCTGGTGGGAAAGCACAAAGCATGCGAGGCTGAGGCTGCTTTCTATCCGCCGCCCCGCCAAAGTGCTCCTAACAAGGTTATACCTTTATAATGATGGGCGAAAAAACTCCTACCTACCTCCGCGTTGGCTTGGGATGCTAGGATTTGTTCGTTCGCTTCATGCCACTGCAGCTGATATATATGCGGCGTTGTTATAGGGGCGGTGCCTGCCTGATTGCATTGCATGGCAATTGTCGATTGTATGTACTCACCCAATTTGTTATCCCGCGCCCAACCAGCTGACCAATGTCGGCATCAATGCGGCCAACATCGGCTTCGCATCGCTCACAATGGAGTCGGACAAGTTCATCTGCGTCCGCGAGAAGGTCGGCGAGACCAATCAGGTCGTCATCATCGACATGGCGGATGCGACGAACCCGATCCGCCGGCCCATCTCCGCCGACTCTGCCATCATGAACCCCGCGAGCAAGGTGATCGCGCTGAAGGCGCAGAAGACGCTTCAGATCTTCAACATCGAGATGAAGTCGAAGATGAAGGCGCACGCGATGCCTGACGACGTCATCTTCTGGAAGTGGATCTCGTTGAACACGATCGCGCTCGTCACGGAGACCAGCGTCTACCACTGGTCTATGGAGGGAGACTCTACCCCGGTCAAGATCTTCGACAGGCACTCCAGTCTGGCCGGTTGCCAGATCATTAACTACAGGTTAGTGTACCTAAAAGGTTTTTGCCACGAAAGACAATTGTCATGATGGAAATAATTTCGTTTCTCAGGACCGACGCCTCGCAGAATTGGCTCCTCCTAATCGGCATCTCGGCCCCGGCCGAGCAGAACCGCGTGGTGGGCGCCATGCAGCTTTACTCCGTTGAGCGCAAGGTCTCCCAGCCGATCGAGGGCCACGCGGCGGCCTTCGTCCAATTCAAGATGGAGGGAAACCCGCACGAGTCGACCCTGTTCTGCTTCGCCGTCCGCTCTGCGAGCGGGGGCAAGCTGCACATCATCGAGGTTGGCACGCCGCCGACGGGCAACCAGCCGTTCCAGAAGAAGGCGGTGGACGTGTTCTTCCCGCCGGAGGCGCAGAACGACTTCCCCGTCGCGATACAGTCGTCGCAGAAGCACGGCGTCGCCTACCTGATCACCAAGTACGGCTACGTCCACCTGTACGACCTCGAGAGCGGCGTCTGCATCTATATGAACCGCATCTCCGCGGAGACGATATTCGTGACTGCGCCGCACGAGGCCTCCAGCGGCATCATCGGGGTCAACAGGAAGGGCCAGGTGCTCTCCGTCTCCGTCGACGAGGAGAACATCATCAATTACATCAACGGAAACCTGCAGAACCCCGACATGGCGCTCAGATTCGCCGTCAGGAACAACCTGGGCGGCGCCGACGAGCTATTCATCAGGAAGTTCAACACCTTTTTCGGGAACGGCCAGTACTCGGAGGCGGCTAAGGTATAAAATTCAGGGCATTCGGGAACGAACGCCTTGAACTAGTTTAATCAATGGATCTGTTCTAGATTGCTGCCAACGCACCCAAGGGCATTCTGCGCACGCCGCAGACCATCAGCAAGTTCCAGCAGGTCCCCACGCAGCCGGGACAGACGTCGCCGCTGCTGCAGTACTTCGGCATCCTGCTCGACCAGGGCCAGCTGAACAAGTTCGAGTCCCTGGAGCTGTGCCGGCCCGTGCTGCAGCAGGGCCGGAAGCAGCTGCTCGAGAAGTGGCTGAAGGAGGACAAGCTGGAGTGCTCCGAGGAGCTCGGCGACCTCGTCAAGGCGGCTGACCCCACGCTCGCGCTCAGCGTCTACCTGCGCGCCAACGTGCCCAACAAGGTGATCCAGTGCTTCGCGGAGACGGGCCAGTTCCAGAAGATCGTGCTCTACGCGAAGAAGGTCGGCTACACCCCGGACTACGTCTTCCTGCTGCGCAACGTGATGCGGGTCAGCCCCGAGCAGGGCGCCCAGTTCGCCCAGATGCTGGTGCAGGACGACGAGCCCTTGGCCGACATCAACCAGATCGTGGACATCTTCATGGAGCAGAACATGGTGCAGCAGTGCACCGCCTTCCTCCTCGATGCGCTGAAGAACAACCGGCCGGCCGAGGGGCCGCTGCAGACCCGTCTCCTCGAGATGAACCTGATGGCGGCGCCGCAGGTGGCCGACGCCATCATGGGCAACCAGCTGTTCACGCACTACGACCGGCCGCACATCGCGCAGCTGTGCGAGAAGGCCGGCCTGCTGCAGAGGGCGCTGGAGCACTACACCGACCTGTACGACATCAAGCGGGCCGTCGTGCACACGCACCTGCTCAAGCCCGACTGGCTGGTCACCTTCTTCGGAACGCTCAGCGTGGAGGACTCGCTCGAGTGCCTCAAGACCATGCTGCAGGCCAACATCAGGCAGAACCTGCAGGTGTGCGTGCAGATTGCCACCAAGTACCACGAGCAGCTGTCCACGAACTCGCTGATCGACCTCTTCGAGAGCTTCAAGAGCTTCGAGGGCCTCTTCTACTTCCTCGGCTCGATCGTCAACTATAGCCAGGACCCGGAGGTGCACTTCAAGTACATCGAGGCCGCGTGCAAGACGGGACAGATCAAGGAGGTTGAGCGAATCTGCCGCGAGAGCAACTGCTACAACCCTGAGCGTGTCAAGAACTTCCTGAAAGAGGCCAAGCTGACCGACCAGCTGCCGCTGATCATCGTCTGCGACCGCTTCGACTTCGTCCACGACCTCGTCCTCTACCTGTACAGGAACAACCTGCAGAAGTACATCGAGATCTACGTGCAGAAGGTTAACCCGTCGCGACTGCCCGTCGTCGTCGGCGGACTGCTCGACGTCGACTGCTCCGAGGACATCATCAAGAACTTGATCATCGTCGTGAGGGGCCAGTTCAACACGGACGAGCTCGTCGAGGAGGTGGAGAAGAGGAACCGGCTGAAGCTGATCCTCCCCTGGCTCGAGTCCAGGGTGCACGAGGGCAGCGACGAGCCGGCGACGCACAACGCCATCGCCAAAATCTACATTGACTCTAACAACAACCCAGAGCGATTTCTCAAGTAATAACAATTATATTATCGATTAATCATTGACAGTGACACTAATTGCGTACTTTAATTTCCTTTTTCAGGGAGAATCCCTACTACGACAGCAAGGTTGTCGGCCGGTACTGCGAGAAGCGTGATCCCCACCTCGCGTGCGTGGCGTACGAGCGCGGCAACTGCGACAAGGAGCTGATCGCCGTCTGCAACGAGAACTCGCTGTTCAAGTCGGAGGCGAGGTACCTCGTCAAGAGGCGCGACATGGAGCTGTGGGCTGAGGTGCTCAACGACGAGAACCCCTACCGGTAAAATATTGGGCTTTAAAGTTCTCACTGCTGAATTTGCACCAACTTCCTCTATTTTTCAAGGCGGCCACTCATCGACCAGGTTGTGCAGACTGCGCTCGCAGAGACCCAGGATCCCGAGGACATCACGGTGACGGTCAAGGCCTTCATGGCCGCGGATCTGCCCAATGAGCTCATCGAGCTGCTGGAGAAGATCGTCATCGACAACTCCGTCTTCAGCGATCACAGGTAAACGACTTGATTAATGGATCATTATTTCGTGTGTTATAAAGGGAAGAAACAGCAAGTCTTTCGAGCGTTGGGTGTCTGTCGGCTGAGGATGCGTCACAATTCCAAGCTATCACAGCCAGCAGATACTTAATGCTAGGAAGACGAGAACATCGGTCGTTCTTGAGTGGATATTAAGATATCTTAAGAGCTACAAGTCTATTCAACCAACTTATTACCGTTACAGGAACCTGCAGAACCTTCTAATCTTGACCGCCATCAAGGCCGACAAGACCAAAGTCATGGAGTACATCGACCGGCTGGACAACTACGACGCGCCGGACATCGCCAACATCGCGATCCAGAGCCAGCTGTACGAGGAGGCGTTCGCCATCTTCAAGAAGTTCGAGGTGAACAGCTCCGCCGTGCAGGTGCTGATCGAGAACGTGAACAACCTGGACCGGGCGTACGAGTTCGCCGAGCGGTGCAACGAGCCCGCCGTGTGGACGCAGCTCGGCAAGGCGCAGCTGCAGCAGAACCTCGTTAAGGAGGCCATAGACTCGTTCATCAAGGCCAACGATCCCTCCGACTACATGGACGTGGTGGAGACGGCGCACAAGACGGACAACTGGGAGGACCTCGTCCGCTACCTGCAGATGGCCCGGAAGAAGGCCCGAGACACCTACGTCGAGTCGGAGCTGATCTACGCGTACGCCAAGACGTCCAGGTTCGCCGACCTCGAGGAGTTCATTTCGAGCCCGAACCACGCCGACGTCTCCAAGATCGGCGACCGCTGCTTCGACGCCGGCATGTACGAGGCGGCGAAGCTGCTCTACAATAACGTGTCCAACTTCGCGAAGCTGGCCATCACGCTGGTCCACCTGAAGGAGTACCAGGGCGCGGTGGACAGCGCGAGGAAGGCGAACAGCACGCGGACGTGGAAGGAGGTCTGCTTCGCCTGCGTCGACAACTCCGAGTTCCGGCTGGCGCAGATGTGCGGGCTCCACATCGTGGTGCACGCCGACGAGCTGGAGGACCTGATCAACTACTACCAGGATCGCGGCTTCTTCGAGGAGCTGATGAGCCTGCTGGAGGCCTCTCTGGGCCTGGAGCGCGCCCATATGGGCATGTTCACCGAGCTGGCCATCCTCTACTCGAAGTACAAGCCGGAAAAGCTGAGGGAGCACCTGGAGCTGTTCTGGTCCCGAGTCAACATTCCAAAGGTCCTGCGCGCGGCCGAGCAGGCGCACCTGTGGGCCGAGCTGGTCTTCCTGTACGACAAGTACGAGGAGTACGACAACGCCGTCCTCGCCATGATGGCCCACCCCACCGAGGCCTGGAGGGAGTCCCACTTCAAGGACATCATTACGAAAGTGGCCAACATCGAGCTGTACTACAAGGCGATCCAGTTCTACCTGGACTACAAGCCGATGATGCTGAACGACCTGCTGCTCGTGCTCGCGCCCCGCATGGACCACACGAGGGCCGTGAACTTCTTCACCAAGGTGAAGCACCTGCAGCTGGTCAAGCCGTACCTCAAGTCGGTGCAGAACCTGAACAACAAGGCTGTCAACGAGAGCCTGAACGGCCTCTACATCCAGGAAGAGAACTACAACGAGCTCAAGGCCTCCATCGACGCCTTCGACAACTTCGACAACATCAGCCTGGCCATGCAGCTGGAGAAGCACGACCTCATCGAGTTCAGGAGGATCGCTGCCTACCTTTACAAAGGTGAGGAATTAAGGGCTGTTAATTAAGTCTCTATCTGCTGCTGGGGGGCAAAGCATGCTAATTTTCACACTCATGGCACTCGCATATTCATGAAGATTTTCTTTCCTCCTCTCGTTTTTAGCGAACGCTATCGAAGGAGGTAAACTAGAATGAGAGCTCTCTAAACAGAAAGGTTTCCTGAGTTGCCGTGCTTTAGAGTATGCAATGCTTTCGCTTGTCAAACGTGCAGTGATCTCAAACTTTGCGTGTCAATACGTCGTACTACAAGTTTCATCGATCCCCTTTCAGGCAACAACCGGTGGCAGCAGAGCGTGGAGCTGTGCAAGAAGGACAACCTGTTCAAGGACGCCATGGAGTACGCGGCCGAGTCGAAGAACGCGGAGGTGGCCGAGGAGCTGCTCGCATACTTCCTCGAGAAGAAGGCGTTCGACTGCTTCGCAGCATGCCTGTTCCAGGTAATTTGATTAATACGTACACTCTGGGTCCAATGTCAGTCTCATGACTTAATATGTCCTGTCCTCATAGTGCTACGATCTCCTCCACCCCGATGTCATTCTGGAGCTGGCGTGGAAGCACAACATCATGGACTTTGCCATGCCCTACTTCATCCAGGTCATGAGAGAGTACACGAGCAAGGTAAAAAGGATAAAATTTATCCATATTGGGCGGATGTTTGCAAAGTTGTTTCCCCATAGGTCGACAAGCTCGAGGAGTCGGAGACGACGCGGCAGGCGGAGAAGCAGGAGCAGGAGTACAAGCCTGTTGTCTTGGGTAAGTCAAAAGACCTTTAATATTAACCACGTGCGAAAGAAGAACCATGAAGTCCTATTGCCCTCTGGGTCTCAGCTGGGTGTTAGATCGTTGATAATGGAACGGATCACAGCCAGCTGATACCTAAAGGGAAAGCGGACGCATTTACGTCGAGTCGACGCGTGTTGTCTATCTTGCGTTCTAAGCAGTAGTTCAGTTTGATAAAGGTGCATTTACGTTTTAGAAACCCAGCCGCAGTTGATGCTCACCGGCCCCGGCGCGATGGGCTTCAACAACGCCGCCGCCCCTCCCGGCGCCCCCGGCACGGTCAGCGGCAACAACTTCACCCCCGCCGGTCCCATGCCCTCATACCAGGGGTACAACATGTAAAAAGTCGGGCACACTAGAAGGCTACGGCAAGCAAGCGAGTCGCCACCGAGACCGAACTGATGATAGACGGAAACTGGACATTTAACGCGGAGCGAATGATAAAGAATTAAGAAGAAAGAAAAGACGAGGAGACAGATAGATCGATCGAACGCGAGCGAGCGAGCAGCAAGAGGGAGAGCGAGCGCGCCAAAAAATATTGAGTTTTATCGTGAAGAAGAGGAAGGAAGGTTTTGTAGCAAAAAAAGAGATCGTGGGACTTCTTTTTCGGAGTAATTTTGTTTTAATTTATAAAGAATGTTTTTCGAAAAGAGTTCTCCTCTCTACTTGTTGATGAATTCTGCGTCTGCAATATGATCATTAAAGAAGCGAATTAAACCTTTAAACAAGATCCTGGCCTCATTATTACTCATTGTACGTGCTACATATATTTCGCTTTTTAAGCAGCAAATTATGACCGGCTGCACTCATGTTCAATTCTCTCATGGGTGGATTTATCGTTAAGGACAATTAGATCATTGCAAATATTACGCCGAACTTGTGCTACAATCAACAATTGCGCGGGAACAGAAATGCCTCTCGCGCGTTTGTCGTTTCCTCTATCTGACAGCCAAATGTAGAGAGCGGAGAGCAATCATAGGCACTGTGTGTGGATTGGAGTGGAGCTTTGGGTGGTGCAGAAAACACTCATAGTAGTACATATGTCTTGTCATTCACTTTCCCGGCGAGCCGTCCGACTCCGGATCGACAAGGAGCTTATTGTCCATCTCGTCGCCGCCTGCCATGGGATTCGTTATGTTCACTTTAAGGTTCATCAGCTTGGCGGCGGCCGCGACGTCGCCGCCGCTGCTCTGCGCCGATCTAGCGCCTGGAAGTTCGTTCTTGTCGGATGCATTGCACCTCTCGGCCGGCACCGCGGGAGCGTTCTTTCCGCCGCTCATGATGACCTTCCTGCACTGCTTGAGCAGCTCCTCGTCCTCATCAGCTTCGTCGTGCGACGGCGATTCTCTGTCGTTGGCCTTGGCCGCCTCCTCCTTCTCTTTCTGCTCCTTCATCATCACCACCCTGCGGGACTTTTTTTTCTTTGAGGACGCAGCAGCGGCGTCCCCGGCCTCGTCTTGCGCCACCTTCAGGCCCTTCTTCCTCAGGATCTTGGCGAGCAGGTCGACGGTGTTGCTGCTGGCGCCCTTCTCAGCCAACACCTCGGCGACCTTCTTGCTGTGACTAGCGATGATCGCGTCGAGCAGGGCCTTCGACGACTTGCCGCCGCCGGTCTTCTTCTTCGACTTCCCCTTCGACTTCTTCTTCTTTTTCTTCGAGGCCTTCTTCGCGGTTCTCTTCTCCTTCTCCTTCTTTGCCTTTCGCTTCTTCGACACAGACTTCTTTCTGCTGCTCTCGGCTTCCGAGTTGTCGCCGCTTGACGACGCAGAAGACGAGGACGAAGAGGAATTCGACTCGGAGTCGGAGTCGCCCGCCTTTCTCGCGCGCTTCGCCTTCTTTGGCGAATTTGTTTTCTGCTTAATTTTCTCTTCCATCAAAACTTCTCTGGCGGGAGTAAGACCGTCGGAAGCGCTTTCCGCGAGCCTCACTCTGCGTTCCTCTCTGTCTTCCGCCGGCGACCGGCTTCTTGACCGTTTCCGAGCCGGTGATTCGCGAATAGGACTCTCCAAGCTCCGTCGCCGGTCTCGTCTCTGATCCCGTTCGTAGTCGCTGCTCCGTCTGCGGCCCCCACCGACGGGACTCCTTTCAATCCGCCAGCCGCTTCCCTCCAGTTTGCGAGTTCGGGGCCTGTACGGCGGACTCCGGCTTCTTGATCGCCGTCTTCGTGACGACCAAGGTGACCGTCGCCGGCGGGACCTGGGCGACGGCGACCGACGGTACGGCGAGGGAGATCTGCGATGGCGGTAGCGGGACGGCGGAGAAGGCGAACGACGCCTATAAGAACTAGGTGGTGACGCCTCTCGGGAGTGGGAGCGACGACTGTTAGCAGCAACGACGACTGAGGAGGACAGTTTTCGAGGCTCGCTCTCGGGTTCCGTGCGTCCTTCGACGGCGTTCTGGGGTTGTGTAGGGTCCCCCGTTTCGGCCGCAGAATTCTCATCCCGGTCCACTTTGGACTTTTCCAACGGGACGTCAGTCTCTTTCGCAGCAACAGCGCCCATGTGATCGGAAGAAGTTTCAACAGACGTAACGACGCCGCCCTCACCGTCCCCACTTTGATTAGGAACACTCGGTTTACTTGCATCCTCCTGGATTTCAGTCTCTTTGACAGCAGGCACATTCGCATTCTGTTCGCCTTCTCCGGAAGCCTCAACACGAGCTTCATCACTAGTGGGTCCCTTACTCTTGCTCCGACTCCTGGTTCTGGTCCGCCTGGATCTCTCCGTCGGTGAATTGCTTCTCCGACTTCTGGACCGGCTTCTCGAGCGCCGTCGTTTCTTCTTTTTCTTCTTCGACGTCGACCTCCTCCTCCTCCTGTCGCCCGACTTGCTTCCGTCGCTGCTGCTCAGCGAGAGCGATGAAGCAGACGACGACGCTGACGCCGATCTCTTTCCATGCTTCCTGCTTCCGCTTCTCCGCCTACTTCTCTTTCTCGACGGGCTCGGCGTTCTGCTCCGCGACGGCCGCGACGGGCTCCGACTGCTCCGTCTCGATCGCTGACGCCTCGGACTCGGAGTCCGGCTCCTCGTTCTCCGTCTCCTGTCGTATCGCCTTCGCGACGGCGACGGACGCGGGCAGTCCTTGGATATGTGTCCGTACTCGTAGCAACTGTAGCAGCGCTTTCCGCCGCCCGGCGCGCCGTAGCTCTGCGGCGGCATCGGAGGTCGGTCGTAGGGGGCGGGGTGCCTGAGCGGCGGCGGAGGGTGCTGGTAGATTGGATGGAGGGAAGGCGGAGGGTGCTGAAAGCCGTGGTGGTGGACGCCGTACGGGTCCAGGTGGCTGCTCACTCCGATGCTGCCGTAGTGCGCCGCGGAGTCCACGATGCCCTTCTCCTTGTCCTTGGCCGCCATGAGCCGGTTGAACACGGCCAGAGGGTCGTCCTTGGCCTCGTTCATCATCTCCGACGGGATGTTCACCTTGTGCTTGTCGGACAGGGAGTCGCTCTCCTCCTCCTCCTTGTCCTCTTTCTCCTCGTCCTCGTCGTTGTTGGCCTCACCGGGGGTGGGAGAGGCGGCGCCGCTCGCGTGACGCGACTTCGGCTCTTCCGACTTGGCCTTCTCCTCCGGCGCACCCTCAGACTCATCCTCTCCGGGAACGGGAACGTCTCCCACAAGAGGCGTCTCTAGCGACAAACTCCGACGACTACGCTCTTCCTGGACTGGAGAATGGCTTTCTTTTCTGTCTTCCAAGTCGGGGCTGGTCACATTCTCCGTCGCCACATTATTATCTTCTTCAGTTTTCTCTTCCTCTTCATGCGTCGCTGACTGTTGTATTACCTCCTCTACCTTCTTCCTAGCCGGCCTGACGGGAACGTCGGGATTCCTCTCTCTGAAAAGCGCCGCCTTCGACCTCAGCATCCTGTTGGGGATGAGGTCATCTGGGTCGCTGTCGTCGACGGTGCAGTCAGGCATCGGGCACTTTCCGTCTCCGACCTCGAGCCCCTCCTTGGAGCAGTCGTGGCACGCGCTGGCGGCACAGCAGGGAAGCATGACGGCGTCCTCCAGGAGGTAGCCGCACAAGGGGCACTTTAGCTCGGAGGGTATCTCCATCATGGTGACCAACTCTCCCACTGTGTTATTCGTTCATCTGCAAGAGATCAAATTGGCTTTATCTTTCTATAAATGGCAGCATGACTGGGAGAATTGGAAACATTTATTAAGGCTGTTCAGTAAGGCATACAACATAGACGATGAACACGATCTTCATCGGTGCCTGTACTTGGACTCCCGTGTCAAGTTCCACTTCTTGTTCAGGTATGCCGACCTATCCCTGTAGACGAACCTGCCGAACCATAGTCTGTCCTTGGGCGATATCTGCGCCTGGCAGTCCATCATGTTGTTCCTCACGAGCCACTCGAAGGTGTACGGGTTCTCGTTGGTCTCCTCCATCATCTGCTCGTTGGCGTTCAGCCGGTCGAGCAGCTCCTGGCTGACTGCGATCGCCTCGAAGGGCAGCAGGCTGGCGGCGTACGACAGCATCGGCTCGATCTCCTCCCACATGACGTTGCCGCCGACCTCGAGGATGACCCTGCCCGCCTTCACGGGGGTCGTGTAGTGGCTGATGGAGCCCTTGCCGCCGCCCAGCTTCTTTCCCGCGCCGTGCACCGTCGCCGGCTTGTAGGGCGGGTCCACGCGGTAGAAGGCAAAGCTCTTGTCCTGCTTCAGGTGCGGCGTGACCTTCTTCCTCAGCATCTCGAAGTGGTTGTGCTTCATGGTGCCGCCGTGGATGGCAATGATGGCGTACTGGCCGAGCAGCAACTTGTTGTGCACCAGCTCCTCGCCCATCAGGCGGAACAGGTCCTTCTTGCCCTTGGGCACTCGGATGTTGGAGGAGGCGCCGCCGAACGTCTGGGGGTACTTGGGCACGACGGGCAGCCTGTACCTCACGGGGAAGTTGGAGACGTCGAAGTGCGG
>JAAUYK010190531.1_pt1 | contig 21301 bp, 26 predicted proteins | sample 7278021 | NCBI WGS metagenome assembly JAAUYK01 (sample SAMN14350223, study PRJNA611818) | marine sediment metagenome | isolation source: surface marine sediment (1.8m) | place: French Polynesia: Moorea | collected 2018-08
GGAGGCGCTCTTCTTCGCCTTCCAGATGACCTTCGCGATCATCACTCCGGCGCTGATCGTGGGGGCCTTCGCCGAGCGCATGAAGTTCTCGGCCATGATGGTCTTCATGGCCGGCTGGCTCACCCTGGTCTACCTGCCCATCTGCCACATGACCTGGGGCGGCGACGGCGGGTTCTTCGCCGACCTCGGCGTGCTCGACTTCGCCGGCGGGATCGTGGTGCACATCACCGCGGGAGTCGCCGCGCTGGTGCTCTCGATCGTCATCGGCACCCGCCGCGGCTGGCCCACCGTCGCCATGCCCCCGCACAACCTCACCATGACGGTCACGGGCACGGGCATGCTCTGGGTGGGCTGGTTCGGCTTCAACGCCGGCAGCGCGCTCTCCGCGGGGGCCGGCGCCGCCATGGCGCTCGTCGCCACCCACGTCTCCGCCTCCACCGCGGCGCTCACCTGGATGGCGATCGAGTGGCTGCACCGGGGCAAGCCCAGCGCCCTGGGCATCGTGACGGGAAGCATCGCGGGGCTGGCGGCCGTGACCCCCGCCTCGGGGTTCATCGGCCCGGCGGGCGCCCTGTGCATCGGCCTCGTCTCCGGTGGCGCGTGCTACTGGGCCTCGGTGGTCCTCAAGTTCCGACTCGGCTACGACGACTCGCTCGATGTGTTCGGCGTGCACGGGGTGGGGGGGTTCGTGGGCACGGTTCTCACGGGCGTGTTCGCGGCGGGCGCCTTCGGCGGCCTCGCGGGAGATCTGGCCATCGCGCGGCAGGTCGGGGTCCAGCTGCTGGCCGCCCTGATGACGGCCGCCTGGTGCGCGCTGGTGACCTTCGGGCTGGCGCGCGGGCTCGCCGCGACGATCGGACTGCGCATCGGCGACTTCGGGGAGGAGCAGGGGCTCGATCTCGATCAGCACGGTGAGAGCGGTTACAACTTCTGATCCGGATGGAGGATCTGGAAGTCCGCCGCGACCTCGTCATTCCGGCGGGTGAGCTGCGCGAGACGGCCAGCCGTTCGAGCGGACCGGGCGGGCAGCACGTCAACAAGGCGAGCACCCGCGTCACGCTGCGCTGGTCCGTGGCCGAGAGCGCCGTCCTGTCTCCGGCACGGCGCGCGCGCATCGCGTCGCGCCTCGACACGCGACTGAGCCGCGCGGGAGTGCTGATCGTCCACGCCTCCCGCCATCGCTCGAGGGCCCGCAACCGGACGCTCGCGCGGGAGCGCCTGGCGGAGCTGGTCCGCGAGGCGCTGAGACCGCGTCGCGCGCGCCTCCCCACCCGGCCGACGCGCGCCTCTCGGGAGCGCGACCGGGCGGCGCGGCAGAGGCTCTCCGAGCGCAAGCGGGCGCGTCGGCCGGTCCGCGCGGAAGACCTCTGAGTGCCCGACGACCTGCTCCCGGAAGGCGTGGTGGTGGAGAGCACCACCGAGCTGTCGGACCGCGAGCCCCTGCTCCCGGAGGAGGAGGTGCGCACCGAGCGCATGGTCGCCAGGCGCCGGGCCGAGTTCTCGACCGGACGCGCCTGCGCGCGTCGCGCGCTCGCGCGCCTCGGCGTGCACGGGTTCGCGCTGCTGTCGGATGCGGACCGTGTGCCGATCTGGCCGAAGGGGGTGGTGGGCAGCATCACCCACTGCCGGGGCTTCTGCGCCGTCGCCGTCGCGCGATGCGGCCCGATCCGCGCGCTGGGAATCGACGCAGAGCCCGCGGAGCCGCTCGATCCGGAGCTGACGCGGCGGATCTGCACGCCGGCTGAGGTGGCCCACCTCGCCTCGCTCCCGCCACTCGAGCGGACGAGCTGGGTGCGGGTGGTGTTCTCGGCGAAGGAGAGCTTCTACAAGTGCTACTTCCCGCTCACCCGCCATTTCCTGGGCTTCCACGATGTGGACGTGCAGATCGACCCCGCGGCGGGCCGCTTCCGCGTGGCGCTGGTGGCACCCGGCGCCCCGTCGGCGTGCGGCCGACGCGGCTTCAGCGGCCGCTTCCGCGTGGATCCGGAGCGCGTCGTGACGGCGCTCGCGCTCGTGCCGGGCGCGGGCGACGGGAGCTGAGCGCGTCGGCCGTCCCGGCGCACTCCTAGTGGATGCGCACGCGGCCCGCGAAGCCCTCTTCGTAGCCGTGGAAGTACTCGAGGCGCGGCTCGGGCCACCGCCAGCAGTAGAACCCCTCGCCGTTGTCGAAGTCGACGAGCCACAATCCCTTGACCTCGAGCCCCAGGGCCTCCATGGATCGGATCCACCCGCTCACCGCGCGGCGCAGCGCGGCATCCGCCTCCGCGCGCTCCGGACTGCTCTCGGCGAGCCCCTCGCGGCGCTCGAGCAGTGCCTCCACCTCGAGGACGGCATGCTCGGTGCGGCGGCGGACGTCGCAGAGCAGCGAGCGGGCCGACTCGAGGCTCCAGCGCCGGCGGCTCACTCGTCCTCCTCGGCGAGCGTCACGAGAGCGCGGACGACGCGGCTGCGGCGCGCCCCGCCGACCAGCTGGAGCAGCTCTTCGTAGAGGGTCGGGTCGTTGAGGAGCAGGCCCAGGGTGCCCTCGCCCCGATCCAGCTTGTCCAGGATGCCCTCGAGACGGGCGGCCGCCTGGAGGGACTTCAGCAGTACGTCCGGATCTTCCGGTGCGTCGTAGACGAGGCGATGCAGCACGCCCTCTCCCTGCTCGATCTGCCACAGGATCCGCTCGAGCATCGCCAGCGACCGCTCGATGCTCTCGACGCCGCCGCCCTCGTAGTCGTCGAAGATCAGACTGTGCAGCAGCCCCTCGCCCGTCTGCACGCGCTCCACGATCTCCGCCATGCCGGACGCGACATCCGCCAGGCGCCGGCCCCCGACGCCCTGCGAGAAGTCGCTGACGACGGCGTTCAGGTTCGAGGCCAGCGAGGAGACCTCGTCCAGCGCGACCGCGCCGCGGTCGATCACCAGGCTGAGGTCGGTCGGTGTCAGGGTCCCGATCTCGCCTCCCTCGTCGAGGGGCGGCGCCGCATCCGTGCCCAGGGAGAGCTCCACGTAACGGTCGCCGAGCAGCCCGATGGTGCCGATCGAGGCCTGCGAGTCCCGGCGGACGCGGGACTGCACGTCGCGATCGACCTGGAGCACCACGCGCACGGCCGGCTCTCCAGACGGCCGCGCGGCAAAGGTCACGCTCTCGACCCGTCCCACCGGCGTGCCCGCCAGCCACACGGGAGCGTTGGCGATCAGTCCCTGCACGTTCTCGAAGTAGGCGACCAGCCGGTAGCGCTCCGACCAGATCCCCTGCTGAGAGGAGAGCGACAGGATCGTCAGCATCAGCGCTGCGAGGGCGGCGAGCACGAACGCTCCCACGGTCACGCTCAGCCAGCGGTCACGCTCCATCGAAGGACTCCCCTCCCGGCTGGTCCTGGACCCCGTCGAGGAAGGCCCGGACGTCCGGATGCTGCGAGGCGCGCATCTGCTCCGCGCTGTCCTCGGCGACGATTCTACCTTCCTTGAGCAACGCCACGCGCTGCGACACCTCGAAGCACAGCTCGAGCTCGTGCGTCACGACGACCGAGGTCACGTGCAGGCGCTGCTGGAGCGTCCGGACCAGCTCGCCGATCCGACGCTGATTGGCCGGATCGAGACCGGTGGTGGGCTCGTCGTAGAGGATGACGCGCGGCTCGAGCGCGATGCCTCGGGCCACGCCGACGCGCTTGCGCATTCCGCCGGAGAGCTCCGCAGGCATCGCGGCCTCGACCCCCTGGAGGCCCACGGCCGAGAGGCACTCGGCGACCCGCTCGGCGATGCGGTCTTCGGACCAGCGGCGGTGCTCGCGCAGGGGGTAGGCGACGTTCTCGTAGACGCTGAGCGAGTCGAAGAGGGCCGCGCTCTGGAAGATCAGCGAGACGGCCGTGCGCACCGGGATCAGGCGGCGCTCCGAGAGGTGGCCCACGTCCCGGCCGAAGACGACCACACGGCCGGCGTCGGGATGCAGGAGCCCGACGATGTGCTTGAGGATCACCGACTTCCCGCTGCCCGAGCCGCCGAGGATGGTGAAGGTCTCGCCCTCGCGGATCGAGAGGTCGACGCCCCGCAGCACCCGATTCGCCCGGAAGCGCTTGTGGACGCCCCGCAGTGCGATCAGCGGCTCCACGTCGCCCCGACTCACAGCAGCACGAGCAGCTGGGTGAGGAAGAAGTTCGCGATCAGCACCGCGATCGACGACACCACCACGGCCCGCGTGGTCGAGACGCCGACCCCGACGGTCCCGCCGCTGGTCCGCAGCGCGGAGAAGCAGCCCACCATCGCGATGATCCAGCCGAAGGCGAAGGTCTTCACCAGGCCCGACAGCACGTCGTCCACCTTGACCACGTTGAGGACCGTCTGGAGGTAGAAGCTCCCGCCGATGCCGAACTGCAGCGACGAGATCAGCAGGCCCCCGATGACGCCGAGCAGGTTCGCCATGGCGGTCAGCAGCGGCAGGGCGAGGGTCGCCGCGATCACGCGCGGCAGCACGAGCTTCTGGACGGGATCGGCGCCCATGGAGCGGATGGCGTCCACCTGCTCGGTGACCTGCATGGCCCCGATCTCCGCGGTGATGCCGGCTCCCACCCGCCCTCCGACCATCAGCGCGGTGAGGACCGGTCCGAGCTCGCGGGCGAGCGAGAGCCCGACCACGCTGCCCACGTAGGGCTTGGCGCCGAAGCGCGCCAGCGCGATGCCGGTCTGGAGGGCCAGCACCATTCCGGTGAAGAGCGCGGTGACGAGGACGATCGTCGAGGAGCGCGCCCCGATGGCCTCGAGCTGGCGCACGGTCTCGAGGAAGGGGAAGTGGCGTCGCCCGGCGGCGCGAAGCACCGCCAGCGCCAGCAGCGCGAAGGCGCCGAAGGCCTCCAGCACGCCGAGCACCCGATCGCCGAGCCCCGCCAGGCTCCGGCGCAGCGTGGCGGGGGCGCGCTCTGCGCCGCGCGGCGCGCTCATCCGTCGTCCTGCAGCGGCGGGCGGGGCGAGCGGAAGCTCGCCCACCAGGCGTCGAAGAGAGGCTCGGCCGCCTCGAAGCCCCGGCGTGCGGTCAGGATCCAGTCCACGATGCAGTCGCCGCACACGACGGTCACCGTCTTCACGCGGACCGGCGAGGCTGCGTCCGCGGCCTCGAAGGTCTGCGTCCAGCCGGTCCGGCCGTCGAGCTCGATCGGCCCGGCATGCCGCAGCGCGGGGCGTTCGAAGCCGATGGTGAGATGCCGCGCGAGGATCCGGGGCGCGGCGAGCGGGACACCGCAGCGGGACTGCAGGCTCATCAGGACCGGACCCGGCCGGCGGAAGGAGAGCACGGCGTCCTCGACCGACACCCGTCGCCAGGGCGTGCCGTCGTCCGGTGGCAGGCCGAGCGTGTAGCCGTGCCGCCGGTGCTCGAAGCCCCCCGGCCGCGCGACCAGGTCGCTCGCGCAGCCGAACGCGAGCGCGACCGCGAACGTCCCCCCGAGCAGCAGTCCCGCGCGCGCAACCGGCGCGCACGGGCCGACGCGACCCTCCCCTGCCATCTGCGTGACGAGGCTACCGGATCCCCCTCCGCCCGGCTGGCGCCCGGACGCCCCGCGCACCAGACGTCATACTGGGGGCCGTGTCCGCTCCCCTGCATCCGAAGCTCCTGCTGGCCAGCGCCTCCCCGCGCCGCCGGGACCTGCTCGAGCGGATCGGCGTGTGCTTCGACGTGGAGCCCGCCGAGATCGAGGAGACGCTCCAGGACGGCGAGTCCCCGGAGACCTGCGCGCAGCGGCTCGCCCGGGAGAAGGCCCTCCACGTGGCGCGCCGCGCCGGATCGCAGCCCCCGCGGCTCGTGCTGGCTGCGGACACGATCGTCGTGCTCGACGGGAAGGCGCTGTTCAAGCCCGTGGACGAGGCCGATGCCGTGCGGCTGCTGTCCCAGCTCGTCGGGCGCACCCATCGGGTGGTCACGGCCGTGGCGACGCTGCGCTCGGACTCCCTCGCGGTGCGAGAGATCCGCGTCGAGTCGGCGGTGCGCATGCGCGCTGCGAAACGCGCCGAGCTCGAGGCCTACGCGGCCACGGGCGAGCCACTCGACAAAGCCGGTGCGTACGGGCTCCAGGGCGAGGGGAGGCGCTTCGTCGAGTCGGTGGAGGGCAGCGAGAGCAACGTGATCGGGCTGCCCCTGGAGGAGACCCTGGGGCTGCTGCGCGCCTGGGGCCTGGCGGTGCCGGCTCGTTGACCGCAGTCGAGGAGGTCATTCGCCAGCGGCTCGACGCCGTCCGGGCCCGGGTCTGCGCGGCCGTGGAGCGCGTCGGCCGCAAGCCCGAGGAGGTGGTGCTGGTCGGGGTCTCGAAGCGCAAGACCGCCCGGGAGCTGGCGGCGGCGCTCCGGGCCGGGCTAGCGCACGTAGGTGAGAACTACGTTCAGGAAGCGGTGGCCAAGATTCCGGAAACCCTTGCGATTCTCGAGGGCGAAGGCACCCCGCCGCCGCGCTGGCACTTCATCGGTCAGCTCCAGCGCAACAAGGCCCGCCAGGCGGTGCGCTGGTTCGACGTGATCGAGACCGTCGATCGCGAGCGCCTCGGCGTCGAGCTCGACCGGCGGGCGCAGGCGCTCGGTCGACCGCTCGAGGTGCTCCTCCAGGTGGATCTCAGCGGCGAGCCTCAGAAGGGGGGCGTCGCGCCGGAGGCGCTCCCGGCGCTCCTCGAAGCCAGCCGGGCATGGAGCGCGCTGCGGGTCACCGGGCTGATGGGAGTCCCGGCGGCGGGCGGGCCCGAAGCCTCCCGGCCCGCCTTCTCCCGCCTGCGCGCGCTGCGCGACCAGCTGCGAGACCTCCCGGGCGCGGAGCACCTGCGAGAGCTCTCCATGGGGATGTCGGCCGACTTCGAGGTTGCGATCGAAGAGGGAGCCACGATCATCCGCGTGGGGACCGCGATCTTCGGTCCGCGGGACCAGGGAGGCGTGCGAGCATGACGGAGCCGCGGCGCGGTTGGGCGCCGGACCTCGAGCACACGCGCGTCGCCTTCATCGGGGGCGGCGCCATGGCGGAGGCGTTGGCCGGGGGGCTGGTAGCGGCCGGGGTCCCGCGGGCGCAGCTGTGTGCGGCGGACCCGGACCCGGCGCGGCGCAAGCACCTGGAGCAGAGCGCCGGCATCCGCACCACGGCGGGCAACGCCGAGGCCATCGAGGACAGCGACGCCGTGGTCATCGCCGTGAAGCCGACGGTCGTGAGCCGGGCGCTCGAGGCCTTGCGAGGCGAGGCGGATCTGGAGCGGCCGCTGTGGATCTCGATTGCCGCGGGCGTATCGCTGACGTCGCTCGAGCAGGGCCTCTCGGCCGGCGCGCACATCGTGCGCGCCATGCCCAACACGCCGGCGCTGGTCGGGACCGGCGCGACGGCGCTGTGCGGGAACGCGCACTGCACCGACTCCGACCTCACGCTCGCCAAGCAGCTGTTCGAGAGCGTGGGCAGCTGCTGGATCGCGCCGAACGAGTCGCTCCTCGATGCGGTGACCGGGCTGTCCGGCAGCGGCCCCGCCTACGTGTTCGTGTTCCTCGAGGCCCTCGGCGACGCGGGCGTGCGGATGGGCCTGCCCCGGGACGCCGCCTACCAGCTCGCCTTCCAGACCGTGCTCGGCGCGGCGCGGCTCGCGATCGAGAGCGGGCAGCACCCCGCTGCTCTCAAGGACCGGGTGACGTCGCCGGGCGGCACCACGATCTCCGGACTGGAGCGCCTGGAGGCCGGGGGCCTGCGCGCGGCGGTCTACGAGGCCGTCGCCGCCGCCACCCGTCGCTCCCGCGAGCTGGGCAACGACGCCTGACCTCAAGCCTTCGGGGGCTTCGGTCGATTGGTTGCCGCAGAAAGAGGGGGTGGAGTGCCGGTCCGTATCACGCCGCTCGACATCCGCAGCCACGTCTTCTCGCGCCGGCTGCAGGGCTACGACCGCGACGAGGTGGACGCCTACCTGCGTTCGGTCGCCGAGGACTACGAGACGGCGCTGCGCGAATCCGACCGGCTCCGGGAGCGCGTGGGGGCGCTCGAGACCCGGGTCCAGGAGCTGATGGCCGAGGAGAAGCTCCTCCAGGACACGCTGGTATCGGCGCAGAAGCTCTCGGAAGACCTCAAGCGAACTGCCATGAAAGAGGCCGAAATCCTCGTCAGCGAGGCAGAAATTCGCGGCGAGAAAGTCCTCGATGCCGCCCATCGCCGGGCTGCGCGGCTCGCCGAGGAGATCCGGGAGATGAAGCTCCTGCGGGGCCGCCTCGCCGCGGCCGTCCGCGCCACGATCGAGGCCCACCTGGGCCTGCTCGAGAGCCTCGCCGAGGACCCGGCGGAGGAGGATCCGCTGCTGGAGGGCAAGCTGGCCTCCCTGGCCCGAGACGGGGCCGGGCCGGGTCCCCAGGGTTGACGACCCCCGGGTCGGACCTCAGGCTTGCGCTCGCGCGACGGAATCGTTCTGGATCCGCGCGACGGCAGAATCGAGCGAGTGGCCTGGCGCGCGCCTGCCCGCCTCCCGGAGCCCGACCCGGCACAGCAGCGAGGGTGTAGAGACCAATGCCGATCTACGAGTACGCGTGTGGCAAGTGCGAGCACGAGTTCGAGGTGGAGCAGCGCATCACCGACGATCCGGTCAAGACCTGCCCGGCGTGCCGCTCCCGCAAGGTGAAGCGGCTGATCTCCCAGACCTCTTTCGTCCTGAAGGGAGGGGGCTGGTACTCGGATCTCTACTCCTCGAACCAGGGCGCCGGCAAGAGCGACAGCGGGGACGGCGGCGACAAGGACAAGGGCAAAGGCGAGGGCAAGGGCAAGGGCAAGGGCAAGAGCGAGAGCAAGGACTCCGGGGGGTCGAAGGGCGAGAGCAGCGGAAGCGGAGGCAAGGGCGGCAAGGGCTCGTCTCCGAAGGCGGCGGCCTGAGCCCTCGATGCCCGAGACCCGCGTCGTCGACGGACTCGCCCTCGCCAACGAGATCCGCAAGGAGCTCGCCGAGGCGGTCGGCCTCCACGTCGGAGCTGGTCGCCGCCCGCCGCGTCTGGCCGTCGTCCTCGTCGGAGACGACCCCGCGAGCGCCTCCTACATCAAGGGCAAGCGTCGCGCGTGCGACCGCGTCGGAATGGACTCCGAGGAGCACGACCTGCCGGCGACCGCCAGCCAGGCGGAGGTGCTGGAGACGCTGGGGCGGCTGAACGACGACGACCGGGTGGACGGCATCCTGGTCCAGCTTCCGCTGCCGAAGGGCCTCGACGCGGACGAGATCACCGGAGCCATCGATCCGGCCAAGGACGTGGACGGCCTGCATCCACAGAACGCGGGCCGCCTGCTCCTCGGCCTGCCGGCCCTCACCCCCTGCACACCGCTCGGCATCATGGAGATCCTCGAGCGCTACGGGATCGGGCTCGAGGGCGCGCACGCGGTGGTGGTCGGCCGCAGCAACATCGTGGGCAAGCCGGTCTCCCTGCTGCTCCAGCAGGCCAATGCCACCGTCACCATGTGCCACTCCCGCACCCGCGACCTGCGCGACGTGTGTGCGACGGCCGACGTGCTGGTCGCCGCCGTAGGGGTGCCCAAGCTCGTGGGCCGCGACTGGGTGAAGCCGGGCGCCGCCGTGATCGACGTGGGCGTGAGCGAGGTCGACGGGAAGCTCACCGGAGACGTCGACACCGAGGCCGTGCAGGGGGTCGCGTCGATCGTGACGCCCCATCGCCGCGGGGTGGGGCCCATGACGATTACGATGCTGCTCCAGAACACCCTGACCGCCTACGAAGCACGCACCGGCGCGCGGCGGTGAAGCGGACGCCGCTGCACGCGGCCCACGAGCGGCTGGGCGGGCGCCTGGTCGAGTTCGCGGGCTTCCGGATGCCGGTGCAGTACACCTCGATCCGGGACGAGCACCGTGCGGTGCGCGAGGCGGCGGGGCTCTTCGACGTCTCCCACATGGGCCAGATCCACCTGGAGGGCCCCTCGGCCGTGGACGCCGCCGGGAGCCTGCTCTCGCGGCCGGTCTCGAGCCTGCGCGTCGGCCGCGCCCGCTACGCGCTGCTGTGCAACGAGCAGGGGGGCGTCGTCGACGACGTACTGGTCCACCGGCTGGACGAAGACGCCGTCATGCTGTGCGTCAACGCCGCCAACCGGGACAAGGACCTGCTCTGGATCCGCGACCGCGTGCCGCCGGACGCCCTCGTCAGCGACCGCAGCGAGGAGACCGCGCTGCTGGCCCTCCAGGGGCCGGCGAGCCCGGACGTGCTCTGCCGCGTCGCGCCCGCGCGGCTGCGTGAGCTCGCCGGCTTCGCGTTCGAACGGCTCGAGGTGGCGGGTCGTCCGGCACTGGTGGCGCGTACGGGCTACACGGGAGCCGACGGCTACGAGATCTACTGCGCAGCGGACGACGCGGAGCGCCTGTTCGAGACGCTGCTCGCCGAGGGCAAGCCGCTCGGACTCGAGCCGGCGGGGCTCGGCGCTCGCGACACCCTGCGCCTCGAGGCCGCGCTGCCCCTCTACGGTCACGAGCTCGACGACACCACCTCGCCGCTCGAGGCGGGGCTCTCGCGCTTCGTGGACGTCGACACCCATCGCTTCGTCGGCGCCGAAGCCATCCGGCGGCGCCGCGACGCGGGCCATCCGCGCCGGCTGGTCGGCTTCGAGGTGACCGGACGCGGCATCGCGCGGGCCGGCCATCCCATCACCTGCGACGGCGCCGAGCGGGGCGTGGTGACCTCCGGCGCGCCCTCCCCCACCCTCGGCCGGCCGATCGGCCTCGGCTACGTGCCCCCCGCCCTGGCCGAGCCGGGAACCGGCGTACAGGTGCGGATCCGGGGGCGCGACACGGCAGCGGTCGTGGTAGAAACTCCCTTCGTGAGAGGTCGCACCGCCGGCGCGCGGATGCGCTGAGTCCCCGTCGACTCCCCGACGGAGCACGAGCCCAGAACGCGACAGGAGGAACGCCTTGGCCGACTACGAGTTCCCGGAGGACCTCCGCTTCTCGGAGGAGGACGAGTGGGCGCGTCGCGACGACGGCGGCGTGACCATCGGCATCACGGACTACGCCCAGGATCAGCTCGGAGACATCGTGTTCGTGGAGCTCCCCGATGTCGGAAGCCGCGTCGTCAAGGGCGATCCCTTCGGCGTGATCGAGTCCGTCAAGGCGGTCTCGGATCTCTATGCGCCGCTCAGCGGCCAGGTGCTGGAGATCAACGCGGCCCTGGCCGAGCAACCCGAGCTCGTCAACGAGAGCTGCTACGGCGACGGCTGGATCCTCGTCCTGCAGCCCGACAGCGACGACGAGTGGGAGAGCCTGCTCACGCCCGAGGCGTACCGCAAGCACGTGGAGGAGCGCAGCGTCTAGTGTGCTGAAGCGAAGCTACGTGCCCCGCAGGCGGCGGCGCGCGAGCTCCGCCCAGGCGCCGCAGGGATCGACCTGGAGATAGCGGCGCCAGTGGTCCAGCGCCCGGCGCGGGAGCTGGAGCTTCTCGTACAGGAGCGCGAGGCTCACGTGGGCGTCGGGGAGTAGCGGCGCGGCCGCGAGCGCGGCCTTGTAGCGGGTGAGCGCCCACTCGTCTCTTCCCTCCTCCTCGTGGACCGCTCCCAGGTTGAGGTTCGCCTCGACGTGCTCGGGGTCGAGCCCGAGCGCGTGCTCGAAGGCCTCCCGCGCCGCGTCGCGTCGGTTCTGGTTCAGGTACAGGGCCCCGAGGTTGCAGTAGGCATCGGCGAAGTCGGGATCGGCTTCGAGCGCGAGCCGGTACGCCTCCTCGGCCTCGGCCCAGGTGGCGGAGTCGGAGTCGAGCCGGCAGCCGTGCTCGAACCACTCGAGTGCGACGCCTCGCGCATCCAGGGGATCCCCCTCCGCGCCGCGCGGTGCGAGTCGCGTCGGAGGCGGGGCCGCGGCCGCGTGCGCGCCATGGCCGAACTCGAGCACGAGCTGGCCGTCCAGCTCCATCAACGCACCCTGGTGCCGGACCAGGACCCGCTCCCCCTCCCAGAAGCGCAGCGAGCCGATCGGACGCTCGAGCTCCGGAAGCCGCAGGCGCAGCACCTCGACGCTCTCGCGAATGCGCCGCAGCGGAACGCCGCGCTCGAGCAGGCCCAGGATCGAACGCACCGACACCAGGTCGCGGAATTCAAACACCGGTTGGTCGCCGACTGCGAGCGACGGTCTGACGAGCTGCGTGCGCTCCCAGTAGCGCAGGCGGCGAGGCGAGATCCGACAGATGCGGGCGACGTCGCCTAGGCTGTACGAGGTCACCGTGCCGCAATGTACCGCGGCTTCTCACGACGCCCAAGGGAAATGCGGCCTGGGCGCAGGGGAATCGCCGTCGCCTTCAGCGACGCGGTCCGCGCCGCATACCGAGGAAGAGGCCCAGGGCGAAGTTGTCGAAACCGGACAGCCGCGACCCGGGATCCGTACGGCGTTCCGGCTCACTGAGCGCCCCCAGGAGCTCGTGGACCTCGCCGAGGTCGAGGAACACCCCCTCGCATCGCGGGCAGCTCTCCACCGACACGTCGAGCAGGGAGCTGCCGAGCAGAGCCTGGCCGTCGCACCGGGGACACGGGAGCGACAACGGCTCGCCGCCCTCCGGGCGTTGCGCTAGCTCCCGGCCTCCGATGTTCACCAGGTGACGCTTCAGCTCGGTGGCATCGAACCAGAGTCCCTTGCAGCTGGGGCAGTGATCGATCTCGATGTCGGCGGGCTGCCAGCTGGACATGGGCTTCGCACACTTGGGGCACGCGAGTGTTCCGGCCATGCGTCCTCTCGCCTTCTGGTGTCCCGAGTCCGAAGTTCGCTGCATTCGGCCGCGACAGGGTGTCCAGCGGCGGCGGCCATGCCGCGGACGGCCGCGCCGGAGGCCGAGTCGGAAGGCATAGCATCCGGAGCGGTCCCTGTCCGAGGCTCTCAAGGTCCCGGAAATGCTGTAGGACCGGATCGGCAGCGATTGCCAGGCTGGTGCCGGCCTCGGCCTTCAAATCGACCCGGGGGGGGGCACGGGCTCGACCGGGCGACGCAGGGGCACCAGGGCCAGCGGACTGACCTCGTTGATGGTATCCACGAGGTCGAGCGCCCCAACGGCACTTCCCGCCGGGCGGCGCTCCGCCGGCTCCGCAAGGACCGGCCCGACCTGCATTTGGTTCGGCGTCCGAACGTCCCCGGGTCCGTCAAGGCGCCCCAGAAAGCAGCCGACCAGGATGGAGCTCATCCACCTGTCAGGGGGACCCCACGTGCTCGCTCGGTTCGGTCTGCTGCTCGGAATTGGTTTCTCGCTCGCTCTCCCTCTCGCCGCCTCCGCCGAAGTCACCTTCGACTGGGTCACGGTGGGCGACCCGGGCAACGCCTGCGACACGCAACCACAACAGGGCTGCTTCGGCTCGGTGGACTACGTCTACCGCATCTCGAAGTACGAGGTGACGAACTCCCAGTACGCGGAGTTCCTGAACGCGAAGGCCGTCTCCGATCCGCTCTCGCTCTACGACCCGAGCATGGGCTCGGGCTTCGGCGGCATCACTCGCAGCGGTAGCGACGGCTCCTACACCTACGCCGCCATCGCCGGCCGCGAGAGCAAGCCCGTCAACTACGTGTCGTTCTACGACGCGCTGCGCTTCTCGAACTGGCTGCACAACGGCCAGGGAAGTGGGGACACGGAGGCGGGGGCGTACACGCTTCTCGGCGGGACCCCTACGCCAAGCAACGGCGAGACGGTGGCGCGAAATGCCGGCGCGACAGTCTTCCTACCGAATGAGGACGAGTGGTACAAGCCCGCGTACTACGATGCGGTCTCCGAGGGCTTCTTCGCCTTCCCGGCCGGGTCGGGCACGTGGATGGGGTGCGCCACGCCGGGAGCGACGCCCAACACGGCCAACTGCGACAACGCAGTCCGCGATCTGACGGACGTGGGCAGCTACACGGGCTCGCCGAGCCCGAACGGCACCTTCGACCAGGCGGGCAACGTCTATGAGTGGAACGAGACCATCACCAGCGGTTCGTTCCGTGTCATACGTGGCGGGTCGTTCTACATCGGCCCGTACAGCCAAGTCGCAGCGTCGTACCGGTACGACGCCGTCTCGGGAGCCCTGAACGAGTTCTTGGGTTTTCGCGTCGCGAGCCTCGCGCCCGCATCGCATGTACCATCCCTGGGCCCGCTAGGCATGGCACTACTCTGGGTGGGGCTCGCGGTAGCCGAGCTCCGGAGGATTCGTGCCCGCCTCTCGAGCGCCGATGGGCGGGGGTGATGAATTGACTACGAGAGACTGAACGAGAACCTGGCCGCGTGGCTCCGCGACGTGGCCCCCGGGCTCACGACCCTGCTCTTCGATGCATTCATGGACGAAGAGCCCGAGACGCGAGCCACCGCGCAGTTCATCGAGTTCGATGTGTCGACCGTGCTCGACGCATGCGCCGATGCGCTCGAAGGGCCGCATTGGCAATGCCCTCCCGCCGGCCGGCCGGGAGCGGCCCGTGCGGGAGCTGCGGGACGCGGCAACCGACTGGTATCGGATGCGACTTCGGCGCGTCGCGCTCCAACGCCAGTTCGACCGGCTGCGCGCTGAGCTGCCCGACGACTCCTGGCTCGGCGAGCGAGCAGTGTACGCCGTGAATGATCCGTGGGTGGACCTCGAGGCGCAGTTCGACACGGGGCTCCCGGATGCCTGAGGCTCTACCGGAACGATTCACAGGGAGGTTTCCGATGCTGATTGCACACGCGACGATCGCCTTCGCTCTGTTCCTCTTGGTCCCTGCTGGCGCAGGGGCCGTGGTGCTGGCGCCTGGGGACGTGCTGGTACTCACCGAGGCGATTGAGTGCCCGTTCCCATCGGGCAACGCGCTCGTGCGGATCGATCCCGTGACGGGTGATCGGACGATCATCTCCGGGCGGGAGGAGGACTGTTCGGATGTTGGAGCGGGGCCGCAGTTCCTCGATGCCGAGAACATCGCATTCGAGCCTGGGGGTGATGTCCTCGTTGCAGACAGCAGAGGAATGAGGGTCTTGCGCGTCGATCCAGCCACGGGAGATCGCTCGGTCCTGTCGGGTTGCCTGGAGCCTGACAACACCGGGACCTGTCCGAGCGAGGTGCGCGGCACGGGCCGGGCGATCCCCGACCCCGAGGGCATCGCCGTCGTCTCCGCGCCGGCACCGGCGGTGTCCGGCCTACCTCTCCTGGGCGGCGTCGTGCTCGTGGGGCTCATGGTGGTCCTCGGGTGGAAGAGGCAGCGCGATGGCTGAGCTGACCGAGCTCGAGCTGGCCGAGATCGAGGAACTGGCGAAGAGCAACGCCGCGGAGACCTACTGGGGGCCGCTGGTCTCGCTGGTCCAGGAGGTGCGGAGGCTGCGGCGCACCGTCGAGCGGAGCGGTCGGGTGGTGTGCGGTGAGGGTTGGACTGGAGAGGCGACGAATGGTTGATGTGGCCGGTGGCGAGAAGCCTCTTGCTTGGGTGGCGTACGAGCTGTCGCGATCGCATGGAGACAAATCCATCGACACCTGGAGTGGGTGAGCCGGCAGCTGGGGCACAGCGGAGTCAGCGTGACGGAGCGGCACTACGCCCGATACCTGGGCGCGGGGGGGCGACGAGTTCGCCTACGTGGAGCCGGTCCGGTTCGAGCCCGGCGAAGTCCCCGCCGACCTGCTCGCTCGGTTGCCCGGGTTGCCACGAAGTGGCCACACGGGGGACCCGAAGACCCTTCCCGATTTCCTGCAAGCCCTCGAGAATGCTGTAGAATCCGATTCGGAAGCGATTGCCAGGCTGGTGCCGGCCTCGGACTTCAAATCCGATGGGGAGTGCGGCGACGCGTTCCCGGCGGGTTCGATTCCCGTCCGCTTCCGCCACGGGGCGCCGACTCGTGCGGTCGCCCCCGTCAACGCGGCGCGGCCCCGCCCGCGGTGTCCTGGCGCACGTCCTGGCGTACGTCCTGGCGCACGAAGAGGAAGTCGCCGCCTTCGTGACCGGTCAGACGGATGTCGCCGTACTCGGGGGTCTGGTTGGCACTCACCATCACCGGGCGCCGCACCGCGGAGAAGATCCCGATGCCGTCGATCACGCCGTCGTTGGCGCGCAGCGCCGCCAGGAACGCCTTGGCGAACACCGAGTGACGCCCGCCCCCGCCGTCCTCCACGGGCTCGAGCCCTCCGGAGGTCAGCACCACGCGCGCGCGCTTTCGCGCCATGCGCTGCGCATAGTCGTCGCCCCGGGGCACGACCGACAGGCCGCGGGTGAGCGAGCCGGAGTAGCAGCTGTCGGCCACCACCAGCACGTGCTTGGCGCGGCTGGCCCGCAGCGCATCCGTGACCACCGCGTTCGAGAGCCAGCGCGCCTTGCTGTGGACCGCCGCGTCCACCGGGAGCCAGTAGCCGCGCTTGGCCCTCTCGTCGAAGTGGCCGTGGCCCGCGTAGTAGATGAGCAGGTTGTCCTCGCGCTCGAGCCGGGATCCCACGCCCTCGATCACCGCGAACAGATCGTCGTAACCGACGTCGAGGAGCAGCCGCACCTCGAACCCGTACAGGTCGCGCAGCACCGCGGCGACCGATTCGGCGTCCGTTCCGGCCGTGACCAGGTCCGGGAACTCCGCGTAGTCCCGGTTGCCGATCACGATGGCGTGATAGCGACCGAACGCGTCCCGGTCTGCGGCGTTTCCGGTGGCGGGAGAGCGGTCCAGCGGCGAGGCGGCGCCGACGGCCGAAGCAGGCACCCGGAGGCGTTCCTCGGGCCGGCGGCGCGCCAGTACCAGCGTCCGCTCGTCGGCGGAGAGCAGGGCCAGCAGGTTCGGGGGAATCGGCGAGATCACCACCGGCTCGCTCACCTGGCCCGCCCGGGTCCGCGTGTGGGAGTAGACGGTGTCGAGGTACAGGTAGAGGAGCAGCACCTTGCGTCGATTGACGGCCAGCACGTACTCGGGCTCGCCGCGATCGTCCACCACGCGCCGCACGCCCCGGTCCCGGTTGAGCTCGCGCGACAGGCGGATCCGGCCGGCGTCGGCGGCGGTCGAGAGCAGCCGCTCGGCGTACTCCGGGCCGTAGCGCGCGACGTCCGGATCCTCGCCGCTCGCGCAGCCGACCCCGAGCGCCAGAGCCACCCCCAGCAGCCCCGCGGCCAGCCACCGGAAGCGCCTTCGATCCGCGCTCACGCGCGTCCCAGGCCTCTCGTCCCGCACGCGGGACCTGGCACTAGCTGCCGGAGCGCCCGCGCGGGGTGGTGGTCACGGCGACGAAGGCCTCGGCAACCTGCTCGTCGTTCTTGATCCGCAGTCCCCGGGTGCGCACGATCTGCTCGATCCCGTCGACCACCACCTCGTAGGGAACCCCGCCGATCACGGTCCGGCGCGTCGCGAGCAGCGGCGGGCGCTCCGTGAAGGCCGTGGCGTGGATGTGCTCCACGCCGAAGGGCGGCACCACCTCGAACGCGTAGGGGTACTCCACGACGGAGTTCACCTTGGACGGGTCGATGCGGAACGACTGGTCGATGGGCACCTGCGCTCCGTTCTGGAGCACGTAGATCAGACGCACGTAGGACGGGCGGTTGACCCGCAGGTAGATCTTGAACTCCTCGCTCTCCGTGAGCACGACCCCGCGGCGTCCCTTGTTGGTCCACAGCTCGAGGCGCAGGTCCCCGGTGATGAGTCCGCCATCCGAGAGGGCCCTCTGCGCCTGCAGGGCCTGCTCGAAGTTCGCAGGGCGAAGGTCCAGGTTGGCCGGAATGGCCGCGCTCGGCAGGAACGTCCCCGCTCCCGCAACCAGGTGCGCGGTGCGCTGGCGCTTGGCGGTGACCTGGAGCCTCACGCCGCCGTCCCGCTCCAGGTAGACGCCGCGAACGATCAAGGCCTCGGCCTGCTCGTCCATCTGGCGGCGCGCGAGTCGCGCGAGCGCGGACTCGAGCTCGCTGGCGGCCTCGCGGCCGAAGGTGCTGGACAGATCGGCGGTGCCGTAGGTGAAGGGCTGCACGTCGAGTCGAGACGCCGTGGAGACGCCCTGCCGTGCGAGCTGGAGCGCCAGGCTCTCGGCCGCGGCCGACAGACTCGCCGAGGCGTCGTCCAGCACCTCGTCCACCTTCTCGTCGATGGTGCGCGTCGCCGCCACCAGCTCGCGATGCACGGCCGCGTCGCCCGGGTCCGGCAGGAGCGCACGGGCCACCGCCTCGTGCTGGAGGGCCTCGGCGATGGGCCGCCGGCAGTCCTCGTAGGCCGCGACGGCGCGTGTCTTGCGGCCGGCCTGCTCCAGGGCCTCCGCCCGCGACAGGCACTCGCGCATCTCGACGATGGCGAGCCGACGTCGATCCCGGCGCTGCCGCGCCGCGGAGGCGCGCTGCACGATGGCGAGGGCGTAGGCCGTGTCTCCCTTCTGCCAGGCCTCGAAGGTGAGGCCACCGAGCTGGATGTCGACCGTGGAGCGGGTCACCGCGGCCACCTCGTAGGAGTACCGGCCGTCCCGCTCCGCGCTCACGTCGCGCAGCTCGTGCTCGATCCGCACCTCGATGCGCGTGGCGAGATCGGCGGCGGCGCGCTCCTTGGCGGCGTCGAGGGCGCCCTGACCCTCGGCCACCCCGAAGCCGGTCACGTAGCCGACATCCGGGAAGCGGGGCGAGCGTCCCCCCCGGTCCACCCAGTCGGGCTTGGGGCCGGGCGCCAGGGCCCGGGGCCGAGCGGACTCGTCCTCTCCCGTCCCGGCTTCCCGGGAACCCGGACCGGCGCAGCAGATCAGCGCCAGGCCGAGCAGGACCGTGAAGTAGCGCATGGCACCTCCCCCCACTCGGAACGGTACGATAAGCTTCGAGGGTGCATCCCGGGATGCTACACGAAACGGGTCCCCCGTTGTCCAACCCGGCCCGCAACGAGCCGGTGAGCAACACGCCGGTAGCCATGGGGAAGTCGACCGTCGAATCGGTATCCACCAGAGGGTATCCACCAGAGCACACGGTGATTCTCCGGGTCTCCGGCGTCTGCGTAGACCGCTGCTCGCGCTCCGCGCGCGCAGCGGTCAGGAGGATGGCATGCGATCGAATCAATTCCTGCGCCTTGGACTGTTGATCTGCATCTGTGCAGCGGGAATCGCACTCGGGTGCGCCAAGGAGCCCGACGCCAGCACACCGGCGGGGGCCATGCACGGGGAGTTCGCCGGGGCACCGGACTGGGTGATCCGGGGCTGCAGCACCTACTGGGGCGACGAGGCCTCCAAGCAGATCTGCGGAGTGGGATCGGCAGGGGGCACGCGCAACGTCTCTCTGGCGCGTACCACCGCAATCGGCCGCGGCCGCACGGAGATCGCCCGCACGCTCCAGGTCAAGGTTCGCGCCATGTTGAAGGACTACGCCGCCACCACCACGGGCGGCGAGGAGTTCGGCACCGCGGCGAACGACGAGCAGCACATCGTGGACGTGAGCAAGCAGATCACGGACCTGTCGCTCTCCGGAACGGAGATGACCGACAGCTGGATCTCCCAGAACGGCACCTTCTACGCGCTGGTCTCGCTGGACGTCGAGAAGTTCTCCGACAGCGTGAACCGCATGAATCAGCTCTCCGAGAGGGTGCGCGAGGCCGTGGTCGAGCGCGCCGACCAGGCCTTTGCGGAGCTCGACGAGGAGACCGGCAACTAGCTCCCTCGAACGAGGATCGACCCGTGTGTGACGGCGCGCGGCCCGTCCGCGCGCCGCTCGCGCGCGTGCTCGCGGTGGCTGCACTCACCGCACTCACCACCTTGGGGGCCCTCTCGGCCTGCGGAGGCAAGCCGTCCGCGGTGTCCTGGGTCGGGCATCCGCCCCGGGGCTGCGCGGTCGGCTCGTCGGGACCGACGCTCAACCCGGGCCACGCGATCCGCTACGCGCGCCGGGCCGCGCTGAGCCATCTCGCCGCCGAGACGCTGGGCGTCGAGGTGGAGAGCGAGCTGCGCCTCGGTGCGCACGGCCTCTCCGAGATCACGACCCAGCGCACCGCGGGGGTGCTCGAGGACAGCCGGATCGCGGCCCTGTGGAGCGACCTGGACACCGGGGGCGACTTCGTGCGCGTTCGCGAGGTACACGCCCTCGCCTGCCGCAACGACGTCTGGCCCGCCACGCTCCCGACCCCCCGCTACCCGTCCTGGGTGCTCCAGGTGCCCGGCGAGCCGGGACGGATCTGCGCGCTCGGCCTCAGCGGACCGACGCGGGATCCCCGCAACCAGGAGCCCGTGGCGCTGGACGACGCACAACGTGCCCTGGCGGCCGCGCTGGAGACGCGGATCCGCACCACCATCGAGGACGACGGCCGCCTGCTCGCGACGGTCAGCACCTGGATGGAGACCTCGCAGCGCTCGCTCGAGCGGGCGCGCGAGGCCAGCGAGCTCGAGGAGCGGTGGCTCGACGAGCATGCCGACGGCCCGCTGGGTCTGCGCGGCGTGCTCTACGGTCTCGTCTGCGTAGACGAGTGACCCGATTCCAGACGGGCGCTCTGTTCCTCCGGATCAGAACTCCGCGTCGAGCTCGCTGAAGGCGTCTTCCGCGTGCTCCTGGGCCTTCTGGTACAGGACCTTCTGGAGCTTCTTCTGCGTGAAGGACCGGTTCGGCACCCCGAACATGTCCTCGCCGTCCGGGCCCTTGAACGCGCGCGGCTCGTCGTCCTTCGGCGCCGACTTGGATGCAGGCGGACTGGCTGCGGGCGGCTTCGGCTGCGGCTCAGAGGCGGCGTCGGGTCGGGGCCTGGGAGACGGCGCGGCCGGCTTCGCGGTGCGAGGGGGCTGCTCGGCACGGGACGGCGGCTCCTCGGCACGCGAAGGCGGCTCCGCGGCGGGCGGGCTCGGGGCGGCCTGAGCCTGGGTGCGCTCGGCCACCGCCACCTGCACCCCGTGCCTCGAGAGCCAGGTCTGCACCAGATTGCCTCGCAGCGAGTAGTTGAGGCCCTCGAGCGGAAGGCCCGAATCGCTCACCCGCACCACGAAGGTGTTGACGCCGATGAGCCGCGCCTCCGCGTCGAGCAGCGGGCCTCCGGAGTTCCCGGGATTGATGGCCGTGTCGGTCTGGAAGACGTCGAGCTCACCGCGCTTGCGCGCGCTCGAGATGGTGCCGGTGGTGAGCGTCCACAGCCCGCCGCCGCTCGGATGCCCGATGGCGGCCACCGACTCACCGATCTCCACCCGCTCCGAATTGCCGAAGGCCAACGCGCGCAGGAGCGCGGGCGGCGCGCCTTCCACCTGGAGCAGCGCCAGATCGAGCTCGGCGCTGCGCGCACGGACGGTGGCGCGGTAGCCCTGCTTGAGATCGACGTTCAGATCTCCCGTCACCCGGCTCGGCTTGAAGAACACGGCGATCTCGGACGAGGGGCGGCCGGCTTCGGTGGAGATCACGTGGTTGTTCGTGAGGACGAGCCCCCTCGAGGAGACCACCGAGCCGGTGCCGGTGCTGCTGGTATTGCGATCGAGCTTGGCGTA
>JAAUYK010039788.1_pt1 | contig 21287 bp, 39 predicted proteins | sample 7278021 | NCBI WGS metagenome assembly JAAUYK01 (sample SAMN14350223, study PRJNA611818) | marine sediment metagenome | isolation source: surface marine sediment (1.8m) | place: French Polynesia: Moorea | collected 2018-08
AGAAACATTTTGATTTATCAAATCGGTCGAGCCAACCACATCACCTATTTTATGTTTTGGCTCATTTTCATTAACAAAAGTTCTAACCGTTGTGTCAAGCCATTCTATGGGTAAGGGAAAGGGATCGTCGGATGTTAGTTGAATTATTGTGTTTGATTTCATTCAAACCTCCTTTGTCTCAAATAACTTTAATTGCTGGTCAGGGCGTTGTTTTTGGAACTCTTGAATCCCTACCAAAATAGAAGTTTTGATTTTTTTTAATAACGATTCTCCAGTTGCTACTGTATCAGGATAAAGACTATCTAAATCAAAGCTAACAATTAGCAGTAATTGATCAATTTCGTAACTAGCATAGCCGTGATCAAAAAGCAAAACATCAAGGCTTTTGTTAAGATGATCGATCCATATTTCATAACGATTAACGCCCGACCAATAGCTATGATTCTCATCATCAGAGCTAATGTCATTACAGCTTACAGAATACGTTTCGCCTCCTATCTTAATTAACTGTTCTGCTATTAATCGAACCTTTAAGCTAACGGGTATGTCAAAGTTAGTTGCCACCTTAAAAATCCTCTTCAAAAAAGTTAAATTCTTCTTCAAGCATTTGAATAAAAGTTTTTGACTTTCTTTCGTCTTGAAAGTAAGTCAAAAGCGACTGAAAAAAGATTAATTAGATTAATACTTCTGTATTCAGAACTGTAAATAATTTCGGCTGTAGAACAGCCTGGACAAGCTGGATCGTAAAAGTCAATTTGCTCTAAATAAACAGTCAGTCGAAATGGATTGAATCCATTAATCCTGTAATATTCTTCGTCAATCTGGAAATAAAAATGAATTGTTTCGATCATGTGTGTTACCATGTATTTAGGTTACTTTTTACAGCTTTTTCATTCCCATGAGAAAGCCTTTGTGGGACTCAGGCAACTATTATCGCCTGAGTCCATCGTTTATGAAGTTTGCTGGTAATTCCAATCCAATAAGGTCTCATCAAAATCCCATAAACTGAGTTTCCCACTCATTGGGTAAGGAGTACACTTAACTGGATTTTGGAGAATCCAGTGATATTGGTTAGGAATATCCCAGTCACCAACGACGTACGGTACGCAATTAACTAGAGTTACTTTACCGAGAATGAAGCCAAATTTAGGTTTTTTGATAACCTCGTTAGACAGTCTTTTGATGAATTGCTTCGACGCTTCTAGAGACTGCTTACTGTAACCTGCATGAATCAATAAATCACCCCTATGAGGTGTTTGCCATATTCGATTTTCTACATTTTTTCCGTGATCAAAGATTGCATCTGCCCAATGCTGATGTATTGTTAATGTTTTCATTTTTTTATTACTTGATGAACTTGAAATAAAAAGAGGGTGTATTAACCGCTATTTCAATAAATAGCGGTTAATTGAAATTAAAGATTTTCTACTGATTCAGCTTCAATAATCCCTATACTTCCTCTCTCTAGTTGGCGTTTAAGTTGTTTGTTACCAATGGCGTTGAGTTCCCCTATTAAAAAGTCAGCTTCTTCGTAAGACAATTCCCTTGGATGTTTTGCGAATCGATGACTACATAAATCAATTAACTGTTCTACGGAGTAATCAATTGACTTCCTTAATCTCTTAATTTCTATTCCCTGTTCTTTAGTGATTTTATTTTCTACTACTTCGACTTGACTGGCTTGCCCCATTTCGTCATCACAATAAACCCCTGAAAGGTTTCTAGGGAAAGCTTTCCTCAAAGCCAATGCCTCACTAACTTTCCCGATCATAAGGTCAGGCATTTTAGCCCAAAAGTTACTTAATTGTCCCTTATATTCAACCTTGTAGCTATTGAATCGCGCTACCGCCACGAAAGGCTTTTGTGCATCTGATCGATAAACAATGGTTTTAGCGGCCTTAGGTGGTTCATCTTTGAGCCATACATCATGCCATACTCCGTCCTCTCCGCACCAATAGGTTTCACTACCTCCATATTTGCCAGTGGACTCAGCAATACTGCGAAATCCATCAATAGTCGGCTCAAATCCCCATTTTCCACCGCGTTTAATTGCATTGATTTGACGGGAAAAAGGATCTAATCCTAATCGTTGGCACACCATGCCAAATAGTTGGAGTTCATCATCAGACGCGCCAGGCATAATCGTTTTCTTGATCAACTCCACCTGTTGGGGGTTGAAATGGCTTGCTAAAGCTTTTTCTTGCGTATTTACTAGATTGCTCATTTTTGAATTGTTTTTGGTTGACACTTATCTTTTTAGCACAGACATTTCTGTGTGTCAATAGATATAAAAATAGCTGATAGAGTTGTCAACCAGTCATCAAACAATTCAGACTAGACCCTATCAGCACCTTAATTATGTTATTGAAATAAAAATTTGTCAACACCCTTGACAACATACAGATATGTTTGTATAAATGAAATGTCAACCAAAAACAATTCAATTCACAATTATGCTTGTACAAGAAAATCGCACAAATGAATTAAACCAGACATTTTTCAAGTATTTAGTAGAAGTAGAGTCTAAAGAACTTGACCCCAGCGAACCTTATCCCGTCCCACTTTCAACAGACCAATTTATTTTTTATACCAAAAACCCTAATCCTGATAAGTACCAAGTAGAGGTGGCAGCATATCAAGCAGGGTATTGGCCACAAGAATGGGAAGTCTCTGAGTGGCTTTATCTACCAGAAAATGGTTGTGGTGATCAAGAGTTTTAAGATTTTTAATCAGATTTAGTATTAGTGTCTACAAGGTTATGATAGTAGTAATCATAACTTTTTTTTTATGGACTTATCGCGCTTCGATATATTTAATCTTTTCTCTAGAAAAAAAGAGAAATTAACGGGTTCACAAAGATCAGTTGCTTTAGGAGATTTCGGATCTTCCAGAAGACAATGGGATCTAGAAATTGAAGAGAACCCAATCAGGGAACCCCATTTAGCACAAGAACTAATCAAGATAGAAAACTTCTCTAGGGAAGTTTATGATTGTTTAGAAATAGCAGCACAAGACACTTTTGCTAGTACAGATGGGGATGACATTGGCTTTACTGTTGCCGAAACCATAGACGATAACGAAACAGCTGTACACACAGATATTTATGTAATTGCAATGGAGGTCATCCAGCGCAAACAAAATCATGAGAAGATGGTGATCGGAGGAACCTTGTTGCAAAAAGCCCTTAAATGGTCGCTGATCTATGGTGACGCATTTCTGGAATTAGCCATAGAAAGGGAGGGTATCACTAAAAATGATTATTGCGTTTCAAAATCTCTTTATTTGCCAACCTGGGAGATATTCCGATGCGAGGACGATCATGGGAATTTAGAGGGTTTTGAGCAGCGTAGATATTTACATAGCACCAGCCCTGATAATATTTTCACCCCTCCTCAGATAGTCCACTTTCGACATAACCAAAAATATCTCTACGGGAAGTCTTTATGGCTACCGTCTTTGGGGTACTGGGCAAAATTAAAAGAAGCTACAGAAAATTTGGCTGTAGCGGCCAGGGAAGCAGGAATTAATCCAACACTACACATTTTCCCAGAGGGTTACGCGCCTAACCAACGGACACAATACAAAAACAATTACGAACAAAGAAAGTTGTCTGGGGAGTTATTGACCGATATTTACCTGCTATCCGGAATGGAGCTAAAAAAACTATCTAGTAGCAACCCTAGTTTAACTGGGTTGATCGACACAGTTCTACAGTGGCGTTACCACATGATCCCTTCCGGCTTCCCAATCTGGCTGTTCCCTGGACTGCAACCATCTGGCGGAGCTAAAGAGATTAGCCGCGCACCCGACAGAAATTACGCCAGGAAACGGTATGGGTGGTGTCAGTTGCTCACCAAGGGTATTAGACAGGTAATAGATACAGAGATTATCCTAAAGATGGGTTGGGACTTCTATTACAAAGAAGTTTTGAAGGGTGGTGGCTATCGGATTATATGGCCTGAGTGGCAAATAGATGGGATGGCCGACACGGATGAATCCAACCAGCAAGGAATTAATGATTTAGATTTGGAGGGGAATGAGGATGGTGGACAAATTCAAACCCAAAGATACCGAACTCCCGTTTTTTAGGCAACTTTATAACTTAGCGGAAACGGGGCAAGAAGATATCGAACCAGCACAAAAAGACTGGAAGAAAAAGCAAAGACAGTATGACGGACTAATTGACCCTGAGATCAGGGAAGATGACTAGCACACAGATATATATGTATAATAGTAAAAACCCCTCGCGGTGTTAGCGCACCCAGGGGATGTAACTTAAGCGAGTAAGTCACATGACTATTATAAAAGCTAAACGCGCAACAGTAGAGTTTTGTCCTGGGGTAACGGTTGATGGGTATATGTTACCTAATGGAGAATTTAGAGTAGGAGTTACAGGAGCTAGTAGAGCGGTTGGTTACTCAAAACAATGGCTTTCACAGGTTCACACTAGAAACGGAAAAACGCTAAAGGACTTACACCTCAAGGGTTTTACGGGTTCTCGGTCAGAAGTTTCTGTGGATAGGGATGGTGTATCAGGATCATCAAAAACAAGCACTATTTCATTGTCCGATTTCAGGGAATTGATAAAATACGCTGCTATCGTTGGGCAAAAATCACAAGCACTAGGCATCCTAGACGCTTTATTAGACATCGGAATAGAAGACTACTTCCGTTTAAGCTTTGGGGTTAACCAAATGACCCTAGAGGAGAAAAGGGCTAAATTCTATCAAACCTACGCAGCGACCATTAACTGGTTAGAAGAAGACAGAGAAGACTTTAATTTAATCGAAGCACAACAAAGATTTTTGAAGGCTGTTTAAGATGCACTCTAACCGCCTAACAAACCTCAATCAATAATTAAGCCTATGAAACTAACAGCCCTAAACAAAATATGCGAAATGCTCTTAACAGAATATCCAAACGCTTGTGTGGAAGCAGGAGACAGCACAATGATTGTTTACCATAACACTAAGCATGACACGATTCTTATGACAATTTCTTTTTATGATCCAGAGAAGGAATATAGCGACCAAGAAAATAATTACACAATCAATCAAGGTAAAAATGAGTAAATCACACCTGGAAAATCGCTTTATTCAAACATGGAACCACGTTTCTGACATTGTTCTAGAACGAGAAGTTATCCTAATTCCTGATAGAAAATTTCGCTTTGACTTTGTAGATTATCCTTCCCAAATAGCAATAGAAATTCAAGGGGGAATATGGTCGAAAAGAAAAAAGGGACATAATGGGGGAACTGGATTAGAGCGAGACTACGAAAAACTCAATCTAGCTCAACTAAACGGATGGAAGGTTTTTCTGTTATCCGAGAGTATGATTAGCCCTGCATGGCTAACCATGATTGAGAACTGTATGCTAGAGATAGCTTCCCCTGAAGTAAGGAAGTTACAAGCGATCGCTAAAAAAGTTTGTCCAGAAGTGTTTGAGAAAGAAAATGACTAACGAAATACTCAAAGATTTTACCAAGATTGAGACCGATTCATATTACCCAGACGGAGACGAAATAGTAATATTCGTTGGTCAACACAACGGACACCATGTTTTAACAGACTTTGGTGGACTCTATTGCTTCCCGTGGATGCCTTATGAAGCACCAGAGAAAGAACCGGTATCAGTCCAAAGAATCATGGATAACGTTGGTATTCAGATTAAAAAAGGATGTTTTTTTAAGAAGCATGAACTAGCACCAACAGAAAAAGATATAAAAGATTTTTGTGAAGGACTTTTGGAGATAGCTAATTATTGGGATGAGGATGGACGTGGCTACAGGATTTCGCCTTTCTCTCAAGATAACTCCTGTCCTGAGACTTGTACTCAGTCGCCACCGTCCTAACTGCTTCTCGCTCGTATATGGCCACGCACCAGTATCTAGAATGGTGAAAGCCGCGCCGATTTCTGAATCAGGACAACAGGAAACTTTATTATAACAGACTTTCATCTTAGTATTCCTTCAAAAACCACACACATATATGTTAACTTAATTTCCTTCTTCAAACTGAACCCAACCTGCTATTTTTTGCCCCAAGAAGCTTTTGGTATCCCAGGTTTCACTGGCCGGTGTCTCAAACTTTTTCACAGGGTAAAACTTCCCCGACCGACCATTAACTACAATATCAACCCCATCGGACACAATAGGAAAGTCGTAAGTTTTAGGAGTAATTAACTCTCCCTCAAAATACTCCCTATCCTGGTTTAAACCCACTTGCACATCGTTCTCAGGTGGTTTCTTTTGACACAACCAACAAGTCAAAACAGTTGTTGTGGTGGTATTTGTAGGCTGCATATTTCCATGCTCGTCTTCAAAAATAGTAACGTCGGTAATGTCTTCAAGGGTTAGTGTGGCGTTTGCGGTTGGTTGCCCTAGATCAGCAAGGACTTCGTTGGCTGTTGATAGGTATTTGTCCAGCATGATAATTTTATTTTCATTCTAGCTAAAATGACTACCACAAAATGAGTTCCCGTCGCTATCCTTCCAATTATCTTCTAAAGAATAACCTTTTTTCACTAAATAATCGTAATGGTTGATTCCATTCCTTTTCCTTTTTACCATCCCAAGAAATTCGTCAATCTCAACTTGATTACGATGTTCGTCAACGATAACAACATTTCTATTGTTTAGAATCTCAACCCAATCTTCTAGTGACACTATAGGATTAGCAATGCCGTAATCAGCTAAATCATCAAGGTCTTTGTACCCTCGGAATAGAAACGCCCGTCCCATTGCACTTAAACCTAGATGCAAATCTTCAATTGTTTGAACTTTATTTGATATTACCTTCTCGTTTTCTGTAATCGTTGTTGCTACCTGGATGCTCTTGAATCTAACGTAATGGTTGCAAGTCATTTTACGCTCCTAGTTTAACTTGTTGAACCTCTAGATAATTTAGTCTAATTTTATTAACCATCATTTTACCGCTAAACGTTTTAATGGACTAGAAACAACCATAGACGAGATAGATAATATTCTCAATCAAGATCCTAAAGTTCAATGGCAGTTTAGAACACTTGTCCATGAATCTCGTCAAGGAAAACGAACAGATTTAGTGGATGAAGAGTTAACTTGTTATGGTGACTATAACAAGTTAGATTCAAGTGAAAGGCAGCAAAAAAATATCCGTATCTGTATGTCTTTATGGTATCAACCAAGCCACAAATTCTTTACACCTCCAAAACTCCTCAAGACTCAATCCGGTACCAGCAAACCCCTTGTCAGCATCAAAATAGAACTTTTTGCCCGTCTCATCCACCTCTTGTCTAGCCATGGGGTAAAGCAACTCTGTTAGATTGAAATAAATTCTCTTCTTACCGTGCTGTTCCCAGACTCGAACATACCAGGTTTTATTACCGAATCCGTTTAACCATTCCTTGGCTTCTTCAAACTTTTGGCGGTTGTTCTTACGAATCTTCTTGGTGACGAAACGGGGGGAACCTTTAACAAACTTAACGAAAAAGCAATTACCCCATTCGTGGACTTCTGCAATCGCGTCTTGAGCAATTTTCAAGAATCTGGCAACTAATCTTTTAAGTGATAAATGTAACATGATGACCTCTAATAATTTTTCACGAAAGCCAGCCAAAGGACTGGCCGGTTAAGTTATGGTTTACAGCCTTTGGGTTAAAAACTGTTTTGCGAGTTCGTCAGAAGGCTCATAACCTCGAAACTCTAACCACTTCTTAACTTCGTTGATTACTTGGTTCTTAGCTTTCTCAAGGTAAAAGTCTTCGGCACTACGAGCTAAGTCAGCAATGATCTGTGCGTCATGCTCATTCTCCGGTTTAAATATTCTTCGACTTTCAGCTAACATAATGGTAATATTCCTTTAATTAGGTTTACAAGAAAGGCGATCGCAAACTTTGGCGAGGGAGTGATCGTCTTTCTTTATGTTTTTAGTATAAAGTCTTGGTTGATACTTGTCAAGTCTTATTCGATAGTTTATACTAAGTGGTAACTGACAACCTATACTTGAGGTAAGTTAATGGCAACAGCAGCGATGAAAGTCCGCAAAACAATTGAGACCGAAGTACCTAACTTGGGGGAACGAATCAAAAAAGCTCGAAAAAACAACTCAACTCCATTAACGGCTTTGGCGGCCAAGGCAGGGATGACTACTGCTAACTGGTACGCAATCGAGGCCGAAGACATGAAAGCGTTACCGCTTGAGACACTTCGCCGTATCGAAGGGGTTTTGGGGATTGATCTCGGAGTAACCTTTGACAGTTAACTCTTGCGATCGCCAATCAAACCGAAATACCCACTTGTACACATAGACATAATTGAAGACAAACAGAAATGCCTAACTTACAACGCTACGACAACGACGGAATCGAACTTATCATCAACACCGAGACAGGAGAAAGTTTCGCTTCTGTTTCTGGATATGCTCGAATGAGTGGGAAAGATCAATCAACGATTTCAAAGCGTTTGGGACGTATGAACAGACTGCTACGCCAGGAGGCTCAAATCCTGACCAGCACTGGATCTAAAACCGTTGCATTGATTAACGAAGACACTATTTCCGATTGGATCGTTGACGACAATCCAGAACTGGCCAAGCAGTTAATCAAGATAGGTGTCAGAGCTTTCAATCACAAACTGGCCGGATACAAACTGACCACCATCCCCCAACCCGATTTAACCGCCATTAACGACCGCCTAAATGAATTGCACACCGAGAACCAAGTATTAAGAGAACAATTACGGCGTATAGAGGCTGTTGAACCCGAGCTTGACACCACAGCCCTAGAGACCTTGATTGAAATGCTTAGTGTCCACAATCCCGAGGGACTGATGGAGTTGACAGCACAATTAGCAACAACTTTATTTATGGTAGGAGTTGACATCAGCAAGCAAAAAGCCAAGAAAAGCCAAGTGATCAAAAATTTTGACAAGATGGTAACTCACTACCACGGCAAAAGTTATGTGGATCTAGACAATCCCAATAGTTTGCTGCCACTGATTAACGTCTTGAGAAAAGTGAGTAAAACCAACCCCTTAATTACAAAACGGGATGTTTACACTAATTTCCGTATCAGGATCATTGTCGATGGTCAAAAGGTTCCGATGAACGCAGCCGTAGCCCAAAAAGTCTTTATAAGGCTCCAAGAGTTGGGCTACGGACACATCGAAGGCAAATACTTCAGACTCAAAGAAGAGTTGTCTTTGGCCGAATAAACACACAGATATATATAGAGGTAATTAACAATGACTAAATTAATGAAGACCAAAAATCCAATGGAGAGATTTTCCGGACAAGTCTCCTGGATCAAGAGCTACGCGCTAATAAATGAAGACAAAAGTGATTGGAAAAAAGGAACACTACACTCGCTTTTCGATATATATTGCGCCAAAACAATAGATCATCAACTTATCTATTTCGCAGTAACTACAGCAAACAATATTAAAGATTTGCTGCAACTATTAAACGAAAATAGCTATAATGAGCAATTCTGGGTGATGGTAGAAGATAAGGTTGACAAAAAATTAACAGAGGATATATTTCGTACATCAGTAAAACAGCAAACGATTGTCTGTTACTTAGATACTGAATCAGAGATATACAAAGACAGTCCAGTTTACCAAATACTTGACGGACTAGACTGGCAAAAAAGCTTTACCAGTGGTAAAGCTACTTATTCATGGGAATAAACACACACAACTGTATTTTAACACCCACGTTTGTTGTGGGTGTTTTTATTTTCAATAAGTATTTTCTCGGTGGACGATTTATGTATTTGAGCCTAATCTTGAGGTAAAGAATAATAATGATTATGAAAGCACTTATCTTATCAGTATTACTATCATTAACCGCTACCCCCGTTTATGCTAACACTGTAACCGGTCAATTCATGTTAGTCTCCGAACGCTTTTGGAGGGATGGTGATCGCTGTGAAGGAATCCGTGGTTACAGCGATATCAATTCAGGAACCCCAATCATTGTTAGAGACGAAAATAATAATATTATCGCCAACGGAGAGCTAGGGATAGGGATTTTAGAGGATAGAGTTACGTGCGTTTACCCAATCATCGCTTTTGAACTCCCAAAGGCAAAATACTACCAGTTTGAAATAGGAAAAAGGGATATCACTTATTCAAGGGAACAGTTGTTAAAAAACGGTTTCAAACTAGAATTATTTTTGGGTGGTTAACCAATTCTCACAACTGATGATCAACTGATGAACCCCTTGTAATGACCTGGAACTAGGCTAAACAAGGGGTTTCGATTTTGCACACAAGATGGCAGAAACATACCGTGTTTTAGCCCTACTTCCTTAAGTACATCTTTTCACCAGTCAGGTGATTCTTTATTCCCCGTTTTCTCTTCCTCCTTTGTCTCGGTTTTGGTTTCTCTTTTTTCTTGGGTTTCGGCTCGGGTTTAACTTCAATCCCCAAATCTTCTTTGACAAAATACTTAAAATTAGCAGCCTGCGTCCTCCTCATCCTGTGTTCCTGCTTCTCATAATCATACCTGGGTAGGTGAGCTATATTCTGAAGCATTCTAAGCGCAACCATCACCTCTGGTTCTCTCAAATAATAAACCCAGGGGCGATTGAAACCCGGACTGACATCCTCGTGGTAAATAAGGTTCACGTCCTCGAGTTCTTTTAGATTAGGACGGCAAACGTGACCAAGAATGTTAGTTTCCTTTCCTATCTCCTTAGCTGTCTTACCAGGGTTATCAGCTATCCACAACAGCAACTCAAAGGCGTTTTGACGAGCCATTATACTCAACAAACGTCTCAACACTTGGTCAGTTCCTCTGTCGTCATACCTTAAATTGTAGATTTTTTCTCTATCTTCTTTGGTTTTTGTGGCGAAAATATTTGAATATGTAGCCATTTAAGTATATTCTCTTGTAATCAGCGCTCTAGCGTTGTTTTGCTTGATTTATCTAAGACGTAGTATGGTTAACTACTATCAGTTTAGCATACTTACCAATATGACGCTTGACAAACTTCTTCTGTTGTGATTTAAACACATTGTTCCCAAGAAGATGAACTTTGTACCAAAAAGATGAACCCCTTTTTCTCAGTTTGTAAAACGCACTGGGTAAGGCTTTTCAAAGTTTTGCATCAAGTCGAATAATTCTACCACCCGTTTACCTACCCCAAGAAACCCCCTTCAAGGATGCCAATCAGGGAACTTGCGTACCAATAATAGTATTTTTCCTAAATAAAGGTAAGACTAAAGTTCTAATATCAGCTTTTTTGTACTAATATTATTTTGTCTGAAACAATACTAGAGTTCTAATATTAGGCTATTTGTACTTAAATATAGATAAATGTCCATGCAATACATAGAGTTACTTATATACTACATAAAAACGCCGTAAATAAGTATTTATCTTTATTTCTTCTTGCGTTTATTTATTTATAATCGTTATGACTTTATTTAAACGCGATCTTGTGTAGTATGTCTATAGCTCTATATAATACATAGACGATTGTAGATATATAAATACACAAGTATTTATAATGGTACTTTAGTTTTATGTTTGCTTAAAGGTAATACCTTTGCTAGTACCTGAGTTTTAATATTAGTACATAAGACAAGCCTGTATATAGGCAGAGAAACGGAGGGTAGATTTATTTGAGTTGATGCAAAAACCTGGAAAGTCTTATCTGGTAAGCCTTGTGGGCTGAGAAAAGTAGGATCATCTTTTTTGTCAGATGATCATCTTTTCTATCGCGTCTTATCTATACTCATACTGACTACGGATAAGTGAGGGTATAGGGACACAGGCAAAAACGGGGTATATTTTTGGCGGCGTTGTAATTTTTAGCCAAACCCTTACGTGGTGCGGTTTGTGAAGATTTTGCGCGGTTTGCGCAAAGTGCCATCATTTGTAATTTTCTTGTTAACGCTGTTAATAGACATGCAGGTGTGTCTGCGATAATATGTTAAGACGGCAAACGTTGACTTTATGTCAGGTGTTCAGGTAACGCCTGAACCTAGCCCTTTAGAGTTTTGGAGATTACAAATGAAAAAAAGCTTTGCAGATTACGTCAAGCAAGCACGACGGGAGTTAGAGGATAACGGGTATACCAACACAACCTTAGATGAGATTCGATCTAAGAATGTAGTCGAGGTTGATTTTGTTTTAGATGATTGTAGATCTATTACCGTTACAATTGACCGTAGCACTGATGAAGTGGTGGAAATAGGTAACTATTACCGTCCACCTGTGGGGCATTTGGTAAGGGCTGTTACGGATAAGGATTTAGTCGGGACTGATCTAGCAGAAAACTAAACAATCTTGCCTTCAAGACGGGAGGTTGGGATCAAGTAAATAAATGAATGGGCGCACAACCTATCCTTGGGGGAAGTTGAAGATAATCCCCTTCAATATCCCTCTTTTCTTCATATTGAAAAACAAAGTAAAGGACGCACAACCCAACAATAAAGGCGGCTAAAGTCTTTTTATTAGGTTTTTCCATTCTCACCCCTTCTCGCAAAATGTCTCTTTATTCTAAAAAGCAATTATGTCGAATTTCTTGAATTAGCCAGATTCTTAAGGGTAGCTTTATTGTTCTGTACTATTTCTTTACATATACAGACAGGGGTGGGTGTGTTAGGTTTAATAGTGTCAACGACAAAATGGCAAAATGAAACGATAAGTGGTGACTGCCCCGTAATGGGGCTTTCTTTTTAGAAGGGGATGGGATTGAGTTCAACTTCTAGCCCTTTGCCGTCTGTGGGGTCAATAATGGACTTGCCTTCCAATATCATCTTGTATAGTTTAGTCGTGAGCATCACGTCATTGATTAAGTAGTTAGCCACATCCCATTGCTTGTCCTGTTGCCAAAGAACTGGTGCCAATTCCCCCGACCCTGTTTTACCGGTACCAAAATTTGCGATCGCAATATTGTCTAGTTTTTAGCCGACTCTGGTTTGACCTCGCGTATATTTTCGAGGTTGACCGGATGCGAATCTGATTTCTTCTAATAGGTCAAAGGTGGTGTCAATATTCACTCCATGCGCTTTGCACAATTTATCATCGAATGATTTTGAGTTAAAACCTATTACGTCATTTGCTTGGTTGACCGCTTCTTGAAACTTATGTAAAGCGTGATAAGGGTAGAGTTTGTAGATGTCTTCCCAAGATAGGTAAGCCCCAATTAAACTGATACCCATTCCCTCAAAGTCAGTCCATCCTTTGCAGTATTTAAGTGAAGGATCTTTTTCTCCACTGGGAATACAGTTCTCGATTTCTACGTCATAAACGATGTATTTAGTGGTCATAAGTTTTTCCTAAGTGTTGCTGTCTTTGTGTCTGCTTAATGTGTTCTACTTGTTTGTCGTATAGTGCCTGAATTTCGTCTACAGTCATATAGTTCTCAAGTACGTTATCGGATTCTTCTAACTTTAATACAAGATTTAGTAGTTCTTTCAGGAATTCTTTTTTGCTCATGAGGTTCTTACTCTATAATACAGTTATATATTAATACATTTATTTCTGTATGTCACTACCATTTCAAAAACAACCCGGGGAATCAAAACAAGATTGGTTGGCTTGCCAAGTTTATTGTTTAATGAACCCCAAGGAGAGGCAGGTTTACATGGCCATTTTAGGTGTCTTTGAGACCGATCAAGTAGAATCTAAATTGTCAGAAAAGATTGACGAGAAGTTCGACTGGGAGGCAAGAGCTAAGCTTTATGATCAGGCTAACAAGGCTAGAGTCGAGTCTGAATTATTTGATGACGAAATGCAGATGTTAAGGGAAAATCATCGAACTACCGTTAAGATCGGTAATAAGATTTCTAAAGATTATCAACGCTTTTGTAATAACAATCCTGAAAGGGTTACTGATGAGGATTATGGCATTGCTGCTAGGACAAGATACTTGTTAACCCAAGCCAATAATACCGAGACGGATACAACTTTCAAACAAGCAGGAATGATGGCTTTGTTAGAGAGGTTTAAGGATGAGGTTGGTGAATAGATTTGAAAAATAAACTAACACTAATCGGGCAAAATCTTTATAATAAAAATAAGTTTAACCGCCCAATGAATAATAGTGCTATTCCCAAACCACAGGAGGGGATGCAACAATCTTTATATGACTGTGGTGCTGATATCGTGCTTGCTGGTAGTGGGGTGGGAACTGGTAAAACATTGGGGTTACTTTTGAAGCATACTCGTCACATAGACAATCCTTTTTATACAGGAGTTATCTTTCGTAGAACCTATGCGATGGTGACCAATCCTGGCAGTTTACTGGATGAATCTTACAAAGTGTACCCCTTATTCGGTGGCGTTTTTAATCAGATGAAAATGCGGTGGAAGTTTCCTAGTGGGGCTACTATTGATTTTCGCCACTTGCAGCACGAAAAAACCAAGTTTGAACACATGGGGTCGCAGATTGCTGGTTTGACTTTTGATGAGTTAACCCACTTCACCGCCAGTCAGTTCTGGTTTCTAACTTCTCGTAACCGCTCTACTTCTGGGGTCAAACCATTCATTTCGGCCACTTGTAACCCTGATGCTGAATCCTGGGTTGCCGAGTTTGTTCAATGGTATTTAGACGAGAATGGTTACCCAGATCAAACTAAATCTGGAATAGTTCGGTATTTTATCAGAAAGGAGGAAGAATTTATCTGGTCAGATACCTATGATGAGTTACTAGAAAGATATTTGACTCCAAAGATAAAGGAAGAAGATGGAATATTTCGTTTCAAGCTTCCAGACGAAACCGTTATAGAAGGTCATTCACAACAAAGTATTTTTGATCAAGTTGTTGGGGAGGGTTTTACCAGGGGCTTGCCAATTAAGTCCTTTACCTTTCTCCCCGGTTCGATCTACGAGAACAAGAAACTTTTAGACATCAACCCAGAATACCTGACTAATCTAGAAAACTTACACCCAGTTAGACGGGAGCAATTGTTAAAGGGTAACTGGAAAATAGTCTTTGAAGCCGGCACAGTATTTAACCGCACTTGGTTCGGTTTTGTTGATGAGATTGCCGAAGTATCTTTGGAATATGCCGCTATCGTAAGATTCTGGGATTTTGCGGCCACCGAAAAAGAGCAAGCTAAGTCAGGAACCAGTTATACTGCCTCGGTAAAGATGGCTAAATTCTCAGAAGACTACTATGTAATACTCGATGTTACATGGGATCAAATTAGAGGTGGTGAAATCGAGGGGTTGATAGGACATACTGCTAAATCCGATAGTAATCACACCCTAGTTAGGTGGGAATTAGAAGGCGGTTCATCTGGGAAAACCATTGCCTACCAGTACCAGGAAAACTTACAAAATGAGAACCCGAACCTGAATGTGAAACCAGTTAAACCATTGGGTAACAAGTTAGCTCGTGCTTTACCATTGGCTACGGCTGCACAGTCAGGAAAAGTTGTTCTCTTGGAAGGATCGTGGAACACCCAGTTTCTAAACGCTGTTCAGCAGTTTGATGGAACCCATAAGCCCCTAGTAAACGATATTGTGGATGCTGCTGATGGGGCTTTTAGTCAACTGGAAAATACGCCTGTTTATGGACAACAGGAAAATATGTTTACTACTATTAAGAGTCATTATCGTTAGGTGGTTATTCGCGGTTTTTGATCCATCCATACAGGAAGGCTAAAGGAAGTAACCACACAATTTTTGTCCATGTCTCAAGTGTTCCTTGAGACGACGTTAACTCTGGCTGTGTGATCATTAAATAATTAACAGAATAAATGCAGTACAGAGTGTAAGCGTAATAGACAGTCTCTAACAATACTAATTTTACGTTTACCTTCATTGCCCCTGTCCTAATATGTTTTCAGTAGAAAAACGAAATGATTGAGTTTCTGTTAGGTCTAGGTGTCCGAATATCGCAGCCAAACCGTATATCACTAAAAAACCAACTAAACTAATTACCAATGGGTTCAATGCTTTTACCTTCATTTTCCTTGTCCTAATATTTCTTCTGGTGCATAAAAACTAATACACTGCTTGTTGGGATTACTTAGATAACTGGTGAGAAACTCCCCGTTTTCCAGCACAGTTTTAGCAATGATTTTGTATATTTCATGGTAACTTTCGTTGTCAAAAATATACTTAAGGGGAGAGTGTTCAAATGGGTGACAGATTAATTCAGGGGAACCCATTTCGCGAAAAATAAGCCTAACACCCCCGTATTTTCTTAGTTCTGATATCCAGGGTTTTTCGATTAAGAAAGGTTGTTGTTGGTTGTTATTCATGATTGAAAGGATATTGGTTATTTTGCTAGAATAGCATACAGTTCTGTATGCTATATATCGTTTATTTTCCTATAAGGTCTTCTCTGATGTATTGAGGATTGTTTTGGATTTTGTACGACTCAGACCAATGCAACTCTTCCAGATCAAAGTCTTTAAAGTCTAATTCTTGCCATTCCTCTTGTTCGTCATCCGATCCTTCTAAATGCTCCTCAATACATAATTCTATCCTTTCTGGAGTGTTTTTGGGGTAGTAGGAATCTCCTTTCTCCTGACACTGGATCTCGTGTTCTTCGATAAGCAATCTCCATTGTCCGCTATTTAACTCATGCTTTCTCCTCTCAGCGTGTTCACGGGACTCGAATACCCCTCTGATTACATCCCTTAATTCAGGAGTATAGTTAAGTTGTATCAAAATAAAGACCTTTTTCATTTTTAACCTCTTGAATTTGTTTTTAGATTGGTCGCGAAATAACGCCTATCCGATCAAAGACTTCTACAAAAGTCCCCATATTTTTCTTGCCCACATAAAACAAGACGTTTCCGTGAGCCGGTGATTTTTGCTCAGTACCATTAGCGTCAATAAATCTTATTCTGAATAATGTTTCACATCGAACAAAATTCTGTGCCAAGGTATTAAACCACCTAGAAGAAACCGCAGGACGGACTAAAATAATTGCTTCGGGCATCACCATTGACCCATATTCTTCTAGTAGCTTGTCAATCCATTTTGTTGTAATACCATTACCATAGGGTGGATTAAGCCACACATTTCCAGTCCAAATCTTGGTTAAACCATCATCTTCTATTGTATAGTATTTTTCGGCTTTAATCCATTTCTGTGCAACATTATTAGATGCTGGATCTAAGTCAATTTTACCCATAACTTTTCGGGCTAATTCTATTAGGTGGGGTGGGGTGTACCACTCTGTTGTTTTTGATGAATGTAAGATGTTTTTAGTCATTATCTTGTTCCCAATACCATTGATTTCCGATTTTGTGAGCGACCGCTCCTAGATCCTGATCGCCATAAAGATAGGTGGTTTCTGTTATTGTCCTGAAAGTGAATTCAATTCCTTTTGACCAAAAATAGTTCTTGACCTGGTGAGCGTCTTTTCCTTTTACTAATAGATAGTGGTCCATGTAGTTTGGTTCAGAGTGGTTACCAAAAAAATCGTCACGATCATAGCCAAAACCTCTTACGTCTAAGTCTCTTGGATCAAAAAAACTGTTAAACCAGTTGTATGTACCTAGGTTTTCTTTCCATTCAAACAAAACGGGGGCTTCGTCTATTTTTTCGCAATTGTTAATTACCTTTAATTCTTGTTTGTTCATATTTACTCCGAAAATATTTCTTCTAGGTTTACAAGAGTGGAAAGATCGGCGATTTGTTCTATAACTATTTCGTCCAATGCCTCTATATTCTCTTCACACAAAGAACACTTTATCGGAAGCTCGAAGCTTCCTAGATCGCACGAAAGAATCGGAACCCCTGGGTTACATTTGTGGTAAATTAAGTCAGTTTGTTTCCATGTTTTATTCTCAGCAAATTCAGCAAAAACCATTAGAGAGTGTTCTATACTCAAGCTTGTTTTAATTGCTAACTCATGAGGTTGAATTTTCTTTGGTTCACAGCTAGTTAAAAAGTCTTTGAGCTTACGTTTCTGCTGCACATCCAAGAATGATAGTGTTGGTTTCATTTCAGTTTTTCCAAATTAGTGACAGTACGATTATTACTCCGATTAGCAAGATGGCTATTTTCATTTGTTTTTACTACTACTCTTCAATAAAACGATCAAATCTTTCATCCTTTTGCACTATTCAATAAAACCATTGACAGTGTAATCAAAGTTCATAAGAATAACGCGCCCTTCATTGTCTCTTTCGTAGAAATAAAGTTTACCATCTACAGCACTTTGGAACAGACATTTTCCCTTAAATTCGACACTTTTACCTTTGCTTAATACTCCTAAGACTGTTAGGTAATTAATCATTATCCCTCCTTTTGGTTATTGGAATCGTCTGATGAACCTACAAAACAGAATGCGATCGCTAACATTATTGATACATCGAATTCTGAGGGGTGACAAAAACGAGTTATCATTTTGTCTAACCCATTTTCTGTCTCGATATCTTTCTCAAAAATAGAAATACTAGCACCCCCTCGAAAAAGGTTATCCGTTTCGCTTAGATGCCACAAGAGTGCCTTGTCGTTAAACTGTTGTGCGAATGACTTTCCTTGGGCAATGAAAGGGATGAGTGGATCGTAATTGATCTCGTTACTTGTTAATTGATTCATTGTTGGTTGTCCTCGTACATTTATGTGTGTTATTCGCCTAAAAATAACTGCCGCTCGTTGTTTGACATTGCTTGGTCTAGTTCTTTTAGGAATTCCCGTTTAAATTGGGGATGGGTAACGACCATGCTAGCTTTCTCCCACGCTCCTGATTCTTTTCCAAACCCAACGCTGTTCAAGATTTTGCTTAAACGGGTTGTGTCAGGGTTCCCTCTTTTATTCATTATTCCGTAGCGTTGACATAGTTGCTTGTTTGTCAAAGTCGTACCATCGTTAATCATTGTGCCGTTTAAGATGGTGCGATCACGGTACTCAACTTTTTCGATGGTTGAGTATCCCAGTACCTTTTGCTGGACTGGTTCGGGACAAGTCTGGGTGATGGTGTACCGCAGGCTTTGAGATTCTGCGATCGCCTTTTCTTTTTGTGCTTCATATTTGGCTACTTCTGCATCAAGTCGCCTTAACGTAATTTGTTTTTCCAAAATAGCTTGCTGTTCCTTGGCTCTTAGAGTTTCAATGTCCTCAGCAATAGAAGGATGATGTTGCTGAACTAATTGCCACTTTTGTTGACACTCAATATAGTAATCCCGAATCTGACGACCCTCTTGTGTCTCCGCGAGTAAGCAGAAGTGAGTGAAGGCATTACAAGAAAAGTAAAAAACCTCGGATTGCCTTCCACCACTGCTTTTGCTCATTTGTGAGCAAAAGTCTTTTCCTCTAACGAACTTACTTAAGCGACGTTTAGCATTAGCCTTTTTACTGTATCCTGCTATTTTCCAGGCAGTGTCAAACGGCACAGGGAATTGTACCCCCTCTTTTTCCGCTTTAAACCAAGATTCAACAAGGTTTTTAGTGCTATTATTGTTCTGTATGTTAGTCATAATTATCTGCTCCTATGCAGAAATGTGTGTTTTGTCAGTCAAAATAAAATGACTGGCATTTTACTGTTTTTCAACGTCAGCTTTAATTAATCTCTCGATATAGTTAGACAAAGAGCGATCTTGCTCCTTAGCTTTAGCTTCCGCTTTTTCTTTAAGTTCAATCGTGATATAGGTTGAAACCCTTTGCTTGCTTGTTGCGGATTCAACTTCCGTGGTTTTGCCTGGAACTAAAGCAATATTAAGTGGAGGACAAAACCATTTGATCAAAGCCTTCTCTACGTCTGGCAAAAGCTTTGAATCCTCTACGAACAAATAAGATACCTTGATCTTGCCGATTTCCTGCAACTCATCATACTTGTGATGCCCACTCCACCTTTGTTTAGGATTGATAGACCGCCCAATGTACTGAATGACATCGTTACTATCGATTGCAAAATAAATAGCTGGTTGACGAGGAAACGCCGATTTAGCATCAAGGGGAAGCCAGGGAAGTTTTGATAGGTCTAGTTCTTTGGGGTTAATCATTTATTTGACCATCTCCTTTTCTGCTTCAACTAACTCATCAAAAGTACAGCCATAAACATCCATTAACTGTTGAAGTTTCAATGGGGTCATGCGAGGGGCGTTTTTCAGTTGCTCCCAATTACGAATTGTTGAGACAGCAACATCAAGCTCTACTGCTACCTCCTCAGCCCTTTTTCCTGAACGCAATCTTAGTTCTTTCATGTTCATACCAAAAGCTTACACTAATATAATAGCACATTTATTTAGTACCAACCACTTGACAGGTACTAATTAGTTAGCTATTATTGACATAAGGAAAGACAGTCAGAAGTTTGGTCGCTTAGTGACTGCCTTTCTATCCACAAAATAATTAATGGAGTTACACCCATGTTAACGAAAAAGCATCCTATTTTCGAGTCTAAAAACATTCATGATGCTGAAATGATTGCCAACATCGCCAGAGATACCGAGGAATTCTATTTACAGAAAGCGCGTGAGGCGACTATTACTCAGATTAAAAGCTTGTTAAGAGTTAAAGGTTATCGAGTTACCGATGAACTTGCTGAGGAGTTTTTGACCGGTAGAATTTAATTATGGTGATGCACCAGCTTTTTGAATCTATTTTTTGCTTTGAGGAAAAACAATGAATTTAAAACAACAAATCAGAGAACTAATTGAAGAGTATTCCTTAGAGGAGGTTGTAAAGGAGATATGGGATTATAACTTTTATTTTCAAGGGGGATGGATGAGTTATTCATCCCAGTTATACGGTATTATTAACGACTTGGATCGTAAACAAAAAGAGCTTGAGAGGGAGAAAAAGAAGCGGCAAGCAACCGAACAACAAGAAGCTTTTGAAAAAGAGAGAAAAGACAACATTCGCTATCAAATCGAACGCTATTACTTTCTTAAAGGACAGTACGAAGAAAAAGGGGTAAAAATGCCCGAGTCAATGTACGAAATGTTTAGACCTTATTTGGAGGCTAATAAAAATGACAATTATTAATTGCATTTGGACAACCAAAGAAGGAAGAGAAATACCTTGTACAAAGGTGGTACTCAAAACATTCTCAACCGAATTCATAGAGGTTTTGGTATCGAAAAGTATTTGGAAGTATAGTGTCAACTTTGGATACGAGTATCATGTTCATGGTGGTATTAAAGATTTTGATGATGTTGATACTATAGACTCTAAATACGTCTGTGTGCGAAAAGTTCCTAAAACAGAGTTAACAAAACAATTAGAGGCTGAACTTGTCCAGGAAGTAATTGATTTTGTTAAATATGCTTTACTCTAACCAAATCTGTTTCTTACTCTCGTAGCCTCTTCTTCTCGTTTCAGTTCTAATTGTTCTAGGCTTTCTCCAAGTTGGTTCGGCGAGGAGAGATTTCGATCACTGACAAT
>JAAUYK010167529.1_pt1 | contig 21282 bp, 21 predicted proteins | sample 7278021 | NCBI WGS metagenome assembly JAAUYK01 (sample SAMN14350223, study PRJNA611818) | marine sediment metagenome | isolation source: surface marine sediment (1.8m) | place: French Polynesia: Moorea | collected 2018-08
CTCGCCGCCGTAGAGCTTGATGATGTCCATGGTCGCCATGGCCAGGCCGGCGCCGTTGACCATGCAGCCGATGTTGCCGTCGAGCTTGATGTAGTTGAGCTCGTGGCGCGCCGCCTCGAGCTCCATCGGGTCTTCCTCGTCCTCGTCGCGCATGCCGGCCACGTCCTTGTGGCGGAACAGCGCGTTGTCGTCGAAGTTCATCTTGGCGTCGAGCGCGATCACATCACCGGCGCCGGTCACGACCAGGGGATTGACCTCGACCAGCGAGGCGTCAAGCTGGTTGAAGGCCTGGTACATGGCGAGCAGGAACTTGACCGCCGACTTGATCTGGCCGCCCTCGAGGCCGAGGCCGAAGGCGATCTGGCGCGCGTGGTAGGGCATCATGCCCTGGGCCGGGTCGATCGCCACCTTGATGATCTTCTCCGGCGTCTTGGCCGCCACCTCCTCGATGTCCATGCCGCCCTCGGTCGAGGCCATGATCGTGATCCGGCTGGTCGCCCGGTCGATCAGCAGGCTGAGATAGAGCTCGCGGGCGATGTCGCAGCCTTCCTCGATGTAGAGCCGCTTGACCTCCTTGCCGGCGGCGCCGGTCTGCTTGGTCACCAGGACGTGACCCAGCATCTTGCGCGACTCTTCCTTGACCTCGTCGAGCGACTTGCAGATGCGCACGCCGCCCTTGCCGTCGGGATCGTCCTTGAAGCGGCCCGCGCCCCGCCCGCCGGCATGGATCTGCGACTTGACCACGCAGACCGCCGTGCCCAGCTCGCGCGCCGCGTTCTCCGCCTCCTCGGGCGTGAACGCGGGAATGCCGCGCGGCGTCGCGACGCCGAATTTCTGGAGCAGGCTCTTCGCCTGATACTCGTGAATGTTCATCGAAGTCGTTCCAACAGCAATGGACGAAAGTTGGCCGAAGCGTTCCCTGGTTCCGGACGACGGCGGCCGCGCGGGAATATGGCTCCCCCCGCGCGCACTCTAACACCCCCCGGGGAGGGTTCAACCGCCGGTCGGGAAATAGTCCGTAAGAGGCCTTCCGGCGGCATCATGGGCGCGGCAGCGGCTTGGCGAAGAGGAAAAGGCATCCGACCCCAGAATCGTTAGGATCAAATGAAGCGCCTAGGCCGAATCGGTGTTAACGGGGAGAGCGCGTTCGCGAAAGGCATTCAGCATGGCGACGATCTCCGGTAGGGGCGCGTCGTAGCCGTCGGTGATCATGCCCTTTCGCGGACTGTCCGGCTTCTGTCCCGGCCAATGGAAAGCAATGTTCGGCGGGAACTGCTTCGCCTCGAGATCAAACTCCGGGAGATCGCGCCAGAGCCACCGGCGCGTCTTGAACATCCTCGAATCGGTCAGGCCTTCCCGGTCGAGCCTGAGATAGACCCGTTGGAGCAAGCGCTGGTCGGTTATCGCAGCCACCGCCGTGAACAACAGGGTGAAGAGCACATATCCGGCGCCGCTCCAAAGGAGATAGTTGCCGTCGGAGGCCCAGAGCGAGGACCACGGCACGCCATGGTAGAAATGACGAACCGCGACTTGTCCCAACCAGATAAGGGAGCATGCGACCGCGCAATAGAGGAAACAAAATCGCCACCCGGTGGTCTTTCCGGGATCAGCACGAAAGGTGACGACCTCCGGCAAAGCCTGTTGGGCCATACCACTCCCGACGTCATCAAGTTGCAGACGATTATAGGGGTGGTAGCCCAAACTTGATAAAGGTCGGGTAAAGCCGAACCCCCTAGGCACCCAGCTTCTTGCAGGCCTCGACGAGGTCTTCCACCGCGGCGACCGACTTGTCGAGCATGCCTTGCTCGTCGCCGCTCAGCTTGAGTTCCACCACCCGCTCGATGCCGCCGGCGCCGATCACCGCCGGCACGCCGATGAACATTCCCTTCACGCCATACTGGCCGTCGAGGTGCGCGGCGCAGGGCAGCACCCGCTTCTTGTCCTTGAGGTAGGACTCGGCCATGGCGATCGCCGAGGCGGCCGGGGCGTAGAAGGCCGAGCCGGTCTTCAAGAGCCCGACGATCTCGGCGCCGCCGTTACGGGTCCGGTCGACGATGGCGTCGAGCCGGTCCTGGCTCATCCAGCCCATCTCAACAAGGTCGGGCAGCGGGATGCCGGCGACCGTCGAGTAGCGGGTCACCGGCACCATGGTGTCGCCGTGGCCGCCAAGCACGAAGGCCGTCACGTCCTCGACCGAGACGTTCATCTCCTCCGCGAGGAAGTGGCGGAAGCGCGCGGAGTCGAGCACGCCGGCCATGCCGACGATCTTGTGGGCTGGCACGCCCGAGGCGCGCTGCAGCACCCAGACCATGGCGTCGAGCGGGTTGGTGATGCAGATCACGAAGGCGTCGGGGCAGTTCTTCTTGATGCCCTCGCCGACCGCGCCCATCACCTTGGCGTTGATGTCGAGCAGGTCGTCGCGGCTCATGCCCGGCTTGCGCGGCACGCCGGCGGTGACGATGACGACGTCGGCGCCCGCGATCACGCTGTAATCGCTGCCGCCGGCCATCTTGGCGTCGAAGCCCTCCACCGGCGCGCTCTGGGCGATGTCCAGCGCCTTGCCGTCGGGAATGCCCTCGGCGATGTCGAACAGCGCGATGTCGCCCAGTTCCTTGAGGCCGGACAGCAGCGCGAGCGTGCCGCCGATCTGCCCAGCGCCGATCAGCGCGATCTTGTTGCGTGCCATAGCGTAGTTTCTCCGGAGCGAGTGTGACGAGCGGGGAGACGGCCCCGAATACCAGGTTGTGGTAACGCGTAATCTCCCGCTGGGCAAGACACGCGGCATGGCAGGCGCGTCACCGGGCGATGGATCGCCCGCGCAATTCGATGCGACCCGGATTGGCTCTAGGCCGCGCGGTGCTGCGCCTCGATGTAGTCCTTGGAGCGCATCTCCATCAGGCGGCTCACCGTGCGCTCGAACTCGAAGGCGCCGTCGCCGCTCGGGTAGAGCTTCTCCGGCGGCGCCTCGGCCGAAATGATCAGCTTCACCCGCTTCTCGTAGAGCGCGTCGATCAGGGTCATGAAGCGCCGCGCCTCGTTGCGCCGCGCCTCGTTCAAGGTGGGCACGCCGGAAAGCACCAGGGTGTGGTAGCGCTCGGCGATCGCCAGGTAGTCGCCGGCACCGAGCGGGTTCTCGCAGAGCTCGGCGAAAGTAAAGCGCGCCACGCCGCGCGCCGCCGTGGCGACCGGGATCGAGCGGCCCTTGAAGGCGATCTCGTCCGGCGCGGCTGCGGCGCCCTCGGTGAGGCGCCGGAACGCCTCGTCGAGCCCGGAATCGGCGCGCGGGCCCAACGGCGCGTAGTAGGTCGTGATATCGAGCATTCGCGCCTGGCGGTAGTCGCGCCCGTTGTCGAGGTGGAGGACGTCGAGGCGCCGCTTCAAGAGCGCGATGAAGGGCAGGAATCGCTCGCGCTGCAGGCCGCCGGTATAGAGGTCGTCGGGCGGCCAGTTCGAGGTCGAGACCATGACCACCCCCAGCTCGAACAGGGTCTCGAACAGCCGGCCGAGAATCATGGCGTCGGCGATGTTGACCACGTGGAACTCGTCGAAGCAGAGCAGCCAGGCCTCTGCTGCCAGTTCCTCCGCCAGCTCCGGCAGGGGATCGGCCTTCGATCCCTTGCTCTTGGCCCGCCACGCGTGAAGGCGGTCGTGCACCTCTTGCATGAAGGCGTGGAAGTGGACCCGCCGCTTGCGCTCGACCGGCGTGGTTTCGAAGAAGATGTCCATCAGCATGGACTTGCCGGTGCCGACGCCGCCGAAGATGTAGAGGCCCTGGGGCGCCTCGGCCTTGCGCCGGGCGAGGCCGAACCGTGCCTTCCAGCCGCCTCGGCCGGTGGCCGGATCGTAGCCGTTGAGCGCATGGGCCAGGCTCTGCAGCTTCTCGACCGCCAGCTCCTGGGCCGGGTCGGCCTTGAGCTCGCCGGCACGCCGGCGGGCGCGGTAGACGGGCAAGGGGCCTGGGGTCGCGGATTCGGTCATGGCTGCGTGGTCGCCGAGCGGAAACGGAGACTTCTCTCGCGGCCCGCGCCGGCCTGTCAACGGCTGGCGATGATCTCAGGCAAGGATCAAGGAACGCTGAAGGGCTCGGCCCAGCCGGTTAGGAGACGGTCAAGCGATCCCGTGCGAAGCTTGCAGTCTCAATGGGATGACGAAGCCATGCTCGAAGTGACACAGGAAGCGGTGCTTGCCTGCATCTTCGACAAGCACAACGAGACGCGGAAAATCTGGACGCCGACGACCCTGATCGACCGTATGGGGATCGCACGTCAGCGGAGTGCACGCAGCGATCGGAGACGGCTGGCGAGAAAGCGCGCGAAGACGGTCCTCCACGAACTCTGGCCGCAGGGACGGCTGCTGCGCAAGATAGAGCCGGATACCCGCGGCCCCGGACCGGAGATCGCCTATCTCCGGCCCGAGGATGCCCCCGGCAAGTTCCTCGTGCCCTGCCGCGAATGCCACGAGCCCTGCCCGTCGTTCGGCGAGCGGGATCTCCTCTGCGAGGCCTGCGGGGCGGCCAGAAGGCCTTAGCGCCCTCCGGCGACACGCAGGATCGCGCCGGTGGTGTAGGAGGCCGCGTCCGACAGCAGCCAGAGGATCGGCTCGGCGATCTCCTCGGGCTCGGCGGCGCGGCCGATCGGCACCTTGGGCGCCTCCTCCTCGATCCGCTTGGGCAGGCCCGAGTCGGCGTGGATCCGGGTCTTGACGAAACCGGGCGCGACGGCGTTGACCCGGATGCCCTCGCCGGCCACCTCCTTGGCGAGACCCAGGGTGAAGCTGTCGACCGCGCCCTTGGCCGCCGCGTACCAGACGTACTGGCCCGGGCTGCCGATCGTCGCCGCGCCCGAAGACAGGTTGACGATCGCCCCGCCCATTCCGCCGAGCCGGGTCGACATGCGCCGCACCGCCTCGCGGCAGGGCCAGATGACGCCGTAGACGTTGGTGTCGACGATGTGCCGGACACGCTCCGCCGGCACGTCGGCCAGGCGGTCGACCTGCCCGGCGACGCCCGCATTGTTGACCAGGGCGGTCACCGGCCCGAGCTCCCGGCCGGCGGTCTCGAAGAGGCGCGCCACCTCGTCCTCGCGGGAAACGTCGGCCTGGACCGGAATCGCGCGGCCGCCGTTCCCGGTGATGGACTGCACGACGGCTTGCGCCGCCTCTCCATCCGCACGGTAGTTGACGCAGACGGCGTAGCCCTGGGCAGCGCCCAAGCGCGCGGCAGCCGCGCCGATCCCGCGCCCGCCGCCGGTGACGATCAGGACCCTGCTCATTCCGCTGGCTCCGCTACAGGTGCGATCTTTCGCTTGGCCGGCGCCAGCACGAGGAAGTTGCCGAACAGCACCAGGGCGACGCCGGCGGCCGCGCCCGGGGTCCAGACGTAGCCCTCGAAGAGAGTCGAGAGGCCGAGCGCGATGATCGGGAAGAGCACCGTGGCGTAGGCCGCGCGCTCGGCGCCGATCCGCCCGAGCAGGGTGAGATAGGCGCCGAAGGCGATCAGCGAGCCGACCCCGACCAGGTAGAGCAGCGAGGCCGTGTAGGGCAGGCGCGGGTCGAAGGTGAAGACGCTGCCGGCGGCGAGCGCGAGAACCAGAAGCCAGGCCGTGCCGTAGAGCATGCTCCAGGCGGTGCCGGCGACGATCGGCAGGCCGCGGGCCTGGACCCGCGCCGAGACCATGTTGCCGAGCGAGAAGCAGAGGGCGCCGCCCAGCCCGAGCAGAAGCCCGAGCGTCTTGCCGTCGGACAACCCGAAGGCGGCGACCTCGGGCCAGAAGACCGTCGTGATGCCGGCGAAGCCGCAGAGCGCGCCGAGCAAGACCCGCGGGTTCAGGCCGCGCCCCAGGAAGATCCGGCCGTTGAAGATGTTGAGGATCGAGACCGTCGAGAAGAGCACCGCGAGCAGGCCGGTCGTGACGTGCTCTGCCGCCAGGTAGTAGGCGTAGAAGTTGGTCGAGAACATGCAGACGCCCATCGCCGCGAAGGCGAGATGGTCGCGCCGCGCGTAGCCCAGGCGCTCACGGCGCCAGGCCGCCCAGAGGAAGACCAGCAGCGCCGCCAGGGCGAAGCGGTAGACCAGCGAGGCCTCGGGCGCCACCACGCCGAGCTGGAACTTGATCGCGAGCCAGGTCGTGCCCCAGGCGAGCACGACGACGAGATAGAGCAGAACATCGAACACGGGGAGGCCCGCCTGACGAAAAGGATCTCATCCACGCTACGCGCGGGACGGCCGATGCAGCAAGCGCGACCTCTGCATCCCTGCCCTGCGCCGCCCTTATGCATTGCTTAAGTCGGCGAGCCTAGCTTGGGCCGCGGGCCCGGAGGCGCCTTATGAGCTCTGCCCACCACTTCGTCGATCTCGCGTTCCACGCCTTCTACGGCATCATGCGTCGCTTCAGGCGGCGCCGGCTGGCCCGTGAGAATCTGCGCTGGGAGCGGCCCGATCCGCTGGCCGGCGAACGCAGCCTTCAGGCGCTTGCCCGTGACTACTTCTTCTACGACCTGATCGCCGGCTTCCTTTGCTTTCTGCTGGCGCCGCCTCTGGTCTTACTCTGGCTGGGCCTGTTCCAGGCGATGGGGCTCTGGTTCACGCCCGATCCCGGCGCGAGCGAGCGCCTGCTCCGGCCGGGGGTCTGGGCCTGGGCGCTGCCGGCGCTGTTCGCCGGTCTTGCGTGCCTGGCGCCGCTGATGCACCTCCTGATGAAGCCGCTCCTGGCCGAGCGCTACGCGGAGTACATCTTCTACGCCAGGAAACTGGCGGGCTTCGACGTGGTCCTCGTGGTCAAGGCTTTGACCGCGCTGATCGCCGTCGCCGCCCTCTGCGGCGCACTGCTGTTCAGCTCCACCTTCACCGCCTTCCTCGACGACCGCATCGTGATCAAGCCGGTCCTGGCGGAACCGCGCAGCTACGGCTACGGAGAGATCGTCACGATCCGCAGCGTTCCCGCCGGAGACCAGAGTCATCGGAAGCCGAGCGAACGGCGGCCCGGCCACTACGAGATCCTGTTCCGCGACGCCACCCTGTGGCGCAGCACGGAGGGCCTGCGCGACTCACTGCCGGCCTGCGACTACCACGCGCTCGCCTGGGCGGCCGCGCGCGCCGGCAAGAGGATCACCGGGCCCGACATCCGGTTGGGCGAGCACGCGCGCTGCGACTAAGTCCCGTCCGGCGCTACTCGGCGGCGCTGGCCATGTCGCCGGTGAATGCCGCCTCCATCTCGCGGCGGACCCGCAGGGTCTGGTCAGACTCGTCGAGCGCCACGTCGGCCCAGGTAACCGCTTCGCCCTCGGCCACGTCGCGGACCAGCTCGACCCCGTGTGCGAGACCGATCGGCAGGGCGCCCTTGGCCAGGCTGTCGGCCGCCGGCATGAGACGGCCCCAGACCGTGTAGCCGCCCTCCCCGTCCAGGACCTCGCCGGCCTTGAGCGCGCGCTTGGCGACCGCCGCCACGTCGCCGCGGAATCCCGTGGCCGCGCCGGTCGACTCGCCGCGCAGGGCGGCGGAAAGCACCGAGATCCCGAGCTCGAGGCCGATCAGGTGATAGGGCTTGTACATGGCGGCGGTGCGGCCGCTCGGGTCGACCGCCAGGCCGTACTCGCCGAAGCAGCGGGCGGTGTAGTCCGACGGTGCTTCGAAAACGACGTAGACGCCCCAGCGCAGGTCGCGCTCGACCGGGGAGCCGTCGCGCTGCACCGAGGAGATCACCTCGACCTGGCCCTTGTGGACCAGCGTGCCGCCCTCGCTTGCGGGCCTAAGGACGGTCGCCAGCTCCTCGGTGCCACAGGGTGGGAAGACCAGGCCGCCGGGCGCTGGGGTGAGGCCGGTGGCGTTGGCGACGGCCGCCATCTCGATTCCCGACTTGGTGCCATCCACGAAGGAGTTGAACATCTGCGGGTTCATGCCGCCGGCCGCCGCGGCCTCCGGCGTGATGCCGAAGTGGGTCCAGACCGTGTCCGGCGTCGAGGCGTGGAAGGCCGGCAGGTACTTGGTGCCCTTGCCGGCCGCGACCACGGGCAAGCCGGCGGCCCGGGCCCAGTCGACCAGCTCGCAGATCATCGCCGGCTGGTCTCCGTAGGCCAGCGAGTAGACCAAGCCGGCCCGGCGCGCCTCGCGGGCCAGCAGCGGCCCGGCCAGGACATCGGCCTCGACGTTGACCATCACGATGTGCTTGCCCTCGCGGCAGGCGGCGCGGGCGTGGGCGATCCCGGCGGCGGGATTGCCTGTCGCCTCGATCACCACCTCGACTTCGGGCGCGGCGATCAGCGCGTCGGAATCCTCGCTCAGCGTGACCTCGGCAGCCTCGTCCGAGGACCAGCCGGTCGCCACCAGCGCGGCCCGCGACCGCTCGACGCTGAGATCGGCGATCCAGGTCACCTGAAGCCCTGGCGTCGCCCGTGCCTGGGCCAGGAACATGGAGCCGAACTTGCCGGCCCCGATCAGGCCCGCCGTCACCGGCTTGCCGGCGGCCGCCCGCTCTTGCAGGAGGGCGTAGAGGTTCATGGTCGGTGCCTCCTCATGCCTGCGCTCGCTCAAACGATAATGCTTCGGCGCCCGCCCCGAAGAGCGATGCGACCCTCACCCTTCGACAGGCTCAGGATGAGGGAGGATAGATTGGGCGACAACTGCACGCACCAATACTTGTTTCACCACGCCGGCAACAATCACCCCTCACCCTGAGCCTGTCGAAGGGTGACGGTCCCGGCTAGCCACCATTTCAGCCGGCTACTCCGCCGCCTGGCCGGCGCGGGCGAGGGCCGCGAGGCAGTCGTCGGAGAGCGGCTCGATCGGCGTGAAGTCGCGGTGGGCGATCCACTCGGCGCGCTTGAACCGGCGGATGTGGTTCTCGACGTGGCAGAGGCTCAGATAGACGATGGTGCGGCTCCAGGGGCTGATGTTGGGCGGCGAGGCGTGCACCAGGTTGCAGTGGAACAGCAACACCGAGCCCGCCGGCCCCTTGGGCGCGACCATGCCGCCGCGCTCGGCTAACTCCGTGATCTTCGCCTTGTCCAGGGTCCAGAGCGGGTAGGAGGTTGTCGCCAGGTCGTGCCCCGCCTCGTAGACGCCTTCGCGGTGGCTCTTGGGGATGAACATCAGCGGGCCGTTGAACTCGGTCACCTCGTCGAGGAAAAGCGCGATGTTCATGGCCCTGGGCTCGGGCATGAGATCGTCGCGCGCCCAGGTGCCATAGTCCTGATGCCATTGCCAGACGTCGCCGTCGAAGGCCGCCTTGCCGTTGATCTTGAACTGGTGGATGTAGACCGGCCCGCACAAGAGCTGCTGGACCGGCTCGATCAGCCGCGGATGGCCGCCCAGGCGGCCGAAGGCCTCGTTGTAGTGGTGGGCGGCGAAGGCGGTGCGCACGGCCTTGCCGTCCTTCTCGCGCCAGACCTCCTCGCGCTCGTCGGCGAAGATGCGCGGCACCTCGCGGTTGAGCACGGCGACCTCCTCGGCGTCGAAGACGTCCGGCAGGAAGAGATACCCCTCCTCCTCGAAGCGGGCGATCTGCTCTTCGGTCAGTTTCATGCGCTTTCTCTCCCGATGGCGTCGCCATCCCGTTCCGCCGCCAGAGCCAGCAGGCAGTCCTCGGCCAGCGCCTCGATCGGCGTGAAGTCCCGTCCCGCGTGGTGCCAGGCGCGACCGCCGCCGACGCAGGCGTTGGAGACCGCGTTGTAGATAGCGTAGATCACCGCCCGGCGCAGCGGCGTGATGTTGTTGGCCGAGCCGTGCACGATGTTGCAGTGGAGGAAGGCGACCGAGCCGGGCGGGCCGGTTAGGGCCTTCAGCCCCCGCGCCTCGACCATGGCCTTGAGCGTCGGCGGATCGATCTCCAGCAGGGTATAGCCCTCGTCGGCGCGGTCGAGCGTCACCTCGTCGACCAGGCCGTGGCTCTGTGAGCCGGGCACCACAAGCAGCGGGGCGTTGGCGGCGCTCGCCTCGTCGAGGAAGACCGCGGTGACCAGGGCGCGGGGCTCGGGCATGGCGTCGGAGTGGTGCCAGCTGGCGAAGTCCTGGTGCCAGCTCCAGGTCTCGCCGGCGAAATCCAGCTTGGGGTTGAGCCGCATCTGGTGGATGTAGATCCCGTCCCGGAGGAGCTGTTCGGCCGGGCCGACCAGCTTGGGGTGGCGGCTCAGGCGCCGATAGGCCTCGGAGAACGCGTGGCTGCCGTACATCACCCGCACCGCCTCGTCCCCGTCTGCCTCGCGCACCACCTCGGGGCCCGTCCGCGCCAGCAGGCCCGGCAGGTCGCCCAGCAAGGGCGATATCTCCGCGCCCGAGAGCAGCGCGGGGAAGAAGAGATAGCCCTCGGCTTCGAAGCGCGCGATCTCGGCGTCGCTCAGGCGCATGGCGGCGGCCTCCCGGTTGGCTGCGCATTCTAGTCCCCGCCATCCCTTCGGGGAAGGGCCGGGACACGCCGCCCTAGCGCCGCGCCCGCGCTTCTTCTATCACTGGCGCAAGCCTGTGAAACAAAACGGAAGGGGCGGGACATGAACGAGGACGTGTTCAACATGGAGCTGCGCAAGTTCCTGAAAAAGGTCGGGGTGACCTCGCAGCGGGAGATCGAGGGCGCGGTCCGCGCCGCGCTCGACTCGGGCAAGCTGAGCGGCACGGAGACCCTCAAGGCCAAGGTCCGGCTGACCGTCGAGGGGCTCGACCTGGGCCAAGACATCGAGGGCGAGATCGCGCTGAGTTGATTGGTCTCTAGTCCGGGGCAGACGCCGCGGCATAGGCCGGCGGCAACGCCAAGCCCTTGCCGGCCATGACCGCGCGCAGTCGGTCGGGATAGTCGGTGATGATGCCGTCGACGCCGAGATCGATCAGCGATGCCATGTCGGCCGGGCGGTTGACCGTCCAGGGGACGACCCGGAGGCCGAGGTTCCTGGCCTCGCGCAGGTCGGGCGCTCGGAGATCGCGGTAGTAGGGCGACCAGACCGCGCCGCCCGCCGCCTTGATCATCTCCGCGATCGAGCCTTCGAAGGCGTCGATGTCGAAGCCGGCGGTCCAGGGCGAGACGCCGTCCCGACCGCGCCCGAGGTTGTCGAGCCAGTCCCGCTCCGCCGTGAGGTAGACGGTGACGATGTCCGGGTCGAGCGCCTGCACCGCCTGCAGGCTGCGCCAGTCGAAGGACTGGATCGTGGCGCGCTCCGCCGTGCCGGTCTCCCGAAGCAGCGCGACCATGATCTCGGCCATAGTCTCGGGGTCGGGCGACTCCTCCGGCGCCAGGGGCGAGATCTTGGTCTCGATGTTGTAGCGGACCGCGCCGCCCGAGAGCGCCTCGGCGCGCCGCAGCACGGCCTCCAGCGTGGGCATGGCGACGCCGTCGAGGCCCCGCTGCTCGGCAAAGCGGCCGGCCGCCTCGCTCTCCGGGTCGACCCGGCCGAGATCGAAGGCCTGCAGCTCGGCCAATGTCAGATCGGTCAGCGCCGGCGGCGCGCCCGCGAACCAGCTTCCGTCGGGATTGCGCGTGCGTACCGGGTCGATCCGGCGGTCGTGATGAACCACCAGCACGCCGTCGCGGCTCACGCCAACGTCCATCTCCAGCGTGGTGACGCCGAGCGCCAGCGCGGCCTCGAACCCCGGCAGGCTGTTCTCCGGCATAAGGCCGCGCGCGCCGCGATGGCCCTGCAGGTCGAAGGCGGGCCAGGCCGACACCGCCGTAACGGGAGGGCCTTCGTAGCGGAGAGAGGACAGCACCGCCGCGCCCAGGAGCAGGAGAAAGACGACGAGCGAGGCGATCGAGGCGGTGGACAGACGCCGTGCCAAGACGAAACAACCTCCCGGATCATGCTGGGCCGAGCGCCCGAGCGCTGGTTGCCGTTCTTATGGGGTGGACGGCTCGGCGGCAACCCGTTGACCTGAATCATTGTCGAGACCCGCTGGACGGCGTGCAATCCGCGAGGCATGGACGCGCAACCGGGGCCCGATGACCGAGTACCTGCTTTCGCTGCCTGATGTGATCGGCGCCGCCGTCGCGATGGCAATCACGACGTTTGTCGGCCTTGTGGTCTATTTCGCCGCGCACAAGCTGATCTCGAAACACCAACGCGAAGACCTGAAGGACCCGACCAGCAGCCTGTTCCGCTTGGTCGGCGTGCTGGTCAGCCTCATGCTCTCTCTGGCGTTCGCGGACGTGATCATCCAGTTCAGGGCAATCCAGAATGCCCTGGGGCGTGAGGCAGTGGCGATCTCGGACACCTTCTACGACCTGCAGTCCTATGACGCGGAAAGCACCCGGGAGCTGCGGGTCCTTCTGATCCGCTATGCGGAGTCGGTGGTCGAAGACGACTGGCCGGCCCTGGCGGATGACCGCCTCAGCGACCGAACCAGGGCCTTGAAAAGAGATCTCGTGAACCGGGTCATGAGGATGAACCCGGCGACCCCTGAGCAGGAGAAGCTGTGGTCGCTGATCGTCGCCGACGTGGACGCGATGTCCGACCACCGCCTGAACCGCTTGGACAACGCCTTGGCCGAACCGCCGATCTTCGTCTACGTGGTCATGTTCGGATTTCTCGTGACGATGGCCTGCTTCGGGGCCTACCGGCCGCAGGGCCCGCTCGTCGTCCTGGTTTCGCTCTACACCGCCTTCATCGGCTTCGTTCTCTATCTCGTCCTGGCCCTGAGCGACCCCTATCAGGGCGCCTTCAGCGTCGAACCGACCGTGCTCGAGCGCCTGATCGCCGACCTCGAGGCCGAGGGCGCCTAAGCCAGCTGGGCGGCTGGCGCGGCTTGTCGCCGTTCGGGCGGTCTGATACCCGTGGGTTCTCAGATCAGAGGGAGGACGCGGTGGTCAAGGCCGTCGACATCAAAGCCACGATCGCGCCGCTGCCGGTCTTGCGCGGACGCGGCCCCGAGACGAGCGAGGCCGAGGCCGGCGCCGCCTTCGCGACGCTGGCCGAGTACGAGGCCGGCGGCGTCTTCGCCGGCAGCTTCGACGGCAGCAGTCCCTGGGAGCGCCATCCGAACGGCGACGAGCTGGTCCAGATCCTGGGCGGCGCCGCGCGGGTAACGGTGCTGACCGACGAGGGGCCCCAGGTGCTCGACATGCGGGCCGGGATGCTGACCGTCGTGCCGCGCAACTGCTGGCACCGCTTCGAGGCGCCGGGCGGCGTGACCGTCATGACCATGACGCCGCAGCCGACCTTTCATTCCGACGCGGAGGACCCGCGCGGCGAGGAATAGGCGAGCGCCTCGCGGCCGTCGTTTTCCCCTTCGCTGATCACCGGGGTGATCTCGCGCAGCAGCTTGCGCCGGAAGGCGCGGGCGAAGTCCTCGTAGCCGTCGGCGACCTCGGCGAAGGCCCCCGGGCCGGAGATCACTTCCTCGCGGTAGTAGCGGTCCAGCTCGGCCGACTTGGCGCTGCTCTGGGTCATGATCGGCAGACCGTTGATGACGACGCCCTGGTGCTTCGCCTGCGCGCGGAAGACCAGCGGCGAGCGCCCCCTGTTGTTGCGGCCGTCGCCCGAGACGTCGATCTTCTTCTGGCGGCCCTCGAAAGCGTTGCCCGCGATCTGCCGCAGGCCGAACTCGACCGCCCGGCCGATCGCCGTGAAGCCGCGCAGCGGGTCGCGTTCCGCCTGCGCCACCTTCGCCGCGAAGGCCTCGACGCTGCCCGGGTCCTTCATCAGGTGCCAGGGGATCATGTAGCCTTCGTCGATCTCGGAGTTCCACTGGAACAGCGCGACGGCGACGCCGTCGAGCTGGCCGATGCGGTCGACCACCTCGGGATCCCGCAGCGCCCCGGCGATCCCTTCCATGACCAGCGCGAACTCGAAGCCGTCGACGCTCTGCGAGGTATCGACCGCCAGGACCAGCTCGATCGAGACCGGCGTCTCGGCCCGTGCGGAATGGGCGCCGACAAGCCCAAGAGCGAAAAGGCTCGCCAAGAGCAGCTTCGCGGATCTCGTCACCCGCAAGATAAGCTCCCTGGTGTCCGCCGCGTCACGCGAGGATCTTGCGCATGACGCCGCCCAGTTCCCGGTCGCCGGCCCGGCCGCTGGCTTCCAGCGCCGCGATGACGGCGGTCCGGTCCTCCGCCGGGCGGTTCTGGCTGAGCTTGGCCTTGGCCTCGACTCGCGTGACGGGGATCTCGAAGGCGACGATGCCGCGCATCATCCTGGCTTCGTAGTCCGCCGGTTGGCTGTCCAAAGTCCAGGGTGTTTCGAAGCCCTGCTCGTAGCCGTCGGCCAGGCGCACCATCATCGCGCGCATCTCCGCCGGGGCCTCGACCAGCCGCGGCCGGCCGTAGAGGTGGACCGCGAGGTAGTTCCAGGTCGGCACCGCCGGGCCCGGCTGGTACCAGTTGGGCGAGACATAGCCGTGCTCCCCCTGGAACACCACCAAGGCCTCCTGCTCTGCCGCCGCCAAACGCGCGAAGTCCCGCCAGTGGGCGTTGGCCCGCGCCATGTGGCCGAGCAGGGTCCCCTTCGGCCCCGCGGCGGCGTCCCAGAGGAACGGCAGGTGCGTCGCCTGGGGCGCGCCGCCGGGCGCGGTCACGAGAAGGCCGAAGGAGAACTGCCGGATTATCCGGTCGATCTCGGCTTTGTCGTCCAGGGCAAAGACCTGTGGAACATACATGGCGCGCGCTCCTCTTGGCGGGAGGCGCACCCTATGGAAATTGGCGGAACGACGAAAGGGCCACTCTCCCGCCCGATTGTGGGACCACAGTTACGGCATAATCACCCTTGTCATGGCCGGACTTGATCCGGCCATCCAGAGCCACCGCACAATGGCGACCGGCATCCCTGGATGCCCGTGTCGAGCACGGGCATGACAACGGAGAGAGGGCCTCAGCCCTGGGCGTGCTCGGCGATCACGCCGAGGAAGGTCTCGCCGTAGCGGGCCAGCTTGCTCTCGCCGATCCCGGTGATGCCGGTCAGCTGTTCCAGCCGGTCCGGCTTGAGCCGGGCCAGCTCGGCCAGGGTGGTGTCGTGGAAGATGACGTAGGGCGGCACGCCCTGGGCCTTGGCGAGATCCAGGCGCTTGGCGCGCAGCGCCGAAAACAGGCTCTCGTCGAGCGGCTGGTCGAAGATCCGCCGCTTGGGCTTGTCCTTGGCCCCCTTCTCCTTGAGCGCCCGGGCGAGGTCGCGGCGCAGCTCGATGCTCCGCTCGCCCCGCAGCACCGGGCGCGCGCCGGGCCCGAGGCGCAGGCCGCCGTGGCCCTCGATGTCGACCGTCAGGAGGCCGTGGGCGACCAGCTGGCGGAAGATCGAGCGCCATTCGTCGCGCCCGTGCTCCTTGCCGATGCCGTAGGTGCTGAGCTTGTCGTGGCCGAAGCGTGCGACGCGTTCGGTCTGGCCGCCCAGCAGCACGTCGATCAGGTGCCCCGCGCCGAAGATCTGGCCGGTCCGGTAGACGCAGGACAGCGCCTTCTGGGCTGCGACCGTGCCGTCGAACACGGGCAGGGGATCGAGGCAGACGTCGCAGTTGCCGCAGGGCTCCTCCAGGGTCTCGCCGAAGTAGTCGAGCAGCACCTGACGCCGGCAGCGGGTCGACTCGCAGTAGCCGAGCAGGGCGTCGAGCTTCTGGCGCTCGATTCGCTTCTGGCCGTCCGGCGCGGCCGAGCCCTCGATGAAGCGGCTGTGGGTGAAGAGATCCTCCAGGCCGTAGACCATCCAGGCGTCCGAGAGCAGGCCGTCGCGCCCGGCCCGGCCGGTCTCCTGGTAGTAGGCCTCGACCGATTTCGGCAGGTCGAGGTGGGCGACGAAGCGGACGTCGGGCTTGTCGATCCCCATGCCGAAGGCGATGGTCGCGACGATAACCACGCCGTCCTCCTTCAGGAATCGTTCCTGGTGGGCGTTCCGCGTCCCGGCCTCCAGACCGCCGTGATAGGGCAGGGCCGTGAAGCCGCGCTGGCTGAGCCACTCGGCCGTCGTCTCGACCCGGTCGCGGGTCTGGCAGTAAACGATGCCGGCGTCGCCCCGGTGCTCCTGCTCGAGGAAGGCGAGGAGCTGTTGGCGCGGCCGCGTCTTGGCCTGGACGCGGTAGCGGATGTTCGGCCGGTCGAAGCCGGCGACGAAGACGCGGCCGTCCGGCAGGTCGAGCTGGGCCAGGATGTCGCGCCGGGTCGGACCGTCCGCGGTCGCCGTCAGCGCCAGGCGCGGCACGCCGGGAAAGCGCTCCTTGAGGGCGCTCAGCCTGCGGTACTCGGGCCGGAAGTCGTGGCCCCACTGGGAGACGCAGTGGGCCTCGTCGATCGCGATGAGCGCGAGGCGGCAGCGGCCGAGCAGGGCGAGGAAGCTCTCCGTGTTGAGCCGCTCGGGGGCGACGTAGACCAAGTCGAGCTCGCCGGCTTCGAGCGACCGCTCGATATGAATCGCCTCGCCGTAGGGAAGGGTGGAATTGAGCGCCGCCGCCCTGACCCCGGCCTGGCGCAGCGCTTCGACCTGGTCGCGCATTAGGGCGATCAGGGGCGAGACCACCACGGCCGTGCCCGGCAGGGCCAGCGCCGGGATCTGGTAGCAGAGCGACTTGCCGCCGCCGGTCGGCATGAGGACCAGGGCGTCGCCGCCCGCCATGACGTGGTCGATGATCTCGGCCTGCTGACCGCGAAAGGCCTCGAAGCCGAAGACGTTCTGCAGGATCTCGCGCGAATCGGCGGACATGGCGCGAGTCTACTGCGAAGCCCGAGCGCCGGGCCAGCGCCGCAAGGCCCGCGGGCGGGGAAAATTCCGGTCCAACCCGGGTAAACAGGAAATTAACCGCGCCTGCTTTCTTATGGAGCCGAATGCAAAAGAAGGCCGCGACGGAGAAAGCGCGGCAGAGCGAGGCGAAAGTGGCCGAAGGCTTTAGCGACGATCTGTTGGCCCCCTCCCTGCAGGGCCGGGTCTACACGGTCGAGCCGCCGGCCAAGCGGCCCTGGCGCCTCGGCCCGCAGTTCTTCGTCGCCTTCTTCGGCGGCAGCCTGGCCATCACCTTGATCGCTTTCCTGAACGCCGGGCGCCTGGGGCTCCCCGCCGGGCGGCGCTGGTCGATGCTCGGGGTCGGCCTGGTCTGGGGCCTCATTGGCCTCGCCGTCGTGATTCACGGCTTCATGAACCTCGAGGCCAGCGGTGAGCTGGTCGGCAGCGGCGTCGCGCCGGAAACGCTGCTCCGCATCGTCGGCAAGGCCTTCGCGCTACTGCTCTTCGGCCTGTTCTACCTGCTCCAGCAGAAACCCGACCGGGCCTATGGCTACCGCTATGCCAGGGCGGAGGAGCCCTATGCCTCGCTCTGGGTCCCCGGCCTGCTGGCGATCGTAGGCTTCGCCGCCCTTCAGGTGGCGATCATCGCCTTTTTCATCGGGGCGCAGCGGGAAGGGCTTCTCTAGTGCAGGAAACACGAGAACGCCTGGCCCTGGCGGAGCACTATCTGGCCATCGAGTCGCCGGACAAGGCGCTGGCGGCGCTCGCGTCCGCTGAAGGCGAGGCCGCGCAGCTCAGCGACTTCCATCTTCTGCGCGCCCGAAGCCTGCGCCGGCTGGAGCGGCCCGACGAGGCGGACCGGGCCATCGTGGCCGGCCTCGAGATCGACCCGGAGGACACCGCCCTGCTCGCGCTGGCCTCGGAATCCTGCCAGGACAGGAACGACCTCTCGGGCGCCGAGCGCATGATCCTCCGTGCCCTCGAAGTCGATCCCGAGGAGCCCTTCCTGCTCTGCCAGTACGCCCGGCTGGTCGGCCAGGCGCTGCAGTTCGACAAGGCCGGAAAGCTGATCGAGCGCGCGGCAGAGATCGACCCGGAGTCGCCCGCGATCCTGCCGAGCCGCTACACCCTGGCGGTCTTCCAGGGGCGGAACCGGGAAGCCGCCAAGATCGCCCGGGAGCTGGTCGGTCAGGACCCGGACAACCCCAACGCCCTGCTGGCCAGCGGCCTGACCCTGGCCGAGCTCGGCCACCTGTCGGAAGCGCGCAAGCAGACCGGCAACGCCGTCGCCCTCAGCCCCGAGACCGCCGAGGGCTACCAGGAGGAACTGCGCGACATCAAGGTCCGGTCCCACTGGTCGCTGGCAATCCTGGCGCCGATCAACCGGCTGGGGCCCGGCGCCTTCTGGTTCGGCTTCATCGTGCTCTTCATCGGCCTGAACCTGGCGGGCCTGAAGACGGCCGCGATCGTCGTGCTGGCCGTCTATCTCTCGCTGGCCGCCTATTCCTGGATCGGTCCCTGGGTTGTTCGGAAGATCCTGCAGCGAGGACGCGCATGACCGCAGACCGAATCGACTCGCTCCGCCAGGCGCTGGAGCTCGGGCCCGACAACCACGGCCTGCGCCTCCTGCTCGCCGAGGAGCTCGCCGCCGGCGGCCACACGGCCGAGGCGCTCGCCGAGTACGAGACGGTCATGCAGGCCGGCGCCCTGCCCGACCAGGCCCTGGTCCAGGTCGGCACCCTGGCCCTGGACGCAGGGCAGCGCGAATTGGCCATGCGCTGCTTGAATCAGGCCCGGCAACGCGGCGTGGTCGAGGGACTGAGCGCGCTGGAAGACGCGCTCAGCCAGCTGCTCTCCAAGGATGGCGTGGTCCAACTCACCCGGGTGCGCACGGCGGCGACCGAAGAGAAGCCGGAGGCCGCGAGCCCGGAACCCGCCATCCTGTTCGACGATATCGCCGGCCTCAAGGACACCAAGAAGGTGGTCCACCGCATGATCATCCTGCCGTTCCGCCGGCCCGAGCTCTACGAGCGCTTCGGCCGGAGCGGCGGCGGCGGCGTCATGCTCTACGGGCCGCCGGGCTGCGGCAAGACCATGCTGGCGCGGGCGACCGCCGGCGAATGCGACCTGCCATTCTTCAACATCCGGATCGAGGAGATCCTTAGCCCCTATATCGGCGAGAGCGAGAGAAACCTGCACGGGGCCTTCGAGGAGGCGCGGGTCAACGCGCCCGCCGTGGTCTTCCTCGACGAGATCGACGCGCTCGCCTTCGCCCGGCGGAAGCACTACGGCGGCGCCGGGCGCGCCCTGGTCGATCAGCTGCTGCAGGAACTGGACTCGATCGGCTCGGAAAACGAGAACCTGCTGGTGATGGGGGCGACCAACGCGCCCTGGGACGTCGACGACGCCCTGCAGCGCCCCGGGCGCCTGGGCCGGCGGATCTTCGTGCCGCCGCCGGACGCCGCGGCGCGCCGGGACCTGCTGGAGACGGCCCTGAAGGAGCGGCCGAAGCGGGACATCGACGTCGCGGGCCTGGTCGCCCGGACGCCCTTGTTCAGCGGCGCCGACCTCGCCGCGCTGATCGAGCGGGCGATCGACGGCGCAATCGAGGACTCCCTGGAGGCGGAGGACGAGGTTTCCCTCGCCATGCCGCACTTCGAGGAAGCGCTTTCCGACCTGCGCCCCAGCACCCTGGACTGGCTGCAGCGGGCCGACAACTACGTCGAGTTCTCCAACCGGGGCGAGCGCTACAAGGACATCGAGAGGTACCTGCGCTCGAAAGAGGTCAGGGCGGCGCGCAAGGTCTAGCGCCCCCGCGTCTCGCGTTGTCTGTCTCTATCCCTCTGCGGCTTTGCCGGGACCGGAGGTCCAGCGCTCCGCGCTCCTCCCTCTCCCCAGCGGGGAGAGCGCCGGTGAGGGGCCTACTCTACCCCCGGCGGGCCACCATGAGTCGCTTGATGTCGGCGATGGCTTTCGCCGGGTTCAGATGCTTGGGGCAGGTCCGCGTGCAGTTCATGATCGTGTGGCAGCGGTAGAGCCGGAAGGGGTCCTCCAGCTGGTCGAGCCGCTCGCCGGTTGCCTCGTCCCGGGAGTCGGCGATCCAGCGATAAGCCTGGAGCAGGATCGCCGGCCCCAGGTAGCGGTCGCCGTTCCACCAGTAGCTCGGGCAGGAGGTCGAGCAGGAGAAGCAGAGAATGCATTCCCACAGGCCGTCGAGCTTCTCGCGCTCTTCCGGCGACTGCAGGCGCTCGCGCTCCGGCGCCGGGGTCTCGGCCTTGAGCCACGGCTCGATCGAGGTGTACTGGGCGTAGACCTGGGTGAAGTCGGGCACCAGGTCCTTGACCACGGGCATGTGCGGCAGGGGATAGACCTTCACGTCGCCCTGCACCTCGCTGATGTACTTGGTACAGGCCAGCGTGTTGCTGCCGTCGATGTTCATCGCGCAGGAGCCGCAGACTCCTTCGCGGCAGGAGCGCCGGAAGGTCAGCGTCGAGTCGACCTCGTTCTTGATCTTGATCAGCGCATCCAGGACCATCGGGCCGCAGTCGTCGAGATCGACCTCATAGTTGTCGACCGAGGGCGTCTCGCCGGAATCCGGGTTCCAGCGATAGACCTTGAAAGTCCTGGTCCGGGTCGCGCCGTTCGGTGCCGGATGGCTCGCGCCTTGCCGGATCTTCGAGTTAGCGGGGAGGGCGAATTCGACCATGGCCAGCTATGGCTCCTGTCTAACGTGCGTCCAACAACCTCGTGTCATGCGCGGACTGGACCTTGCCATGACACCAATGGGAGGGCGTGTTCCAACATCGTTTTGATGCGGCGCCCCTCAGTAGACCCGCGCCTTGGGCGGGAAGGACTGGACTTCGTTGGTCATGGGCTGGAGGCGCACGGCCCGGTAGTCGATCGAGACCTTGCCGTCCTCGCCGCACCACATAAGGCTGTGCTTCATCCAGTTCTCGTCGTCGCGCTCGGGGTAGTCCTCGCGGGCGTGACCGCCGCGGCTTTCGGTGCGGTTGTTGGCGCCGTGGATGGTGACCGCGGCCTGGTAGATCAGGTTGTCGAACTCCAGCGTCTCGACCAGGTCCGAATTCCAGATCATCGAGCGGTCCTCGACGCCGATCTGCTGGCGCTTGGCCCAGGCCTGGTCCATGAGGTCGACGCCTTCCTGCAGCACATCGCCGGTGCGGAAGACGGCGCAGTGGTTCTGCATGATCTTCTGCATCTCGAGGCGCAGCGCGGCGGTCCGCACCTCGCCCTTGGCATGGCGCGCCTTGTCGAGGCGGGTCAGCGCCAGCTCGTCGGCGTCGAGCGGCAGGGGCCGGTGGCCCTCGCCCGGCTTCATCACCTCGGCGCAGCGCTTGGCCGCGCCGCGGCCGAACACGACGAGGTCGAGCAGCGAGTTCGACCCCAGGCGATTCGCGCCGTGGACCGAGACGCAGGCCGCCTCGCCGATCGCCATCAGCCCCGGCACCGGGGTCTCGGCCCCGGATCCGTTCGCCTTGGTCACCACCTCGCCGGTATAGACCGCCGGGATGCCGCCCATGTTGTAGTGCACCGTGGGCAGTACCGGCATGGGCTCCTTGGTGACGTCGACCCCGGCGAAGATCCGCGCGGTCTCGGAGATGCCGGGCAGGCGCTTGGCGATCACCTCCGGGTCGAGATGCTCAATGTGCA
>JAAUYK010039518.1_pt1 | contig 21231 bp, 26 predicted proteins | sample 7278021 | NCBI WGS metagenome assembly JAAUYK01 (sample SAMN14350223, study PRJNA611818) | marine sediment metagenome | isolation source: surface marine sediment (1.8m) | place: French Polynesia: Moorea | collected 2018-08
GCTCTATGAAGCAACTTGGGGAGATGAAGCGACAAAAATCTCAACAACATAAGAAAAGTTTGGGGTCTTTAGAAACCCCAACTTCTCAAAAGTTGGGGTAGTTCATTATAATTATAATAGTTGCTGTAAAAAAATTATGCTAAGGGATTAAGAAAATGGGAGACAAACTTGCAAATATTTTAGAACCTCTGGCCGCTTGGTTCCGTAGTTTAGGCGTACCAGAACCCATTGTCCATTGGGGACACCCAGTTATGATGGGAATTGTGGTTTTACTAATGGGTAGTGTTACTGCTTACATGGGTTGGCGTAGTCGTTTCGCAACTGATCCTGAAGTTGTATCAAAAACTCGTGCGTCTCACACTCAGTTAGCTCCTTGGGTTTTTCTGTTCGTAGCTTTAGGATACACCGGAGGCGTGTTATCCTTGGTGATGCAAAACCATGCTCTTTTGAGTAGTGGTCATTTTTGGACAGGTACAGGCGCACTTGGTTTAATGGCCGTTAGTGCGATGACTCCTTTAATTGGTTTTGGTGGTGATCAAAAAGAAGCTTATCGTACCTTTCATGCTTATTTAGGGGCTGTGGTTGCCATTGTGTTTATTGCTCATGGTATTTTAGGATTAAAATTGGGACTTTCTTTATAAAGTTTTTGATTGTAGATCACTTATTTTTCCGGTTTCTTAAACTTGAAGGAAGCCGGTTTTTTATTATTAATGGGTATTAATTTTTATGATCCAGAAAACAGCAAAAGATGTCATTGAATCCATTTATAAAGCCATTAATAACCGAGATATTGAGCAAGCAATGCAATGGGTTGATGATGATTGTCTTTACGAAGATATGAACTTTTCTCAGCCCTTTCAAGGTAAAAATGAGGTTAAGCATCTCTTTCAAGAATCCTGTGATAATGTTCCTGATGATCTTAAATTTATTATCGATGAAATAACCACAGAAGATCCTTTAAAAGTAGGCATTTTATGGCACGTTGAATTAGATAATATTCCTCTACCAAATGGCAGAGGAGTTAGTTTTTATCGTATTTCAGAAACCACAGGAAAACTCATTTTTGCCAGAGATATTGTCGAACCTCCCCTAAAACCAGGAAAAATATCTTTTTTAATTATTCGTTTAGTTACTCCTTTAATTAGAATATTTTTAAAAGAAGATTCTAACCCCCAAAAACCCCAACTAATCTTATCAAAAATTTTCTGGTTTCTAGCCGGAACTTATGTTTATATTTTACTATTATCCTCTCCTAACTTTCTTTTACCAGGGGAACCAGTTTGGGCAATACAACCAGAAACAACTCAAGAAGTTATCAGCGAATCCCTCAATTTTTTCTTTATTTTACCCATTCTCAATAGTTTAGGAATTTCCTCCATGGAATCTCCCGTAGTTCATCCTGCGATCGAAGCACAATTTAACTTTGCTGAAGCTTGGATCTTTATGTTTCTGCCTTTATTATTAGCAGATAAACGGGTTAGAGATTTTCCAAAATTTGCCCTTTGGAGTGTATCTATGTTTCTAACTAATGTTTTTATTTTACCTTATATGGCATTTAGATTTAAACAACCAAAGTTAGAAACAATAGAAGAAGCAAAGAAAGGAATATTAGAACGTAGTTTCGGCTATATAGGATTAATTGTAGGAGTAATTGCCATTGTTTGGCTATTTATTGGTCGGCCAGAATTTGGCGATATTAATCAAAGAATTGCCTATTTTATGGCACAATTACACAGCAGTCGTGTGGTTATTGCTTTTGCAGTAGATATATTCTTATTTGCAATTTTTCAAGTGATCTTAATGAGTGCAATTATCCCTCGTAATAGTCCACAACGTCCCTTAAGATTTATCCCTTTCTTTGGTCTTGCTTTTTGGTTAATCTTGTGAACAGTTAGCAGTTACCCGTTACCAGTGAACAGTGATTATTAATTTGCCTATTATCCATTATCTATTTATAAAGCATACTCTTTTAATTCATCCAAAGAAATCACTTCTAATGCTCGAATATGAGTTGCTTCTAAAATGACTGGAGGTGCCACCCCTGCATCTTTTGCCTCTTTCCAGCGAGAAGCACATAAACACCAGCGATCGCCTGGTTTTAACCCAGGAAAATCATAAGCAGGAATAGGGGTACTGAGATCATTTCCTTGCTGCTTAGTAAAACTTAAAAATTCAGCCGTCATTTGAGAGCATACCACATGAACCCCAAAATCTTGCCCTCCTGTACGACAATAACCGTCACGATAATAACCAGTCATGGGGTTACTACAACAGAGTTGTAAATCGCTTCCTAAAACATTTTTTCCTTCTATCATAGCTTAATATTCTTCTGATATTTTTTATTGATAACTTCAAAATTTATCTTAACATTAAAAACTCATGAATCATCCACAAATAATTTGTATTGGTGAAATACTCTTTGACTGTCTTGCAGATCAACTAGGTAAAGAATTAAAAGAAGTTAAATCATGGACAGCTTATCCAGGAGGTGCGCCGGCTAATGTTGCTTGTGGTTTAGTTAAATTGGGGATTCCCTCTGCTTTTATTGGTTGTATTGGAGGGGATCAAGCAGGCAAACAATTAGTTGAAATTCTAGAAAACATAGATGTTGATGTAAGAGGAATACAACATCATCCAACCGCCCCAACTCGACAAGTTTATGTCACTCGTTCTCAACAAGGAGAGCGTAAATTTGCTGGTTTTGGTCAGATTAAAACTGATGAATTTGCTGATACTAAATTGGATCATCAAAAATTAGAATTATCCTTATTTGCTCAGGCAAAATATTTAGTAATGGGAACTTTAGCACTTGCTTATTCTCAAAGTCAGCAAGCTATTTTCAAAGCCATAAAACTCGCTAAAAAATATCAACTTAAAATTTTCATAGATGTGAATTGGCGACCCGTATTTTGGGAAAATATAGAGACAGCAAAACCCTTGATTTTACAAGTTTTAGAATTAGCAGATTTTATTAAATGTTCTCAAGAAGAAGCTCATTGGTTATTTAAGACAGAAGATGCTAAAAAAATAGCTGAAAAGTTTCCTAAAGTTAAAGGTGTTTTAGTCACATTAGGTAAAAAAGGATGTCATTATTATCTAGGAAAAAATAAAGGAACAGTAGCAGGATTTTCCGTTAAAGTAATAGATACCACAGGAGCCGGAGATAGTTTTGTAGCAGGATTTTTATCTCAATGTTGTTGCTATGAAGAGGAAATATTAAACAACGCAAAAATGGCCAAACAAGCAATAATTTATAGTAACGCCGTCGGAGCATTAACCACCATAAAACCAGGTGCGATCGCAGCCCAACCTAGTAAAGAAACAGTTAAACAGTGGCTAGAAAGAAGCAAGACAATTAACTAATATAACAAAACTTTATATTGAACTTATAGAAATATCAACTCTATTGCGTTTTAAATAGATAAATAGAAAAGAGTCCAATCATGTGTTACGATTGTCCACACTATAGTTTTTAGGAAAAAGGTTAATGGATATCACCAAGGCTTTAAAAGCAGTCTTACCAACTAAAATAGAAGAATACCTCAAAGATACCAATTTTTATCGAAATTATCGCGAATATAGATTAAAAAAGTGTAAAAGTATCTCACAAGAAGGACAAGATTATTGGGTAATTAATGAAGTATTTTTTAAAAAGAGAAAAGGTTACTTCCTTGAAATAGGTTCATCTGATGGCATTGCTATAAATAATACTTATTTATTAGAGAAATGTTATCAATGGACAGGGATTTGTATAGAAGCTAACCCCAACTATTTTAAAGAATTAAAGCTTAATAGAAATGCTATTTGTTTAAATGTATGTCTAGATTCCCAAGAAGGTGAAGTTAATTTTGTTTTTAATAATGAGAAAGGAGGGATTTTAGATAGTTATGGCTGGTCGGAAAAAATGTTCTCCAAGTCAGATATAAAAAAAATAAAAACCACAACTTTAGAAAGTATACTGCAAAAATACAAAGCCCCTAAAATTATAGACTATTTATCAATAGACGTGGAAGGTGCTGAAACAAGAATTCTCAAGAATTTTCCTTTTGAAGATTATATTTTTCTTGCTTTAACAATAGAAAGACCCAGTGACGTACTACATAACATATTAATTAAAAATAACTATATACTCGTTAAAATTATACCTGAATTAGATAATTTTTATATCCATGAGTCATTCAAAAAAAACTATAAAAACAATTCTAATAAACATTATAGAAGCTGATAACATTTTATCAATGTTAGATTCTTGATTGCAATTATCAAATTTTTGTAGAGCTTAAAGTGACGGGTCTATCAGTCCGGAACTTCAAGCATACACATGAACTAATGGACAAGTAATCCAAGGGACTTCCAGAATAATAATCATCCAGCCTTCATACCAGAGATCCCTATTTTCCACCAGTTCATAACATAACTAAGGCTGGATGATTATTTACTTGGATCTTCCCAAAAGTTATTTAGGTGGAATATGGCTAAAAACGAAGTCTTATTGACTCTTTAATCTTAAGAAAAATTCTAGTAAACATTACAGAAGCTGATAATATTTTATAATTGCTAGACTCTTAATTACCATCATCAAATTTTTGTAGAGGTTAAACTAACGAGTCTAATATTCCCCTTTGGCCTTAAAATAAAAATAAATAAGTAATCCAACAGTTATTCAGGTGAAACATGGCCAAAACGGTTGCCCAAATAATGACCCAAAACCCCATCACCGTTACTCCACAAACCCCTTTATCAGAAGCAGTAAAGATCATAGCAGAAAAAAGAATTAGTGGTTTACCGGTTGTCGATGAAAATGGCAAACTCTTAGGAGTAATTTCTGAAACGGATTTAATGTGGCAAGAAACAGGTGTGGAACCGCCTCCTTATATCATGATTCTCGATAGCGTCATTTATCTGCAAAATCCTGCCCGTTATGACAAAGAAATTCATAAAGCCTTAGGGCAAACTGTAGGGGAAGTGATGAGCGATAAACCGATTACCATAAAAGGCGAACAATCTCTAAAAGAAGCGGCACATATTATGCACGAAAAGAAAATTCGCCGTTTACCCGTCATAGATGAAAATAATACCAAAGTAATTGGTATTTTGACTCAAGGAGACATTATTCGCACCATGGCTCAAGAATAATTGTTACAATTAGAATCAATTATCAGCCTCTTTTTGTCTAATGGATAAAAACAGCAAAAAATAGCAAAGGGATGGGAAAAAATGACAGAAATGACCACCAGTGTCTCCAATAATGTCATCAATAACTATATCCAACGGGTGACAGAATGGAGTCAATCGAGTCAACGAATTCCAACAACCGAAGAACTAGAAAATATTGCTGCTGAGTTGGGTATTGAACCAGAAGAAATACAAGCAGCACAAAAACAATCCCACGATCACTATGTTCGCGCCCAAGGTTATATGCGCTTAAAACATTGGAATGATGCGATCGCTGAATTACAAGAAGCCGTGGCTTTTAACCCCTCTAACTTAGATATGTTAGTTAGTTTAGCCTCAGCACAGATGGGAAGATGGGAGGTACATCATCGCAAAGACGATGAAGTAAACATCCGCTTGAGAATTCGGCAGTGTTTAGTCATTAAACCCGATTGCCAAGAAGCCCTGAATTTGCTGGCTAAACTCTCCCAGACCATAAAATGGCGTACCCGTATATTTACCGCTCTTGGAGTCGGTTTAGGGGGAATATGTGTGGGCATAGGAGGTGTTTTCTTGTTAGGAGAGGCCCTACCCTCATGGTGGCAGCAGCCCTCAGAAATAGAACTACTAGAACAAAGTTTTAGCCAAGAATTTGATACCTTACAACGGCAACAACACGCCTTAAGATCGCAAATGATGGCCTTACAAAGAAACAGCGATCAACGTAATCAAAGAACCATATCCACATTACAAAACCGTATCAATCAATTACAAAGAGAAGTTGATCAATTAGAACGAAAAATAATAGAAATAGAAAAAGAAAAACCCAGTAAATTAATCCCCCGTTCTTATAACAACGGCTCGATTTTAAGAGGGAGAGACTAACTAGACTTGAACAAAGTACAGTGCAAGATGGAAGAGGTTTTAAACCTTGAATTAATCAATTGTTAACTGTTAATTGTTACAATTGTTAATTGTTAATTATTAATTGTTAATTATCAATGAGTCTTAAACTTTATTTTCTCAGACACGGAGAAACCACATCTTCCCAAACAGGAACCTATTGCGGGCGGTTAGATATTGAATTAACCCCTTCTGGGATAGAAATGGCAGAAGACTTTGCCAAAACCTATGACGAGATTCCTTGGAAAGCCGTCTATTGTAGCCCCTTGAAACGAGCGATCGCCACAGCCAAACCCTTGTGCGATCGCTTAGGAATAAATATGGAACTCCGTAACGGCCTCAAAGAAATTTATTATGGGGAATGGGAAGGCAAAACCCCAGATCAAGTTAACCAAGAATTTCATGATGACTATGTACGCTGGTTAGCTGATCCCGGTTGGAATAGTCCCAACGGCGGAGAAAAGGGGATCGATATCGCCCGTCGCAGTTCAGAAGTTCTAGAAGAAATCGAAAATACCCATAAAACAGGGAATGTTTTGGTAGTTTCCCATAAAGCCACCCTCCGCATTATTTTATGTTCCCTCTTAGGTGTTGATGTTGGCCGCTACCGCGATCGCATTGGAATGTCCGTGGCCGCCGTTAGCATCGTCGAAATGGCCCAACACGGGCCATTAGTTCATGTTATGGGCGATTGCTCTCATCTGAGAACAGAATTAAGACAACGCCACGGAACCTAGATTAAAGATAACTATTTTAACACTGGTAACTGATAACTGATAACTGATAACTGTTTTAAAAATGGGTTTAAGACTTTATTTTCTCCGTCATGGACAAACCGCCTACAGTAAAACAGGAGGATATTGCGGCAAAATAGAAAACGATCCAGGATTAACCCCCGAAGGCTACGAAATGGCTCAGGCATTCGCCGATTCCTACGCCCATGTATCCTGGAAAGCTATCTACGTTAGTCCTTTGTATCGCACTAGAGAGACAATTCGACCCCTCTGCGAAAAAATAGGGGTTTCTATGCAGTTGCGGGAAGGACTGCAAGAGATCGGTTATGGTCAATGGGAAGGAATGCACCCCAAAGACATCGATCGCGACTATCACGATCTCTACGTCAAATGGTTGACCGATCCGGCTTGGAATGCACCGCCAGACGGGGAAAGAGGGATCGATATTGCCCGTCGCAGTTCCCAAGTTCTAGAAGAGATCCAAGGGAATCATAACAATGGTAATATTTTAATTGTTTCCCATAAAGCCACCATCCGTATTATGTTGTGTGGTTTACTGGGTATTGATATTAAATATTACCGCGATCGCTTTTTGATGTCCGTTGCTGCGGTGAGTTTAGTAGAATTAACCGCCAGTGGACCTTTATTTCATTTTATTGGCGATCGCTCTCACCTCAATAGTTATTTACGTGCCTTACCTAGCACCTAAATAGAGTTAAAATCAATAACAGATAATTTATCCTATCCTTAGACTAATCAACATGGAGAATAAAAGACCAGAATTTGCCATTAAAGAACATTCTGTCCTATCTATTGCCACAGAAATGCACAATCATTTCCGAGATTTACAATCTTATTACAAAATCGCCAAAGGCAATTTAATTAGTGAACTTGAGTCAATGGCAGATGAAAGTAAAACGGCAGAAATACACGATAAATTACGTGAAATCGAAGATAAAATCACCTTCTTTCATGTTTTAAATAATGCCATATCCACTGTTGATACCGTTTTACACACCGAAAAAATGATCGCTGAGTTTAAGAAGAAATAGTAAACATTAGTTTACTTAATAGTCAGGATTTAGAATGCGCGAATTTAGAATTTATTTTTGATAATTATTCTAGATTCTGTATTCTACATTCTACTTTTCTATTATTCATTATCAAACGAGTGGTTAAACCTATGTTAAGTCCTGTTGAAACTATCAAATTATTTGAATCTCAACCAGAACAAACCTTCTCTAAAGGAGATACTATTTTCAAAAATGGAGACCAAGGAACAGTGATGTATGGCATCATTGAAGGGGAAATAGAAATGTATATCGATGGCAAAGTCATTGAAACCATTGAAAAAGGGGATGTTTTTGGACAAGGTGCTTTAGTTCATGAAAATCACTTACGCGCTTCTACTGCTGTTGCTAAAACTGACTCTAAACTAGCACTTTTAGACCGAGAACATTTCTTATTTGCTGTTCAACAAACCCCGATGTTTGCTTTAGAAGTTATGAGGAGTTATTCTGATCGTCATCGTCGTTTAAAAAAGGTTCTGGATGCTTTAGGAAATATTTAAAACAGTGACCAAACATTGAACATTGAACATTGAACATTGAACATTGAACATTTTGGTTTCAAGTCTACTTCCAAACGAATGATAAATGATAAATGTTAAATGAAATGACCCATTCTAATTCTAATATTGTCTGTGTCCGTGTTTTTATTACTGGCAAAGTACAAGGTGTAGGATACCGCTATTCTACGGTACAGAAAGCTCAAGAGTTAGGGGTTAGGGGATGGGTTAGAAATCGTCTTGATGGGCGTGTAGAAGCCATTTTTTCAGGCACAGAACCCCCAATTACTAAGATGTTGCAATGGTGTCATCAAGGGCCGAGAAGTTCCAAGGTAACAGATGTAACTGTAGAAAGATTAGAACCTCAAATATATCAAAGTTTTGAGGTAAGAGAAACTATTTGAGACACCATAACAAACCCCCAAACCATAACATTTTTTTGCTTCCGTAGGGGTTTAACACTGTTAAATCAATCTGATGCCTTGATTAACAGTTAATAATGTCCGTCTTTGTAAACCTTCTTTTTCTAAAATAGCATTAGCAGCTAATAAACCACTACTTACTGCTCTTTCCATTAAACCACAGGGAAAGGGCATTTTCACCCAGTCTCCTGCAAAAAATAAGTTATCAATATCTGTAACGGTATCTGGACGATTTTCATAACTATTGGGAGGATAACCAGAGAAGTTTTTTTGATTAACTAATTCTTTGTGTAATAGGTTAGCTTTTGATAGTTGAGGGACAACTTCATATAATTCTTTTTCAAAAGTTTGTAATAAAATTTCTTGGGTAGGAAAGTCTTTTTCTTTGTAACAATATGCGTGTAATTCTACTACACTTCCTCCTGTTTTTTTAGACCATTCAATAAACTGGGTTTGAATGCGATGATATAACGCAATACTATCGGTGAGATCGTAACCAGAAAGCGAAGTAAAATTACTATGTTCCCACTCAAAATTTTGATCAAACCAAAACCTAGCAACTGCAAAGGGATCAGCAACAGCTAATTGTTCAATTTTTTGTGTTAAAATATCGTTATTTCCTCCTTCTATTTTTGTCCATAAATGACGTATTCCTGGAACATCAGTAGCGATAACATAATAGTCTGCTTTTAAGATTTTATTATTGATATTTTCTTCAGCTTCTTGACTCACTAATTCAACGAAATTATCGTCTTTTTCTACAATTTTATAATGGGCTAAATCTTGTTTTGCTGGCCCTTTTATTACTTTGCCATTTTTATCATAAACTGCACCATGACAAGGACATAAAAATGTTCCATTTTCTTGTTTTTTCACCGTACAACCTTGATGAGTACAAGTTAAACCCATGACTGTTTCATCAGTCTCTAAAAATAAGCGATCACTATCCCCATAATAGGTTTCATTACTGCTACATAAAATCTTATTTTTTTTCACCTTAAAAGGGATATTAATTACTTCACTTCCTTGTTGATAGTTAATAGATGTGATTGTATTTTTTTGAAAGATAATATTACTAATGTGTGCTTTTTTTATGACATTACCTTGATTCTTTTTAATATTAGTAATAATCGGTTCAACTAAACTGCTTCCCATATCATCTCTTGTGCCATTAAAAGCTAAACCTTCGGGGTTGCCAAAGAAATAGAAATGGAAAAATTGTAATAATTCTCCTGCACTTAAAGTATCAGGTGCATTTAAAGTTGAGCGAGCAAAAGGTAAGAAATATAAATCATAAAGTCCTTGAGGAAAACCGATTTTTGACCAATCAATAACCGAGAGGTGATCTAACCTTTGAAAACTATCAGGCATTTTAAACCCTGCAATTTCTTTAAATACCTGCCAATGGGACAACTTACTAATATTAATGCCCCAATCAAAACGATTATCTGACCAAACAGCAAGATCCATAATATTCCAGGGAAAAGCAGAATGACTAGGATAAAAATTCTCCGGTTTATAATTATATTTTTCCTCAGAAAAGAGAACAGAATAAAACCCTAAAGAGCGAAAATTATTTTCTATGTTTAATTCAGAAACAATTTTATTGAGATTATAATAGTGAGGAAAAAAGCCATGAAAACCATGTTCCATCTTGAAACTATTATCACCAATATTAATCTTCCAACTGGCTATTTTTCCACCTAAATTAGTTGACTTTTCCAATAAAGTTACAGCAAAACCTCGGCTACTTAACTCATAAGCACAAGCCAAACCAGCCAAACCAGCACCGATAACTACCACAGATTTAGGATTAGTTAAACCATAAGGTAAAATCAAACTATCTTGTTGATAAAAAGAAGGAGATGGCTTTCTAAACCGAGAATAAGCAATTAAACTACCTAAACCTCCAATTCCCAAAACCTTAAGAAAAGTACGACGAGAAAACATAAAAAATGTAGAATATAGAACTAATTGATAATTAAATTAATCATTACTACTATCAGACTCCGAACTCCCAACTCCGAACTCCGAACTCTTCTCCTTAACCCATTGTTCCCAGAGATCCCGACGACGTTTTTGAGTTCTTTTAATCTGTTGATCTCGTCGCCATTGAGCAATTAATTGATGATTTCCTGACCGAAGAACATCAGGAACTTCCCACTCTTGAAAAACAGCAGGACGAGTATATTGAGGATAATCTAATAAACCATCTTCAAAACTTTCAGCTTTCAAAGATTCCTCCTTACCAACCGTTCCAGGTAATAAACGAACCACCCCATTAATTAAAGCCAAAGCAGGAATTTCTCCACAGGTTAAAACAAAATCTCCCAAAGAAATTTCTCGATCTGCCAAATAACGAACTCTCTCATCAACCCCCTCATAATGACCACAAATTAAGATCAGTTGTTGATAATGGGTCGCTAAATCCTGTAAAGTGGTTTGAGTTAAAGGTGAACCTTGAGGCGTTAACAAAATAACCTGTGAACTCGATAAACGAGGCAAAGAATTAACCGCCGCAAAAATAGGTTCCGGTTTCAAAACCATCCCTACCCCACCCCCATAAGGGATATCATCCACCCGATGATGCTTATCAACCGTAAAATCACGGGGGTTGACCAAGTTAACCGTGGCGATGGCCTTAGCCAAAGCTTTACCCAACAAACCAGACTCTAAGCCGGAGGTAAAAAAATCAGGAAACAAAGTAATGACATCAATATTCACAACCAATCCGTATAAACTTACAAAAATAATATTAATTTTACTGTTCCGAGGCTACTCTAGCTTAGAATGGATTACAGAAACGGGGCCAAAAATTGAGTAAGTACCAAGGCTTAACGTTGGCATAATCTACCCTTAATCCCTATTATGACTAACAAGCGCGAAAGTACCGAACCTTATTTGGCTAAAAAGATAAGATTATGTTGCAATTAGACACTCAATCCCAAGCAAGCCCCATGTCCCAAACCACAACCACAGCCATTTTAGTTATTGGTGGCGCAGAAGACAAAGTGCATGGTAAAGAAATTCTGCACACCTTTTGGTTTCGTTCTGGTGGCACCAATGCTACCATAGCCATTATTCCATCTGCCTCGAGAGAACCAGTATTAATCGGGGAAAGATACCAGAGTATCTTTGAAGAAATGGGAGCGAAATACGTTAAAGTTTTAGACATACGCGATCGCGACCAAGGAAATGATACCTACTTTAAGGAATACGTTGAAGAATGTACCGGCGTATTTATGACAGGAGGAGATCAACTTAGACTGTGTGGCCTGTTGGCTGACACCCCCCTGATGGAAAGGATACGACAACGGGTACAACTCGGTGAAATCTCTTTAGGAGGAACCAGTGCCGGGGCTGCTGTGATGGGACATCACATGATTGCCGGGGGTAGCAGTGGAGAATCTCCCAACAGAGCCTTAGTGGATATGGCCATGGGACTAGGTATTATTCCCGAGATTATTGTCGATCAGCACTTTCATAACCGCAACCGAATGTCCCGTTTATTAAGTGCCTTATCAACTCACCCCGAAAGACTCGGCATCGGTATCGACGAGGACACCTGCGCCCTGTTTGAGAGAGATGGTCTCATGCGCATCGTTGGCAAAGGAACAGTTACCATTGTTGATGGTCGAGACATGACCTACACCAACCAAGGAGACATTTCGGCCACAGACCCGTTAAGTCTCCATAACCTCAAAGTCAACATTTTATCCCACGGAGACTGTTATCATCTCCATCAACATCAATGTATTGCGAAAATCAGTAGTCCAATACAATAAACAATTGATAATAAACAATAACCTCTCCTGGCAAAGTGAGAGGATTGGAAATAGAGAATTTCTGGGATTTTTCACCTCTTAATAGGAAGTTTAAAACCTTGAATTAATCAATTGTTAATGATTAATTGATAAAAACTGTTCAATCTGAACAGCTATTCACCCTAATGAAACGAGAAGATCATTAGTGGATGGCTTTTGTGTCCTCAAGCGTGCTTTTTTAGAGAAACGGCGAGTATGAAAATATTAAAGACCCTGACCCTACGCGGCCCCAACTATTGGAGTATTAGGCGCAAAAAACTAATTGTTATGCGCCTCGACTTGGAGAACTTAGCAGAAAGACCCTCAAACGAGATTCCTGGCTTCTACGAGGGCTTAGTTGATATCCTCCCTAGCTTAGTCGAACATTATTGTTCTCCTGGCCATCGGGGGGGCTTTTTGGAAAGAGTGAAAAAAGGCACTTATATGGGGCATATTATCGAACATGTCGCCCTAGAATTACAAGAATTAACCAAAATGCCCGTGGGGTTTGGTCGTACCAGAGAAACCGCTACACCCGGGGTCTATAACGTCGTTTTTGAATATGTCGATGAACAAGCAGGCCGTTATGCAGGAAGAGCAGCAGTTCGTCTCTGTCAGTCCATCGTTGAGACAGGAAGCTACCCCCCCAAAGAACTAGAACAAGACCTTAGCGATCTCAGAGATTTACAGGCCAATGCAGCTTTAGGACCTTCTACCCAAACCCTCGTTACCGAAGCTGAAGCCAGAAATATCCCTTGGATGCCCCTCAGTGCCAGGGCAATGGTACAGTTAGGTTATGGGGTACATCAGAAGCGCATTCAAGCCACCCTCAGCGAATATTCCGGTATTTTAGCCGTAGAATTAGCCTGTGATAAAGAAGGCACCAAAACCATCCTCCAAGATGCCGGTGTTCCCGTTCCCAGAGGCACCAGCATCCAATTTTTTGAAGAACTAGAAAGTGCGATCGCCGATGTAGGGGGCTATCCCATCGTCCTTAAACCCCTAGACGGTAATCATGGCCGGGGCATCACCATCGATGTTAACAGTTGGGAAGACGCAAAAGAAGCCTACGATATCGCCAGCAAAGAGTCGAAAACTCGCACAGTTATTGTGGAACGATTTTATCAAGGCAGCGATCATCGTTTATTGGTTATTAACGGTAAATTAGTCGCAGTGGCAGAACGGGTTCCTGCCCATGTGGTGGGAGATGATCAACACACCATCGAAGAACTGATCTCCATCACCAACGAAGATCCCAGACGAGGAGAAGGACACGATAACGTTTTAACCAAGATTAAAGTTGATAAAACTTCCTTAGCTGTCCTCGAAAAACAAGGATTACGCCTAGAAACAGTCTTAAATAAAGGAGAAATAGCCTATTTACGGGCAACAGCTAACCTCAGTACCGGTGGCATCGCCATCGATCGCACCGACGAGGTCCACCCGGAAAACCTCTGGATGGCCGAACGAGTAGCCAAAATAATTGGCCTTGACATAATGGGTATTGATGTAGTAACCCCAGATATCAGCAAACCCGTCAGAGACGTAGACGGGGTGATTGTAGAAGTCAATGCAGCCCCCGGGTTTCGGATGCACGTCGCCCCCTCTCAAGGGTTATCGCGCAATGTAGCCGCCCCAGTCATGGATATGCTATTTCCCCCCGAGACACCCAGTCGAGTCCCCATAGTCGCCATTACAGGCACCAATGGCAAGACAACTACCACCCGTTTAACCGCCCATATTTACCGTCAAACAGGTAAAGTTGTGGGTTATACCAGTACAGATGGTGTTTATATTGGGGACTATTTAGTAGAAAAAGGAGATAATACCGGGCCTTTTAGTGCCTCGATGATCTTGAAAGATCCCACCGTAGAAGTGGCAGTCTTAGAAAGTGCTAGGGGTGGCATACTGCGATCGGGTTTGGCCTTTGATAGTTGTGACGTGGGTATTGTTTTGAACGTGGCCGCCGATCATTTGGGTTTAGGAGACATCAACACCATCGAGCAAATGGCTCAGGTCAAAGGGGTTATTGCTGAGGTGGTACATCCAGAAGGTCACGCGGTACTGAATGCGGATGATCCCTTAGTAGCAGCTATGGCTGAAAAAGTCAAAGGCAAAATAGCTTATTTTTCCATGAACCCTGACAACGAAATTATCCAGAACCATTTACGTCGAGATGGTTTGGCAGCGGTTTATGAGAATGGCTATCTTTCCATTTTAGAAGGACAATTTACCCTGAGAATCGAAGAAGCGGTTAATATACCGATGACTATGGGGGGAATGGCACCCTTTATGATAGCTAACGCCTTGGCCGCTTGTCTGGCGGCCTTTTCTCAAGGAGTAGATATCGAAGATATTAGACAAGGGGTAAGGACTTTTACCGCATCAGCAGAACAAACCCCCGGACGCATGAATCTCTTTAATTTAGGAGACCATCACGCTTTAGTAGATTATGCCCATAACCCAGCAGGTTACGAAGCAGTGGGAGAGTTTGTTAAAAACTGGCAAGGACAAAGGTTAGGGGTAGTAGGAGGTCCCGGCGATCGCCGTGATGAAGATTTAGTCCTCTTAGGTAAAATTGCTGCTAGGGTCTTCGATCGCATTATTGTCAAAGAAGACGATGATAAACGAGGCCGCGATCGTGGTGAGGCTGCGGATCTCATTATTAAAGGTATTTTACAGGAAAACTCTCAAGCCTATTATGAAGCTATTTTGGATGAGACAGAAGCGATCAATTACGGCTTAGATAAGGTGGAGAAAGGAGGGTTAGTTGTGGTCTTTCCTGAAAGTGTTACCAGGGCTATTTCTCTGATTAAGCAACGAGAGTCTGTTTGAGATACTCCCCCACTAAATCTAGTTTCAATTTCTTTCCTTATTAATACCAGTTTCCTAAAGTTAAGCTACACATCCTCGTAGGGGTCAACGGCCGTTGACCCCTACAACCTTAACATCTGTAGTCTCAGTTCATGAAAACGGTATAACTTGAAGAAAGCAATAGTCTAGCTAGTGATTATACATATATAACACTTTGAGTATATGAGCAAAAAAAAATTTTATAAAAATAATAATATTCACAATCATATTTCATCTGCCGAACGTGGAATTGCATTAGCATTTGCTAGTGTCGTTTTGATAACTTTAATTGTTATGGTACTTAACCCACGTATAATGAATGATGGAACTCTTGCAATTGTTAGGTTTCTAGCAGCTAGTTTTGCTGGAATTTCTGGATATTTCTTCTCAGGTAACTTGGGAAACGAATTACCGCCTTTATGGTATGATGATCAAGAATAAACATCTACAGTACGTATATCTAGTTCTAAAACACGAGTCTCTAACCCTAATCACTTCGTTATCCTCTTAGTATTTTGACTGGTTTAAACTCACTTTTTGACTCTATTTTGAGCAAATGTATCAAGTTAGTATTAAAGCACATACGAATTTATATTGACAAAAATGTAAAAATGTGTGTCTAACAGTAAAAATCATTTTTTTGGTAACATGATTCAAAACAGAAAGAATGTTTAGCGCAATGACAACAGATGTAGAGGATGAAGATTTAGTTCTTTTAGGTCAAATTGCTGCTCGGGTGTTCGAGCGCATTATTGTCAAAGAAGACAACGATAAAGGAGGTTTCGTTATTGTCTTTCCCGAAAGTGTGACCCGCGCTATTTCTCTGATTAATCAACGTAACTTCATCTCTTAACCAAGTCAAATGCAACAGCAAATTTTGTTAGGCTGTTGTATGTATAGAACCCAACACACAATACACAGGAAAAATATAATGATGCAGAAAAAACATGCTTTTGAGTCTTCTCAGGTTATGTATCGCGCACAAGAATTATTAGACGCAGCCTCCAACCGTTATCGTATCACCGTTCAAGTGGCTAGTCGCGCCAAACGTCGTCGTTATGAAGATTTTGATAGTATTGATGATCCTCACATGAAACCGGCTGTCCGTGCCATCATTGAAATGTCTGATGAGCTAACTCAGCCAGAAATTATCAGTGATGTGAGATCCTAAAAAAACGATGAGAAAAACACTTGTCCTCTCAAGGAAAAACCAAAAATGGTTAGGGGTTTTTCTCCTCAGTCTGAGTGTCAGTTGGGGAGTAATGCAGCTTAACTTCAGTCAAATTCAAGGTTGGAGTATAAAAAGTGTTTACGGTCAAAATCTTCGACCTGAACAAGCAGCAGAGATTATTTATCAGAGATTACCTGAACTTCCCAAAGAAAATGACTATTATAGTGCTGAAACGGGAGAAATAAACCCTAATCATACATTAATGGGTCGTTTTATCCGTTACCACAAGGACTTTAAACGACGTTCTCCCCAACACCCTTTAGACTGGAAAGTAACTATAGCAGATTATTTAGGGGTAAATCAGTCTATTCGAGAATCAAACTACCCAGGATCTACCTTAACAAGTAATCCCCTAACAAAAGATATCGAAGTTATGCGTCAACTAAGTCGTCGTCAACGTCAACAGTTAGTAGACCTATTAGTTGAAATTTATAACCCTCAACCACAAACCACGACTAATCAGGGTGTTCCCAACGAAACAGAAGGGACATCGTCCCCAGAATCTACTTCCGAAACTCCGGGTTTGTCTCGACCTGGTGATGCGCAACTACTTACACCTTAAATAAGTGTTAATTATTAATTATTAATTGATAAAAATGGGCGATCGCATACTCAAAAAAGGGACAGGATGGCGACTAGGATGGAATACAAAATCCATTGCTTATCCTGGTTTAATAGGAGGAGAAGATTGGGCTATAGAGTTAAAATCGGCAGAATTTGCCGATTTTTGTCGTTTATTTGAGCAACTAGCCACAACAATGAAGGTAATGGCTGAAGAATTGATGGAAGAAGAAAGAATAGCTTGTGAGGCAGAAAGTGAATTATTGTGGTTGGAAGTAGAGGGGTTTCCCCAAAGTTATTCCTTGAGGGTGATTTTAAATCAAGGTCGTAGGTGTGAAGGAAATTGGCCGGCCGAGGTTGTGAGTGAGTTATATGAAGAAATGCAAAAATTAAACACATTTTGACTTGCCTTTTTCAAGACAATAGGTGTATGATAGAAATCTGTGAATATCGGGGCGTAGCGCAGCTTGGTAGCGCACTACTTTGGGGTAGTAGGGGTCGTGGGTTCAAATCCCGCCGCTCCGATTCAATGGGGAAAGCAAGATAAATTTATCTTGCGTTTAACCCTAATTTTAACAAATCAGTAACAAAAGATTAAATTCTAGGTTATACTTATAGTTCGAGTTCAACTGGAGAGATTACCCCAGTCATCACTCAAAAATCCAGTGCAGTAGTCACATACTGTAATTTTATGTTGAGAAGAGATCACCGTGGTTAGACAAGAAGGCTCTAAAAAAGATACAAAACAAACCAAAGGCGAAACCAAAACCAATAATCTTGTGGTTGAGACCAAAGAAGAACTGGCTAAAGTCGTTTGGCCATCAAGACAGCAACTCTTAAGCGAATCAGCCGCAGTTATTTTAATGGTTAGTCTGGTAGCTACTGTTATTTATCTTGTAGATAACCTATTTTCATGGGGATCCGGGAAGGTATTTTAATGAGTTTTGCTCACGATCACGCATCCGAACCAGAACAGCAACAAGAAAAACCCAAATTGGTGCCGCGGTGGTATGCCGTGCAGGTAGCTTCTGGTTGTGAAAAGCGAGTCAAAAACAACCTAGAACAACGGATTCAAACCCTAGATGTAGCGGATCGAATCCTACAGATTCAGATTCCCAAAACGCCAACGGTAAAAGTCCGTAAAGACGGAAGCCGTCAACAATTGGAAGAAAAAGTTTTTCCTGGCTACGTATTAGTCAGGATGATTATGGATGATGATGCTTGGTTAGTGGTGAAAAATACCCCCAACGTTATCAACTTTGTGGGTTCAGAACAACGGCGGGCTTATGGTAGAGGCCGTGGTCACGTTAAACCTCTTCCTTTGAGTCCTTCAGAAGTAGAAAGAATCTTTCGCCAGGCAGAACAGCCAGAACCCCTTGTTAAGATCGATATGGAAATCGGCGACAAAATTCTGGTACTCTCAGGCCCATTTAAAGATTTTGAAGGAGAAGTGGTGGAGGTTAGTTCCGAACGCAACAAACTGAGGGCATTGTTGTCCATTTTCGGACGAGATACCCCAGTTGAACTCGAATTTAACCAAGTTGAGAAGCAAAATTAGCGATGGCCAAGAAAGTTGTTGCCTTAATTAAACTAGCCCTTCCTGCCGGAAAGGCTAACCCTGCCCCTCCTGTTGGTCCCGCCTTGGGTCAACACGGGGTTAATATCATGGCCTTTTGTAAAGAATACAACGCCAAAACCTCCGATAAAGCAGGAATGGTTATTCCTGTAGAGATTTCGGTTTTTGAGGATCGTAGTTTTACCTTTATCCTCAAAACCCCTCCAGCGTCTGTATTAATTCGCAAAGCAGCCGGCATCGAAAAAGGATCAGCCCAACCCAATAACCAAAAGGTAGGCAGTATCACCCGTGATCAACTCAAAGAAATCGCTCAAACCAAACTGCCGGATCTCAATGCCAACGACATTGACGCAGCCATGAATATTGTAGAAGGAACCGCCCGTAACATGGGTGTTACCATCAAAGATTAATTGTAAAATTAACCCAGGAGGGAGAAGCTAAGCTTCGTTAGTACCCCAGGAGGAACTATGCGTAAAAAACTCTCAAAACGAATCAAAGAAGCCTTATCAAAGATCGACCAAGAGCGAGTTTATGAGCCTTTAGAAGCCTTAACACTCCTCAAAGAAACCGCTACAGCTAAATTTAGCGAATCAGCAGAAGCCCATATTCGTCTTGGTATCGACCCCAAATATACCGACCAACAGTTACGGACAACTGTTTCTCTTCCCAAAGGTACCGGGCAAGAAATTAGAGTGGCTGTCATTGCCAGAGGGGAAAAAGTTCAAGAAGCCAGTAACGCCGGCGCTGACTTGGTTGGTTCCGAAGAATTAATTGATGAAATCCAAAAAGGAATGATGGATTTCGAGGTTTTAATTGCCACCCCTGATATGATGCCTAAAGTGGCTAAATTAGGACGCTTACTCGGTCCTCGTGGTTTAATGCCTTCTCCTAAAGGGGGAACCGTCACGGCTGATCTGGAAACCGCTATTAATGAATTTAAGGCAGGGAAATTAGAATTTAGGGCTGATAAAACAGGCATTGTTCATGTTATGTTTGGAAAGGCATCATTTTCCCCCGAAGACTTGCTGGCTAATCTAAAAGCCTTACAAGAAACTATCGACAAACAACGTCCCTCTGGGGCAAAAGGTCGCTACTGGCGTAGTATCTTTGTCTCTGCTACAATGGGACCCTCGATTCAAGTCGATATTAGTGCCTTACGAGATTTAAACCTCGCAGAAGGCAGTTAAGCTAACAACTAAAAAGTGTAACTTTGGTTTACACCTAAGACAGCAGGGGCAACTTGCTTAAATATCCTGCCGAGGTTGAAGCCTGAAGTAAAAACATTGTAAAAATTGTGGATTTTTCTATGATTTTTGTGGTGTAATTCGACTTCAGCCCCGGCAAATTGCTAGGGGTTTATTTTTTTCCCAAAATTAAGGAGGTGAGAGCAGAATGGGAAGAACCAGGGAAAATAAAGCGGCGGTGATCGCTGATCTCAAGGAACTCTTGAGTGAGGCACAATTAGGCATTGTTATTGATTATCAAGGTCTATCTGTTGCTGAAATCACTGATCTACGGAACCGTCTTCGACCCAGTGGAGCTATCTGTAAGGTGACTAAAAACACCTTTATGGAACAAGCTGTGACCGGTGATGAGGCATGGGAACCGATAACTACTTTTTTAAAAGGGACATCGGCTTTTGTTTTAGTCAAAGATGACGTAGGTAGCGCAGTTAGGGCTTATCAGTCCTTTAAAAAAGATACCAAAAAAACCGAGTTTCGCGGTGGTGTCATGCAAGGACAAGCCCTTAACGAAGAGCAGGTTAAGGCGATCGCTGATTTACCGTCAAAAGAAGAACTAATCGGACAAGTAGCCGGAGCAATCAATTCTATCGCTACCAAATTGGCCGTTGGGGTCAACGAAGTGCCGAGTTCTTTGGGACGGGGTATCAACGACATCCCCAACTCTCTTGGGCGTGTTATGGCGGCTATGGCGGCCAAAGAAGAAGGGAATGGTTAAAAGCTCATTCCCCAATTTATCTATCTTGTTTGTTCAATTATCCACTTTTTTCACTTATTTTCAAGGAGTTAAGTTATGTCTGCTGCAACCGATGAAATTCTCGAAAAGCTAAAATCTCTGACCCTTTTAGAAGCGTCTGAGTTAGTTAAACAAATTGAAGAAGCTTTTGGTGTAAGTGCCTCTGCTCCTTCTGGTGGCATGATGATGATGGCACCTGGTGGTGCTGCACCTGGTGGTGCTGCGGCTGAGCCTGAAGAAGAGAAAACTGAGTTTGACGTGGTTCTCGAAGAGGTTCCCGGTGATAAGAAAATTGCCATTCTTAAGGTAGTTCGGGCTATCACTGGTTTAGGTCTTAAAGAGGCTAAAGATATGGTTGAGTCTGCACCTAAGGCTATTAAAGAAGGCACAGGAAAAGACGATGCTGAAGAAGCTAAGAAGAAACTCGAAGAAGCTGGTGCAAAAGTCAGC
>JAAUYK010018077.1_pt1 | contig 21226 bp, 16 predicted proteins | sample 7278021 | NCBI WGS metagenome assembly JAAUYK01 (sample SAMN14350223, study PRJNA611818) | marine sediment metagenome | isolation source: surface marine sediment (1.8m) | place: French Polynesia: Moorea | collected 2018-08
CGCTGGTTAGCGGCTCCGCACCCCAGATCTCCATGATGATGTCCTGCGCGATCAGGGCGACGGCGAAGGTCGAGAGCAGCTGCAACGGCAGCGGAAGCTGGTAGGTGCGCCGCATCAGGGCGAACTCGACCACGAAGCCGAGCACGCCGACCAGAGCGGTGGCCATGACGATGGCGAGAACCAGACTGACGGCGCCGGCCTCGCCCGCGAAGGCGTAGCTTGCGTAGGCGCCGATCATGAAAAAGGCGCCCTGAGCGAAGTTCACCGTTCCCGTGACGCGATACACGATGGAGAGACCGGTAGCGACAAGGAAGAGGGGAACCGCCTCAGCCAGGCCTGAGATCGCGGGGCTTACGAGCGCGTCCATGCGGGGGACGCTACACTCCCGTGGTTAACGAAAGGAAAATAACCCGCTCCGCCGGGGCCTTACCGGGCGACCGGTGGCGACGGCTCTTGGTCGGCCGTATTGGGCTGGCACCAGAACTGGTACATGGTTCGGAAGCTCTCGGGCCGCTCGTTCTCGAAACCCTCCCAGAGGCTCAGATCGGTCATGGCCGGATCCTCCGGAAAGCGGCTCTTGTAAGCCTCGGCAATCTTGCGGTCGACCAGCTCGAAGCCGAGGAAGCGGAGGTCCAGGGCTCGCAGCCAGGACCCGATCTCGGGGATCGAGACGGCGCATTCCTGGGCATGGAACAGCAGGTCGCGGCATCCGCTGAGGCTGTAGAAGTCGAGCTCGCCGGCGACGGCCGAAGCGGGATGATCGGGCGGCAGGTCCAAGATCACCTGCCTTGACGCCCTGATATCCTCGTCACCTGGGCCGAAGCCCTGGTCGGCGAGCAGGCGCCGTCCGGCATCGATCGACCGGCGGGCCTTGGCGCTGTAGAGGCCGATCTTCATCACGCCGCGATCGGCCAGGAGGCGGCGCAACTGGCGCCAGCCCTCCAGAGGCTCGCTGAGGTGGTGCAGCACGCCGACGGACTCGATGAGGTCGAAACGCTCGCCCAGGGCGCCCAGCGAGAGGATGTCGGCCTGCGCGAAGCGTATCTGCTCCAGCCCCAACTCGCCGGCCCGCCGCTTGGCGTAGGCGAGGGACTGGCGGCTCAAGTCGACCGCGAGCACCTCGGCGTCCTGGAACCGGAGGGCGACGTCGATGGCGTGCTTGCCCGTGCCGCATCCGGCCACCAGGATTCGTGGCGGGCCCTGGGGCTCCGGCAGTCCGCTGGCCTTCGGAAACAGACGACCCAGCACCGTGGCCAGCGGTCGTGCGCTCTTGGCGTTGGTTGAGACCCAGCGCGGATAGGGATTGGTTTCATACTGCTGCCTGACCGCCAGAGAGATGGCGTCGGTCACTGGTGTCGCCGACGGCAGACCGCGCGCCAGGGCCACTTCGGCCAGGGGCTCATCCAGCTGCTGCCGCACCAGGGCCTGTACCGGTTCCAGGGCGGTCCTGGCCCAATTGGCGAGGGCGGCCGGCGACCGCGTCGAATGGAGCGGGCGGTACATCGCCAGGACACAGAGCTCCGCCACCGAGGCCGGTCCAAAGCCCAATCGTGCATGGAGCGGCTCCACGGCCGCGCGCTCGGCCTCGCTCTCCGGATAGAGGTAGCCGTTCAGAAAGCATTGCCTGGCGAGCGCGCAGAGGAGAGAGGGGTCGTCGTGAAACAGCACCGACGGCTCCTCGTCGGATCCGGGGTCCGGCAGGCCGCGCAGGGCGCAGTGCCGAAAGCGCGAGAGCAGCCGCTCGAAGTCCGGTGCCGCCACAAGCGACTTTGAAAGCACGGCGTGCAGGAGCCGGTTCTCGAACAGTGCGGTCAATTCGCCCCGGCCGAGTGCCTGCTCCAGCGACTCGGTGCCGGCCTCGGCGAGCGACAGGGCCCGGCCGATCGCCGGATCCTGGCGCAGCAGGCTCAACGCGGCGGCGCTGATCAGCTGATACTCGATGTTCTCGGTCTCGAAACAGAGCAGGATCGCCTTGGCGACCTCCGGGCTGGCGCTGGAAAAGCGCATGGGGCGGAGCTGGTCAGCGAGCAGCAACTTGTATCCGAGGTTCCCGGGGTCGTACCGCACTGCCGAAAGGGCGTGCTTCAAGCTCTCCTTGTCCTGCCCGGCGGCGGCCAGGGCCGATGCGAGTCCGGCATGGGGCGCGGCGTAGTCGGCGCGTGCGGCCAGGGCCCGGCGCCAGCAGTCGACGGCTTCCGAGAGCCGGCCCCGGGTCCTCAGCGCCACTGCCAGGTTATGATTGGCCTCGGCGAAGTTCGGATGATCGCGTAGGACCGCTTGGTAGGCCGCGATCGCCTGGTCCAGGCGCCCGGCGCGGTGATCCTGCACCGCGGCACGCATCTGCTGCAGCAGGCGCTGGCTGTCCGCTCGGCCCGCCGGCCCGGATGCCGGGTCGCCCGGCGTGTCGGTCTTGTCTTGGAATTTCTTGTCGGTCACGTCGGTTACCGTGCCGGCAGCGCTGCCGACCGCCGGCAGCGCGCACTTGTCACGCGCGACAGGATAGTGCACCCAGAGGTGTTTTTGGCAAAGTCGAGTCTTGCGCCGGGCCGGCCGCGGCCACTCGCGCGGGAGAAGATGCGAAAGCGAACATGGCGGTCACTGTCGCCATCGTTGGCGCCGGACCAAGCGGCTTCTATACGGCCGAGGCCCTGCTTCGTTCCGGCTTGGACTGCCAGATCGACATGATCGAGGCGCTGCCAACGCCCTACGGTCTGATCCGATTCGGAGTCGCGCCGGATCACGAGAAGACCCGGAATGTCTGGCGGGCCTTCGAGAAGACCGCCTTGGACGACAGGGTCCACTACTTCGGAAACGTCGAGGTGGGCGGCGATGTCCCGCTCGACACGCTGCGCGCGCTCTACGACGCCGTGGTCGTCGCGACCGGGGCGCCGCTCGACCGCCCGCTGCCGGTCCCTGGCGCGAACAAGAGGGGCGTCTACGGCTCGGCTGCCTTCGTCGGCTGGTACAACGGCCATCCCCGCCACTGCGACCTCGATCCCGACCTGGCGGTTTCGTCGGTAGCCATCGTCGGCAATGGCAACGTCGCCCTCGACGTCGCTCGGGTGCTGCTCAAGACGCCCGAAGAGATGCGCGCCACGGATCTTCCGGAAGACGTGGCCAGGCGTATTCACGAGGCGCCGATTCGCGACGTCTACCTGATCGGGCGGCGCGGGCCCGTCGAGGCCAAGTGGACCAACGTGGAACTCCGCGAGATGGGCCGATTAAAGAACTGCCGTCCGCTTGTCGATCCGACGAGCTTGCCGGCTGATGTGAGCGGATCGATGACGGAGCGTGACCGGCGTCTGCGCGAGAAGAACCTCTCGACCCTGCGCAAGATGGCCGGCGGCACGTCGGATCCGAAAAAGAAGCGCCTGCATTTTGTCTTCTTCGCGCAGCCCGCCGAGGTTCTCGGTGAAGACAGTGTGGCCGGGCTGCGGCTTGAACGCACGCGTCTGGAAGCGGGTCGCTCGGTGGAGACTGGGGAGTTTTTCGACCTGCCGTGTGGACTGATTGTGGCCGCGATCGGCTACGGCACGGCGGCGCTGGCGGGATTGCCGATGGACTGGGGCCGCATTGCGCACCGCGACGGGCGGATCGCGCCCGGCTTCTATGTCGTCGGCTGGGCCAAGCGGGGCTCGGTCGGCGTGATCGGCAGCAACAAGCCCGACGGCGCCGCGGTCGCCACTCTGATCGCCGAGGACGCCGGGCGCGGCGGCAAGCCCGGACGGCCGGAGCTGGTCCGCTTGCTCCGGGCCAAGGGCAGTTGCTGGGTCTCCTTCGCCGATTGGAAGCGTCTGGAAGCCTGGGAAATCGCTGCCGCGGCGCCAGGCGCGCCGCGCAGGAAGCTGACCCGCGTGTCCGAAATGCTCGACGTCCTGGCCCGCACTCGGCCGCAAACTTGACCGTGACAATGGACCCCCGGCACTCTATATCACGCTACGCGCGACCTGGAGGGCCGCGCTATTGGGGCCCCTGGAGAGTTATAGGGTATGGACGTCTCTGCGGCGCTTGAGGGTGCCGCCCGTGCACGGCAGGTAGTCGAATCCTCCGTGGTTCGATTCGCCGGTGATTCCGGCGACGGCATGCAGATTACGGGCGGCCAGTTCACGCTTTCCACGGCCCTCAGCGGCAACGACCTGGCGACCTTCCCCGACTACCCGGCGGAGATCAGGGCGCCCGCAGGCTCGACGTTCGGGGTCTCCGCGTTCCAGATCAACTTCGGCGCGCGCGACATTAAGACCTCGGGCGATCATCCCGACGTACTGGTCGTCATGAACCCGGCGGCGCTGAAGGTCAATCTGCCGGACCTAAAGCCCGGCGGGCTGATCATCGCCGACGTCGGCGCCTTCGGCGAAAAGAACCTGCGCAAAGCGGGCTACGAGACTAGTCCCCTGGACGACGACACGCTTTCCGCCTTCCGGGTCCTGCCCTTCGACATCTCCAGTCTGACGCTCGAGGCCGTTCGGGAACTAGGCCTGTCGAAGAAGGAGGGGCTGAGGTGCAAGAACTTCTGGGCGCTCGGCCTGGTCTACTGGTTGTACGACCGGGACCGTCTTCCGACGTCCGAGTGGCTGACCGCCAAGTTCGCTGAGCGACCGGAACTGGCGACCGCCAATATCGCGGCGCTTAACGCCGGCCACGCTTTCGGCGAGACCGCAGAGCTGCCCAAGGATGTCGGCGGCTTCGTCGTGCCTGCGGCCAAGATCCCGCCCGGGCTCTATCGCAATATCACCGGCACCGAGGCCATGGCTTACGGCCTGGTAGCGGGCGCGCAGTTCGCCGAATTGCCGCTGACCTTCTGTTCTTATCCGATCACGCCAGCGTCGCAGATCCTGCATATCCTGGCCGGTCTCAAGGATCACGGCGCCTTGACCTTCCAGGCCGAGGACGAGATCGCGGCGGCCTGTGCGGCGATCGGCGCGTCCTATGCCGGCGGCATCGGGGTGACCTCCAGCTCGGGCCCCGGGATCGCCCTGAAGGGCGAAGCTCTGGGGCTGGCGGTGATGACGGAGCTGCCGCTCGTGGTGATCAATTCCCAGCGGGCCGGCCCCTCGACGGGCATGCCGACCAAGACCGAGCAGTCCGACCTGGATCAAGCGCTGTTCGGGCGCAGCGGAGACAGCCCGATGGCGGTGATCGCCGCCTCTTCGCCCGGGGACTGCTTCGCCGTGGCGGTCGAGGCGATACGCCTTGCGGTGACCTACATGACCCCGGTCATGGTGCTGTCCGACGGCTACATCGCCAACGCCTCCGAGCCTTGGCGGATACCCGACCTCGAGGCCATACCCCGGTTTCCGGCCCGGCTGCACCAAGATCCGGAAGACTTCCAGCCCTACGCCCGGGATCCCGATACGCTTGCACGCCCGTGGGCGGTTCCGGGCACCCCCGGTCTTGAGCATCGGATCGGCGGCCTTGAGAAGGCCGCGGGCAGCGGCGACGTGTCCTACGACGCTGAGAACCACCAGCGCATGACCGAAGTGCGCGCAGCCAAGATTGCCGGCATCGCGCGAGAGATCCCGGATCAAACCGTCGACCTGGGCGAGGCCGGCGGCCGGCTCGCGGTGGTCGGCTGGGGTTCGACCTACGGCCCGATCTCGCGCGCCGTTACCAACATGCGCGCCGAGGGCCATTCGGTTTCCCACATCCACCTGCGCCACCTCTGTCCCCTGCCGGCGAACCTGGGCGAGCTACTCGCCAAGTTCGATCGCATCCTGGTGCCGGAGATGAACGGCGGGCAGTTGTTGGCCCTGTTGCGCAGCACCTATCTGCTTCCTGCCGAGGGACTGAACAAGGTGGCGGGCAAGCCCTTCATGATCACGGAGATTGAAGCGGCGATCGGCGAGAGAATGGAGGGCGGCACATGAACGTGGCGACGCCACCGGCGATGACCGCCAAGGCCTACGCCTCTGATCAGGAAATCCGCTGGTGCCCGGGCTGCGGCGACTACGCCATCCTGAAGTCGGTCCAGCATTGCCTCGCTCAGGTCCAGGCGGACCCTGCGAACACGGTCTTCGTTTCCGGGATCGGCTGCGCCGCGCGGTTCCCCTATTATTTGAACACCTACGGTTTTCACACCATTCACGGACGCGCGGCAGCGATCGCGACCGGGATAAAGATCACGCGCCCGGAGCTGGATGTCTGGGTGGTCAGCGGCGACGGCGACGCCCTGTCGATCGGCGGCAACCATCTGCTGCACCTGCTGCGGCGCAACGTCGATGTCCAGTTCCTGCTGTTCAACAATGAGATCTATGGGCTGACCAAAGGCCAGTACTCGCCAACGTCGCGGGCCGGCACTCGTTCGCCCTCGACGCCGGCGGGCTCGCGAGAGAGGCCCGTCTCGGCGGCCGCCTTCGCGCTCGGTTCGGGCGCCCGCTTCGTCGCGCGCGGCGTTGACACCCAGCACAAGCGCCTGCCGGACCTGCTGGCGCGGGCCCGAGAACACAAGGGCACGTCTTTCGTCGAGATTCTGCAGAACTGCATCGTGTACAACGACCGGGTGCACGCGGAGATCACCGACCGCGATCGCGCGGACGAGGCCCAGCTCCATCTCCGCCATGGTGAACCCCTGGCATTCGGCAAGGACGGGGACAAGGGGCTGAGACTGATGCCCAACAGCCTCAAGCTAGAGGTTGTAACGCTGGGCGATGGCATCGGAGAAGAGGATCTGCTCCGCCACGATGAGACCGATCCCGTGCTCGCCGGCATGCTCGCATCGCTTTCGCCCCCGAACTTCCCGGTGGCCCTGGGCGTCATCTACTGCGATCCCGGACCTAGCTTCGAGCAGCTTCTGGGGTCGGATATGGCCGCGGCGCGGGACGCCTCGGGTCAGGCCGACGTGACCAAGCTGCTGCGGGCCGGCCATACCTGGACAGTCGGAGAATAGATCTCGGGTGCCACTGGGCGGCGCGCAGGCGCTCACCAAGCCTTTCGACCGTACTTCTTTCAGATAAACGATCTTGGCCAGTGGGTTAGCCGAGCCGCCTCAGAAGCCGAATGAAGTGCTCTCGCTCACCGCGGGATAGCGGCTGGAGAATGCGGTCGTTGATCGCGGTGATCTGGTCCTTGATCTCCTCGACCGCGGCCCGCCCGGCACCGGTCAGGCAGAGCATGACGCGCCGGCGGTCGTTCTCGTCCGGGTGACGTTCGACCAGTCCGCGGCCCATCAGCCTCTGCACCACCCCCTGGATGGTCGCCGGATCCATGGCGGTCATGCGGCCGAGCTGGTTCTGGGAAACCCGTTTCATGTCGTAGAGCCTGGTGATGGCCAGGTATTGAGCGGGCGTCAGGTTTTTCTCGCCCAGTTCCGCGACGAAGAGGGCAGAGGCCCGCTTGTGCGCGCAGCGAAGAAGATGAACCGCCTGGCTGTCGAGAGACGTTGTTGCCATGTCTCTCTCCGCCGGTGGAACCAGGGGAACGACTTTCTCAGTGGTGGTGCCGAGCGATGCCAATGTCTGATTGCCCCTCAAGTTGACCCGCAATTTTCCGTCGGCCGTCCGAGGCGTCGGCCGCGAGGAAGACCGCCATATGTCTATTAAGCATAGTATAAAAAGAGTATTAAATTTAGTCAAAGATTAAGTCGTCAGAATCGGGCGGGACTCCCCCTCCGGCCAGATGAACTCGAGGAACCAGCCGCTGTTGATCAGCTCCGTCGTGGCGGCGATATCGGGCGCCAGGGGCCGGTCCGTCTCGAGGAACCCGACCCGTTTTCTCACGGCCTTCATGACCTCGACCAGGCGCGGCGCCGTCGCCAGGGGCTTGCGCAGGTCGATGCCCTGTGCGGCGGCCAGCAACTCGATCGCCACGATGGCCCGTAGATGCTCGGCGATCGCGCCGAGGCGCCTGGCGCCGTGCGTGGCCATGGAGACGTGGTCCTCCTGGTTGGCCGACGTCGGCAGGCTGTCGACGCTGGCCGGCTGGGCGAGGAGTTTGTTCTCGCTGACCAGTGCCGCGGCGGTCACGTGGGCGATCATGAAGCCGGAATTGATGCCGGGATCCGCGATCAGGAAGGGCGGCAGGCTCGAATGGTGGGCGTCTGTCAGCAGGGCGGTTCGTCGTTCCGACAGGGCGCCGACCTCGCTCAGAGCAATGGCGATCATATCGGCCGCGAAGGCGACCGGTTCGGCGTGGAAGTTGCCGCCCGACAGGATCTCGCCGTCGTCCGCGAAGACCAGGGGGTTGTCCGAGACCGCGTTGGCCTCACGGCGCAGCATCTCGGCGGCGCTGGCCAGCATGTCGAGCGCCGCGCCCATGACCTGAGGCTGGCATCGCAGGGAGTAGGGGTCCTGCACCCTGTCGCAGGTCAGGTGCGAATCGCGGATCTCGCTGCCGTCCAGCAGGGCCTTCATCACGGCGGCCACGGTGATCTGGCCGGGCTGGCCCCTGAGCGCGTGAATCCTCTGGTCGAAGGGCGTATCGCTGCCCAGGACGGCGTCCACGGACAGCGCGCCGGCGGCCAGCGCGGCGGCGACGGCATCGAGGCCGGCGAAGAGGCCTGCGAGAGCGAGGGCCGTCGAGACCTGGGTGCCGTTGAGGAGCGCGAGGCCCTCCTTGGCCTGAAGCGTCAGAGGCTCCAGGCCGAGCCGTTGCAAGGCCGCCGCGGCCGGCATGCGCTCGCCTTCCAGGATGATTTCCCCGTGGCCGATCAAGGGCGCCGAGAGGTGGGCGAGGGGAGCCAGGTCGCCGGATGCGCCCACCGAACCCTTGGCCGGGACGACCGGCAGGGCGCCCGCGTTGTAGAGCCCCACCAGTCGCTCGATGACGAGCCGACGGATCCCCGAGTAGCCGCGGGACAGGGCGTTGATCTTGAGCAGCAGGGTGAGGGCGGTCACCGGCCGGGAAAGCGGCTCGCCGACCCCTGCGCAGTGGGAGAGCACGAGGCGCCGCTGAAGCTCTGCGAGCTGGTCGGGCGGAATGCTGGCACTAGCGAGGCTGCCGAACCCGGTGTTGATGCCATAGACCTGGCGGCCGTCACGGGACAGCGCCTGCACGGCGGATGCCGAGGCCTCGACGCCGGCCCAGGCGGCGGGCACGACGGCGACCTTGTCGTAGGATCCACGCCACAGGGCGTAGAGGTCGGACAGGGCCAGGGTGCCGGGCCGAAGCTTGTAGGTCCGAGAGTTCGCCATGGTTCCGGCTCGCGGCTCCGGTCTGAGAACTGCCGGCTAGGAGCCTACACGCATTGGGCGCGGAAGTGGCAAGCGTGAATGGACGGCGGACCTAGACCGTCGCGAACGATGTTGATCGGGTCTTGCCTTCCGGAGCGGCTCAGGGGGAGCCGTTGATCACCTCGTCGACCTCGCTCGACACGAAGTCGTACATATTGATCATGCCGCCCCTGAGCGTGTTGAGGGAGCCGACGATGGCCACCGCAATCAGGCCCAGGAAGAACGCATACTCAATCGCAGTAGCCCCTGATTCATCGGCGAGGAACTGACGGAAAAGTTGCACGAGCACGGGTCCCCTGGCGGGTGAAAAGATTGTGACCAGTGAACCAATATTTCTATAAAGAAACATTAAGGAATTAAAAGAAGTTATTATAAATATTGGAAAAATTGTAACTAAACTGGCAAGAGGCGCTCTTCCCGGGGTGTGCGATTGAAAAACTCCCGATAGCACTTGGAGAAGTGGGAGGCGGACACGAATCCGCAGGCCAGCGCAACGTCCAGCACCGACATGGAGGTCTGGGCGAGCAGGGTCCGGGCGCGGTACAGCCTAAGCTCCAGGTAGTATCGCGTCGGCGTTCTCGAGAGATACTTGCGGAACAGCCGCTCGAGCTGCCGGGTCGACATGCCGGCCCGCCGCGCCAGTTCCGCCCGCGGCACCGGCTCCTCCAGGTTCTCCTCCATCAGGGCGATCACCTGGAGCAGCTTCGGGTGGCTGATGCCGAGCCGGCTGCGCAGGCCCATACGCTGCTGGTCCCGCTGGTCCCGGATCCTTTCGTGGATGAACTGCTCCGCCACCTGGGTGGCCAGGTCGCGGCCGTGCTCGACCGCGATGATCGAGAGCATCATGTCGAGGGCGGCGGTTCCGCCGGAGCAGGTCATCCGGTTGCGGTCGATCTCGTAGAGTTCGCCGGTGATGTCGAGGTGGCTGAAGACCTCCTGGAATCCGGCCAGGTTCTCCCAGTGTATGGTGCAGCGGTAACCGTCCAGCAGGCCGGCCCGGGCGAGGATGTAGCTGCCGGTCGAGAGCGCCCCGACCCTGCAGCCGGTGCGATCGAGGCGCCTCAGCCAGGCGAAGAGGCGCTTGTCTTCGTACTTCTCGACGTTGAGCCCGGCGACCACGATAAGGTGGTCGAGGCGTCCGGGTTCGTCCATGTCGCCTTCGGTCAGAAGCTCGATATTGTTCGATGCCGCGACGGGGCCGCCCTGCTCCGAGAACAGGCGCCAGGCGTAGAGATCCTGCCCGGCAAGGCGATTCGCGCAGCGCAGCGGCTCAATCGCCGAGGTGAAGGTCAGCATTGAGAACTTGGGGATCAGGTAGAACCCGAAAACCTCGGGGGAGTCCGGTTGCGACGCGCTGACGCGGCGCTTCGGCTGCTCACGGGAGCCCGTCTTCTCTCGATGAGCCTCGTCCGGTCGGCTCTCGAACCCTTGGGACACCTTTCCTAAGTTCCTTTCGCTGCCCCAACGCCTGCACCTCATTGTGTGTGACACTTTTTTCGCTGAGCGACAACCGCTAGCCGCACGGCGAGGCCCGAGGCGATCGATGCGTCGGGACCGCCCCGTGGCTGTTGAAATGGCACGATTTCTCGCCTATGCGAAACCATGGATTTCGAGACGGTTGAGCGGTCGGCCGGGAAAGCCGGCCTTACGGTCTGCGGCGCCTTCAATCCCGGTGAGGCGGATGGCGTTCCGGCTGTGGCAGGCCGTCCGGCCCGCAGCCTGGTGATGCTGGGCAATGCCGGCCCCGAGATGTGGCTCGCCTTTCGAGCGGCGCCCGAAGGCGGCGACGGCCGACCCGACGCCCTCGACCGCTGGAGCCGGCGGGTGATCGATCGCCTTGCCGGCGCTCTGGACGCGGTGGCGCTCTATCCTTTCGGCGGTCCGCCCTATCATCCCTTCGTCGCCTGGGCCAAGCGCGCGGGACCGGTCGCAGAGTCGCCGCTCGGCATTCTGATCCACCCGGACTATGGTCTGTGGCACGCCTATCGCGGGGCGCTCGCCTTCGCCGAGCCGCTCGGTTTTCCTTCGGCTCCGGCGAGACCGCGGCCTTGCGATAACTGCGCCGAACGGCCCTGCCTCAAGGCCTGCCCGGTCGCCGCCTTCGGACCCGACGGCTATGATGTGCCGGCCTGCGTTGGGCATGTCGGGGCTCCCGAGGGAGCCGACTGCCTGGAGCTCGGCTGCCGGGCGCGGCGCGCCTGCCCTGTTGGCACGGCTTGGCGCTACCGGCCGGACCAGGCACGCTTTCACATGGAAGCCTTTCTGGACGCGCGGAGGAAGACGGACTGAGGCATGCCACGGCGAATTCTGCTGATCGATCATCCGGTAGGGCAACGGGACGACCGCGCGTCGCGCTGGTTTGAAGAGCGCGGCTGCTCGATCGAATGGGTCTGTCCGGGAAAGGGGGACCCGCTTCCCGCGCGGCCGGCCGGCTACGACGCGGTCGTGGTCTACGGCGGCACGGAGAACCTGAGCGAAGACCAGGATCGCCCCTACCTCCGGGAAGAGCTCGCCTGGATTGGGGACTGGGTCGGCGCCGGTCGGCCCTACCTCGGGATCTGTCTAGGCGGCCAGCTGCTCGCCCGGGCCCTGGGCGCCGAGGTCGGGCCCCACCCGGAGGGCCAGCACCAGATCGGCTTCGTCGAGATCGAGCCGACGCCCGCCGCGGGCGATTTTCTGGACGGTGCGATCCATGTCTATCACTGGCACAAGGAAGGCTTCGACGTGCCGGAAGGCGCCGCGCTGCTGGCGAGCGGGCCGGATTTCCCCAACCAGGCCTTCCGTTTCGGCGCTTCGGCCTATGGCCTCCAGTTTCACCCCGAGGTTTCGCCGGCGGTGATCACACGCTGGATGACCGACTCGCCGGCCTCCCTGGAGGCGCCGGGCGCTCACCCGCGGCACCGGCAACTGGCCGACGCCAAGCGGCACGACCAGGCCATGGCCTTGTGGTTCGATCGCTTCCTGGCTCGCTGGCTCTCCTTGTGACCCCGCTTCCCGGTTGCGACCGCCGCCATAAGCTGTGACCCTTGGCGGACGCGGGTCTTGCATCGGGCGGAAGGAGGAGGCGGCATGACGGAGAACCTCTACGACAAGGGTCGGCTCGACCTGCCGTTCGTCGGCCACGCGACCTTCGCGAAGCGGCCGGCCTGCCTCGATTGGGAGGCGATCGACGCCGACGCGGCGATTCTCGGGATCCCCTTCGACATGGGCACGCAGTTCCGTGCCGGCGCCCGCTTCGGGCCGCGCGCCATCCGGGAAGCCTCGACCCTCTACAGTTTCGGCCATGCCGGCGCCTACGACTTCGAGGACGACGTCACCTATCTGCCGCTCGACCAGGTGCGCATCGTCGATATCGGCGACGCCGACATGATCCATACCGACACGATCCGCAGCCTGGACAATGCCGAGTACGCGGTGCGCAAGATCCTGGCCGCCGGGGTCCTGCCGGTCGTCCTGGGCGGCGACCACTCGGTGCATATTCCCTGCATCCGCGCCTTCTCCGATCAGGAGCCGGTGCACATCATCCACGTAGACGCGCATCTCGACTTCGTCGACGAGCGCCACGGCGTCCGCTACGGCCACGGAAATCCCCTGCGCCGCGCTTCTGAGCTGACGCACGTCACGGGCTTCACCCAACTCGGCATCCGCCACGTCTCCTCTTCCAACCGGGCAGATTACGAAGCGGCGCGCGAGGCCGGCTCCGACATCCTCTCGGTGCGGGACTTCCGCCGCCTCGGCGTCGAAGCCGTGCTCGAGCGTATCCCCGCGGGCGTCCGTTACTACTGCACCATCGACATCGACGGCTTCGATCCCTCGATCGCACCGGGAACCGGCACCCCCAGCCACGGTGGTTTCCTCTACTACGAGGTGCTCGAGCTGCTGCAGGGACTGACGGCCAGGGGCGAGATCGTCGGCGTCGACCTGGTCGAGGTCGCGCCGGACTACGACCCGACCGGCACCACCGCATTCCTGGCCGCCCAGCTGCTGCTCAACCTGCTCGGCTATCACTTCCACGCCAAGGGCAAGAGCGCCTGATGTCCCTGTCCTTGCCCTCCGAGTGGTACCGCTCGGCGGAGCACCTCGAGCGGGAGCGCGCCCGGCTTTTCGCGCGGTCCTGGATCGGGGTCGGACGCGAGGATCTCTGGCCCGAACCCGGCAGCTACCTCGCGGTCGACCCCGCGGGTCTGGCAGCTCTCGTGCTGCGCGACGAGCAGGGTGAACTGCGGGCCTTCGTCAATTCCTGCCGCCACCGGGGCACGCGACTGCTGAAAGGGCAGGGGGCCTGTCGCGCCATCGTCTGCCCCTTCCACGGCTGGCGCTACGCCCTCGACGGACGGCTCACCGCGGCGCCGCGCATGAAGGGGACGGCGGGTTTCCGAGCGGCGGACCACGGCCTCGTGCCGCTCTCCGTGGCGGTGCGCGACGGCTTCGTTTTCCTGAGCTGCGATCCCGAGGGCCTGGGCCTGGACGAGTGGCTCGGCAACTTCAGTGAGCTGCTGGCGCCCTGGGCGCCGGCCGATCTGGTGACCGCGCGGCGCCGGGTCTTCGAGGTGGGCTGCAACTGGAAGCTCTTCCTCGACGTGTTCAACGAGTACTACCACCTGCCTTTCGTGCATCCGGGCTCGATCGGCGGGATTTACGACCGGCCGGACGCGCTCGACGAGACCACCGGCTGTTTCGTCAGCCAGTTCGGTACCCACGAGGGCGCGAGTGCTCTGCTCGCCGGTGATCAGGGCGAGGCGCTGCCTTCGATGCCCAGCCTCGGCGGCAGGAACAGCGAAGGCACACGCTATAGCTGGGTCTTCCCTTCGATGACCTTCGCCCTGGCGCGGGACTGCGCCTGGATCTACGAGGCAACGCCGATCACCCCGGACCGCAGCCGGATCGTCCAGAGCGTCTGCTTCCCGCGCGCGAGCCTGGCGTTGCCGGATTTCGAGACGCGCGCCGAGGCCTACTACCGCCGGCTCGATACGGCGATCGCCGAGGACATTGCCGTGCTCGAGGAACAGCAGGCCGGGATCGCATCGCCCCTGTCGCGACCCGGACCCTATGCCGAGCTGGAACCCTCGGTGTCCGCCTTCGCCGGCTGGCTGAGAGAGCGTCTCGGCGAGCCCGTGCCTATCCGCTGACCACGATCTTCGGCGCGGCCGCCGAGGCGACGGCCCACCGGCAGGTCGCGCCTAGGTCGCTCGCGGCGAGCGAGGCCAGCTCCTCCGCCGCGCGGGCCAGGCGTTCGGCGCCGTCGGCGGCCAGCGTCTGGATGACGACGGCGGCGTCGCTGGTCTCCGGCCGAATCCGGCTGCGCGCGTCCTGGCGCCAGTTCCAGCGGCGGCAGAGGCACTTCTCGGCATCGGCGTAGACCACCTCTCCGGTCGCCGGCGGGTCGTTCTCCGGAAGATCCTTGACCAGGTCCAGAAAGCTGTCGCCGGGCCGCGCGAAGCGGAAGGCGAGCGGGGGCGTCAAAGCGGCCAAGTCGTCGGCCCCTGCCGGGACCAGGTGCTTGACCGACAGGGCATTGTAGAGATCGACCAGCGGCAGCACCTTGGGCAGACCCGCGTCGCTGCGCAGGCGCCGCAGAAGCGCTTCGCAGGAGTTCCGGTAACTGGTCTTCTTGCAGCCGAAGGCCCGGTAGGCTGCGCGCCAGTCCCGGATCTCCTCCAGCTCGGCGACCTCGCGCCCGTCCAGGACAGCGCGCCCCTGGGCCTCGGCCCGGCGCAGCAGGGCCTCGATCCCCGGCGTGTCGCCCCGTTCCATGCCCAGCACGAGGGCGAAGGCGACCTGGAAGCGAGGGAACCGCTCGACCAGGTCGTCGATGGAGAGTTCAAAGCTCTTTCCGGACATGGCGGTCCCTGCGCTAGACTTGCCTCCAAGGCTTGGCAGAAGACGACAAGCGAGGAAAGGCCGGATGCCGCTTCGGGCGGTCCTCTTGGATCTGGAAGGCGTCCTCTATCAGGAGGGGCGGCCGATCGAGGGCTGCAGCGAAACCCTCGCGGCCTTGGGCGAACGCGGTCTGGCCCTGCGCTTTCTGACCAATACGACCACGACCTCCCGCGCCGGGGTACTGCAGCGGCTTCGCGAAATCGGCCTCGACGTCGAGGTTTCACAGCTCTTCACCCCGCTCGCCGCGGCACGGGGCCTGTTAGAGTCCTGGGGCTGCCGGCGCATCCATCTGGCCGCCTCGCAGGAGACCGCCGAAGACTTCGCCGGCTTTGAGATCCGCGGCGAGGGCCCGGTCGATGCCGTGGTCATGGGCGACCTCTACAGGGGCTTCGACTGGGACCGCCTCAACCTGATCTTCGGCCTGGTCCAAGACGGTGCGCGTCTGATCGCCCTGCACAAGAACCGACGGTGCCGGCGCGGAGACGTGATCGCGCTTGATGCCGGTCCCTTTGTCGCGGCCATCGAGTACGCGGCGGGAATCGAGGCCGTGGTGGTCGGCAAGCCGGCGCAGGCGTTCTTCCAGCAGGCACTGGACGACCTGGGCGTTACGGCCGGCGAAGTTGTCATGGTGGGCGACGATATCGAAGCCGATATCGGCGGGGCCCAGAGCGCCGGGATCAAGGCGGTGCAGGTCCGGACCGGCAAGTTCACGGCGGCGGACCTGGACCACCCGAGGGTGGCTCCCGACGCGCGCATCGAGTCGATCGCCGATCTGCCAGCCATGCTGCCACAAGGGCTCTGACGGTGCCGACCCCGATCTGCTCTAAACCTATTCTGTAGAGCGGATTCACATGTTCAGGTAGCAACCACGACGTGGTTCCACCCAAACATGACCCGCTCTAGGGGTCGACGACCTTGAGAGGAACCGTTTGGCGTCGCCCCGACTGGAAGGTCAAGGTGATCTCCAGCGTCTGACCGGCGACGATCTCACGAGTCGGGCCCATCAGCATGAGATGCAAGCCGCCGGGCTCGAGCCGAACCTGCCCGGACGCCGGGATGACGAGGTCCGGAACCTCGCGCATCTTCATCAAGCCGTCGGTCATGGTCATTTCGTGGATCTCTACGCCCCTGAAAGCACGACTCTCGACATCGGCTAGAATGACGTCCTGGCTGCCGACGTTGACCAGGGTCATGAAGCCCGCGTTCGCCTTGCCGCCGGCAACGGCTGTCCTGACCCAGGCGTCCATGACGGCTACGACGTCACCGGCGCCGCTCTGAGCTAACCGGTAGGACACTTTCGTTAAGCCCTTCGCCTCGCCGTCACGCGATGTCGCCGCGAGCCGCTCGGTCTCCGCCTCGAAGTACGCGATCAGGGCGAGCGCCTCCTCCTTGTTGAGCCGCGCGTTGGGCATGGCGAGCCGGTCGTACTCCTCGTAGAGCGCCATGGCGATCGGGTCGCGCCTGGCAAGAACCTGGTCCGGCGCGCGGAGCCATTCCAGCAGCCACTGCAGATCACGCCGCTCGGTGACGCCGATCAGGTCGGGACCGAGGGCGCCGCTCGGTTCGTTTCCGGTGAGGCTGTGACAGGCGGCGCAGCGGGTACGGAAGATCTGCTCGCCGGGCGCAAGGTCGCGTAGTTCCGGCGCGGTCGCATAGTCCTTTCCTTGTGGCGGCGGGCGCCAGTCGGCCAACCAATTACCCAGCTGATCGGCGAGCACGTAGGGGTTCTCAAAGGGCGAGCGCTTCATCCATCGCCCCGTCGCCTGATTGCCGATAATCATCGAGACGTTGTGATTGTTCGAGCCGTCCTGGATCTCCTCGATGTAAAGCCCGAGTTTCCTGCGCAGCAGGACGACGTCAGACTCGCTGCCGGTCAGGAAAGTCCAACGCGCCCCGAAGCGCTCCCGATAGGCCTTGAGGACTTCCGGCGTATCGTGCTCGGGATCGATGGTGATCGAGTAGAAGTGGATATCAGCCCCCAAGCGATCGCCCAATATGTCCTGAACCTGCACCAGTTGTGCTGTCTCCAAGGGACAGGTGTCCGCGCAGCTCGTGAAGATGAAGTTGATCGCGACAATCTTGTTCTCGATCAGGTCATCGAAGAAGCGAACGCGTGCCCCGTCCTGCGTGACCAGCGACACGTTTGGGAAGTAGTTCGCGCCCCAGGTCGCGGCGAAGGCGGACGGCTGACCGCAAGCGATGAGGAGGACTGTGGCCACACGCAATAGGTGGCGGCGAAGGTTCGTATCCATGTCGAGCCTACTGAGACGCAATCGAGATCGGATCCGATTGATTGAGTAGATTGCGGGCGTCGTGAATCCGCGCGTCCAAGGTCATCGGAGTCGGACAGTTGACGACGTGGATCGAGTTGAGGTCCTCGAAGTCGAAGTTGTCGGTCCCGACATTGGTCGGCGGAAGATCGTGGATCTGGATCCTGCCCTCGGCCCGCAGCTCCTTCACGCGCTTCAGGCTCTTCACCACCTCGGTCGCGGGCTCCTGCCAGTGGGCGAAACCGATGTGCCACATCGGACTGTAGTCGTCCTCGGGCATGAAGTAGGACGGGATGCCGATCTGACCGCCCAAAGGACCGCCGCCGGCGAAGCCGCGGTAATCGGACGGCGTCGGCGGATAGGTCTCGTTCAGGGGCTCCGGCGGGAGGAACTGGATCAAGGGCACGGCGGCGGCTCCCAGGAAGGCGTGCTTGGGAACGTAGGGCACGCCCATGTTGTTCGCCGGACCGGCCGGGAAGGAATCCACGACCACGTAGAATGGCAGATAATCACCTTTCTCGGATTCGCCCGACCAGGACTTGTGCAGCTTCAGCTTGACGTAGGGATCGGGGCCCTCTGTCACGATCTCCACAGCGTGGCCGGATCCGTCGCCGCCCCAGCGCTGACCGTTGTACATGCAGCCGGTGTTCGGCGGATCGTCCGGGAAGCTCGTGCAGGTCTGATCGATCCGCATACGCTCCCATTCCTCCTCGCCCCACTGGACGAAGAAGGCGTTGACGATCGCCTCCTTGCCGTCGATCGTGACACGACGCAGCGGCGAGTAGTCGTTGTCGGCGCTCTGCGGCGGAATCCCCGTCGGGTTGCCGTCGAGGCGGCGCGTGATCGGGTTGGGCAGGTCGCCGTACATCGTCCATGCGCCGTTTTCGTAGGTCGCCGCGCTGGTCGCGGCGTCAGGCGTGCCGATCAGTCCACCGGCCCAGGCTACGCCGAACTGCTCGGCCAGTTCTTCGTCCGACACGTCGTGCAGGACGAAGAAGACCTCGCGCTCCTTGCCCTCGTGGTCGATGTTCGTCGCCTTGCGGAGCGGGTATCGGGCCAATCCCCGCTCGTTGGCGGAGAGGTTCAAGGCGTCGCCGATCGGGATGTCCCGAATGTCGTCGAGGTGCTCGACCGTCACGCCTTCGAGCCAAATGGAAATCGGGTCGAGCGGCGGCCCGAACTGACCGATGTCGTCTCCCGTGCGAGCGGTTGGCAAGGCGACCGTATCGACGTAGCTGACGCCGTCCCACGAGGGTATCGGCGTTGGCATCAGTTTCACCTGGCCTGGATGTTCGATGTCCCAGCGCAGCAGCATGGCATGGTCCTCGTGCTGCGTATTGTGGCAGTGCTCCATATAGGTGCCCGCGAACTCCCGGAAACGGAGCGCGATCTCGACGGTCACGCCGCTGTCCGGCTGCGGGCCGAGCCGATAGACGTCTTTGCGTGCCCACTTCTCCCAGGGCGGCGGCTCCTTGCCGTCGCGGCGAAGTATGATGCCTTCCTCGAAGTGGATATGGATCGGGTGGCTCCAAGTGCCGCTGTTAACCAGTCGCCAGACTTCGAGACCGCCCGAGTTCTTCTCCGGCGCGGCCGAAAGGCGGCGCGGGTCCATGCCGAAACCCTTGCCACCGTCGGTCTCGATGACCCACGGCTTCTCGTCGGTGGGCTGCTTCTCGAACTCGAAGGTGCGGTGGAGCGCATCTTCCAATTCGACCTCGGTCGGCCGGCGCAAGGGGATCATCTTCTGCTTGCCTTCTTCGTAGTCCGCCGGGTCCATGCTGAGGTCTTGGCCGCGGTAGCGTCGGACCCGAAACTCGAGGAACTTACCGACCACCGGGTCGCCGTCGATCCAGCGGTCCGGCACGCCATTGTTGTCCTCATCCAGCGTTCGGGGCCGATAGGCTCCGGATGCGACGTCTTCGAAGGGAATAATCTGGTCGGTAACCTGGCCGTCCTTGTGCTGCAGCAGGTTCACCATGTAGAGCCTGTCGCCCGGCGCGAAGCGGCTGAAGTCGACGACGATGTCGTAGCGCTCTGCGATGCCCAGGGTCGGCAGCTGGCCGTCGGGGAAATGGACGGTGTGTTCCATGATGTTGCCGTCGTTGGCAACCATGTGGAACGGAACCGGATTGCCGTTCTGGTCCATCAGGCCGAGCTTGAAGTAGCGTGAAACCGAGCCGTTCAAGATGCGAAGACGATAGCGTCGCGCGCGAACGTCAAAGTAAGGCTTGTAGAGCCAGTTGACGGTCATCACGTCGCCGATGAAGCCGTTGATGTTGAAAGGATTGAACCAGAGCTGTCCTTCCTGATCCCAGGCCTTTTCGGCGATCAGGAGGTTGACGTCGTAGTCACGGTTCCCCCAATCGAGCCCCGTGCCGCTCGGAAGGCGCAGGTTGACTCCGTCATCCAGTCCTTCATTGCCGCGATCCAAGGCACTGTAATAGTTCATCATTGCGGCGTTGCCCTTGTAGACGTTCTGGGCTGTGAAATCGAGCATGTGGTCGTGGAACCAGTGAGTGCTCATGGTCTCGCGCCAGTCGCCCGGGATCCTGTGGATGCCGCCGCGCCCGTTGGGGGCACCGGCGCGCGGGTCGTCGGCCCCGGTGTTGATCGAATCGTGTCCGGCGAGCGCCATCGGCCAGCGGTAGTCATAGAACTGCCCCGGAAAGAAGAACGCGTTGGTGTAGCCGTCGCTCTCCGCCGGATTGTGGCCGTTGTGCTCGTGGGTCGTGATCGTATGGACGCCGAAGCCCCGGTTCGCCGAGACATCGATCGGCAGCGCGTTGTAGTGGCGCATCAGCACCGGCTCGCCGTAGCGCACGTTGAGCAGCTTCGGCGGGAAGGTTCCGTCGAAGGTCCAGAGCGCGTTCGGCTCCTGGACCGGCATGTCGGGGTGGAAACGAACCTCAATGCCCTCGGTGGTGCCGCGAAACCCGGGCCGCCCGACGGTGTTGTGATAGAGCCCGAAGCGTCCGAACTCGCCGAAGAAGTAATGGTGCCGCTGCTTGCGGTCGCGCAGTCCGCCGTTCTCCCGGGCGCCGGTCTGCGCGGTCTGGAAGTACTTGCGGGGCTTGAACTCGTCCCACCGCTGGTGCGCCCAGCCCTGTCCCGGCGGCCGGCCTTCAGCCGGCGGATCCTGCAGCGCGCGCCCGAGATAGTCCTCGATTTCGAGCTGCCAGGGGTTCGAATCGCGGTCGTTCGCGAAGACCGTCGGTTTCGGCCAGATCCGCTGCCTCAGAAACTTGTCGAGTTCTTCGCCGTCCGGTGTGCTGTGGGCGTTGTCCGGCGTGGGCAGGGGGTCCCAGTTGTAGGGCGCCCTGCGCCTCTTCAGGTTGAGCCGTCGCGTGCCGAACTCCTCGAAGCGCAGCATCTTTTGGCTGAAGGGCCGGGCGCCGAAGAGCGGGCTGGGCGGGCCGTTGGTCGGCACGTTGAACCGGCCGTCGTCGCGCTGTTCCGACCCCGGCAGGACGTTCTCGACCTTGGTATCTTCAACCGTTTCCGTGTGGCCGCCTTCGAAACTCCCTTCGTTGGCTTCGGGCAGGCCCTCGGGCAGGTCGCCGAACACCGGACCGGTGAAAGCCGAGGGATCCTCATCCGGCGGTATCGGTCCGTAGATCGGCTCGAAGCCCTCGCTCGCTACGGCGCCGCCGGCGCCTGCGATCGACATACCGGCCAGTAGGGCCAGTGATCTGGTGAACCTGAATGCACGGGAAACCAGAGAGTCCAGGAACATCGTGTCGCGATAGACAGACATCGCTCATCCCCAATTGAAAATCATCTGATCAAAATGCCTCGCGCCCAAAATGAAATGGCGCCGACTCCAGAACTAAAGTCATTGGCGCCGATCGGATGTGACATCTGCCACACGCGCGCGCTTTTTCTCCTCTAGTTGGCTTTGACCGGGAAACTTCC